>ENA-ORLM01001751-ORLM01001751.1-human-gut-metagenome-genome-assembly--contig:-NODE-1751-length-12896-cov-2.918480_pt1 | contig 12896 bp, 10 predicted proteins | sample MGYA00243063_ERZ508815 | MGnify/ENA primary metagenome ERZ508815 (study PRJEB26277, sample SAMN04329768) | human gut metagenome | biome: human-associated habitat | host: Homo sapiens | place: USA...
AGGTGACCTCGCCGCAGCCCAGCTCCTGAATCAGGTGCAGGGCACGGGCCATGCCAAGCTCGGTGGTGTACTCGGAGATACCCTTCTCGTAATGGCTGGAGGCATCGGTGTTCTGGCCGAGGCCGCGGGCCGTCTTGCGGATGTTGTCGCGGGCGAACTTGGCGCTCTCAAACAGCAGCTGGGTGGTGGTATCTTTAATTTCGCTGTTCAGGCCGCCCATGACACCCGCCAGCGCAACGGGCTTGGAGCCGTCGCAGATGACGAGGTTGTTGGGCGTCAGGGTGAACTCTTTTTCGTCCAGCGTTGTGATCTTCTCGCCGTCTTTGGCGCGGCGGACGAGGATCTGGCAGCTTTCCAGCGCGTCCATGTCGAAGGCGTGCATGGGCTGGCCAATCTCCAGCATGACATAGTTCGTGATGTCAACGACGTTGGAGATGCTGCGCAGACCGCACAGGGCCAGCTGACGGCGCATCCAGCGTGGGGACTCGCCCGGCGTGATATTGCGGACATAATGGCCAATGTAGCGCGGGCAGAGATCCTCGGCCTCGACGCTGATGGACAGGCGCGGATCAACATAGTCGCTGACCGTGTAGTCGGTGGCGGGCATCTTGAGGGGCTTGTTCAGCGCTGCTGCAACCTCGTGCGCGATGCCGAGCACACTCTGGCAGTCGGCACGGTTGGCCGTGATGGAAATATCAAAAATGTAGTCGTCAAGACCGACGACCTGCTGAATGGGCGTGCCGGGGACAGTGTCCTTCGGCAAATCGAGCAGGCCGTAGACCTCGGCACCGGGGTACAGATCTTCGTTCAGACCCAGCTCCTCACCGCTGCACAGCATACCGTTGGACTCGACGCCCATCAGGGGCTTCGCCTTGATTTTTACGCCGCCGGGCAGCGTGGAGCCGTCGAGTGCGGCGGCGGTGTGCATACCGGCGTAGACATTGGGTGCGCCGGTGGAAATCTGGATGTCGTGGCCGTACTCACCGCAGTCAACCTTGCAGATGTGCAGATGGGTGCCCTCCTGCGGGACGCACTCGGTCACGACACCGACAACGACCTTGGAGATCTCGCCGCCGAGGTCGATCAGTTCCTCGACCTCAAAGCCGCAGCCAAAGAGCTTGTCCTCAAGCTCCTGCGCGGTGACGTCGATGTCAACATATTGCTTCAACCAGCTGAATGGTACTTTCATACTCTGTACTCCTCCCTTGTCAATCCTCGAACTGCTTCAAGAAGCGCAGATCGTTTTCAAACATCAGACCGATGTTGTTGATGCCGTACTTCAGCATGGCGATACGCTCAATGCCGATGCCGAATGCGAAGCCAGAGTAGACGTTGGGGTCAATGCCGCAGTTTTCCAGTACGCTGTGGTGGACGACACCGGCGCCGAGAACCTCGATCCAGCCGGTGTGCTTGCACAGCGGGCAGCCCTTGCCGCCGCACTCGAAGCAGGAAACGTCGACCTCGACGCTCGGCTCGGTAAACGGGAAGTAGGACGGACGCAGGCGGGTCTTGACGTCTGCACCGAACAGTGCCTGGACGAATTTGTCGAGCATTCCCTGCAGGTCGCAGAGCGTGATGCCCTTGTCAACGACGAGGCCTTCCATCTGGTGGAACATCGGAGAGTGGGTCGCGTCGGAGTCGGAACGGAACACGCGGCCCGGGGCCAGCACCTTGATGGGGGGCTTTTCCATGTCCATGACGCGGATCTGGCCGCCGCTGGTCTGGGTGCGCAGCACAATGTCGTCTGCGACGTAGAACGTATCCTGCATGTCGCGGGCGGGATGGTTCTTCGGCACGTTCAGGCGGGTAAAGTTGTGGTCGTCGTCCTCGATCTCGGGGCCCTCGTAAATCTCAAAGCCCATACCGGCGAACACGTCGATGATCTCGTTCTTGACGAGGGTGATCGGGTGCAGGCTGCCGGTTTGGCGAATCTTGGCGGGCATCGTGATGTCGACGGTCTCGGCGGCGTTGCGGGCCTCGAGCGCGGCCTTTTCGACCTGCTCGGACAGGGCCTGATACTGTGCCTCGGCCCACTGCTTGAACTCATTGATGGTCTTGCCGACGGCGGGACGGTCCTCCTTGGGGACATCGCGCAGACTCTTGGTCAGGCCCGCGACCTCGCCGTTCTTGCTCAGGTATTTCTGCCAGAAGTCAGAAAGCCGGGCTTTGTCGGTGACGTCTGCGCTGGCCTGCTCAATGGCGGCGCGCAGCTCCTTGATTTTTTCTTCCATAGTACACCTCTGCTTGAAGTAGGGCCGGAGCAAACAAAAAGGCTCCGTCCCTGTGTTGAATCAGGGACGAAGCCTTGCAAAATACAATTCTCCGCGGTACCACCCGTGTTCCGCACTGTAAAGCGCGGCACTCTTTGCTGCCGGTAACGGTGCAGAGCCGTTGCGCACTACTCGGCCTTGGCCTTTCCCGCGCACCACTCGGGAGCGAACTTCCGCATAAGCGCTTTACAGGCGGCTTGCAGCCGGTGACCGCCCTCTCTTGCCTAAAGCAGCTTGTACGTACTTTCTCCGTCGCTGTGTTTTTGCGAATACTTATTTAGTATAGCGCGGTTTGCGCCGGCTGTCAAGCCTGCGGCAGCGGATACTTCTGCTTATCCTCCACGCTGATGGCCGGACCGAGCTGAACTTCGATGATTTTCAGCTCGCTGTCGGCAAAGACTGTGTGGCGGCAACCGGCGGGCATCGTCAGGATATCCCCTGCCTTCACGTCGCGGCGCACGCCGTCCAGAATCGCATGGCCGGTACCGGAGATGACGGTCCAGACCTCGTCGCGGTTCTCATGGCTGTGGTAGTTCATGCCGTGGCCGGGGGTGAGCGTGATCTTGATGGTCATGCTCGCGTCCTCGACGTCGAGCACGCGGAAGGAACCCCAGGACTTTTCGGCAAACATGATCTGCTGATGGATGCTGTCCACATACGGCTTGATGTAGCTGGACTGCTCCTTGTCAGAGACCAAAATGCCCTCCGGGCTGGCCGAGACGACGACGTCCTTCAGCCCCATGCAGAGCACGGGCACGTCCAGCTCGTTCAGTACATGGACGTTCTGGCAGGTGTCGTTCAGCATAGCCTTGCCGATGCTCGGCTCCTCCATGGCCTCGGTCAGGGTGTTCCAGGTACCCATATCCTTCCACTGGCCCGCAAAGCGCATTACCTGAATTTGGGACTCATTCTCGACAACGGCGTAGTCGAAGCTGATTTTTTTCAGCGTCTCGTACTTATCGAACAGGTCCTTGTAATCGGTGAAATCGATCAGTTCGTGGGCCTTGTCCAGCACGTAGCGCAGTTTGTAGGCAAACACACCGCCGTTCCAGAGCGCACCCTGGGCAATGTACTTTTCGGCGGTGGCGGCGTCGGGCTTCTCTTTAAACGTTTTGACCGGGCTGACGGCGTCGGCACTCTGCGGGATAATGTAGCCGTACTTTTCGCTCGGGTAGGTCGGCTCAATGCCCATCAGGGATAGGTTCGCGTTCCCCTGCCCGGCCAGCTCGGACAGGGTTCTCAGCGCGGCGAAATAGTCATTGTTGACATAGGGGTCTACCGGGCAGACGACGACAGCCTCATCAAGGCCGACGCCCTTGACGTCGTGCAGGTAGGCTGTCGCCAGTGCGATGGCCGGGAAGGTATCACGGCGGCACGGCTCGACGCAGACGCCCACCGAATTGTCCAGCTGGTTGTGAATGGACGATACCTGCGTCTTGCTGGTGGCAATCGTCACGCTGGCGTCGGCGTCGACCTCCTTGATCTGGCGGTAGACGCGCTGGACCATCGACTCGTACCCGTCGGCGGTCTTGAAGATTTTGATGAACTGCTTGGAACGAATGTCGTTCGACAGCGGCCACAGGCGCTTGCCAGAGCCGCCGGACAGCAGGATGATATTCATAGCGTTTCCTTTCAGCGCTCGGCGCGCATCGGGTTGTTCAGGAAGTCCTCATAGGACAGGCGCAGGCCGTCCTCCAGCTCGGTCTTGTAGGTCCAGCCGAGGTTCGTCGCCTTGGAGACGTCCAGCAGCTTGCGGGGCGTGCCGTTGGGTTTGGAGGCGTCCCACTCGATCTTGCCGGTGTAGCCGACGACCTTGGCAACGAGCTCGGTCAACTCTTTGATGGTCAGTTCCTTGCCGGTACCCGCGTTGACTGTCTCGTTGCCGGAGTAGTGGTTCATCAGGAACACGCAGAGGTTCGCCAGGTCATCCACATACAAAAACTCGCGCAGCGGGCTGCCGTCGCCCCAGCAGGTGACGCTCTCGACGCCGTTGACCTTCGCCTCATGGAAGCGGCGGATCAGTGCGGGAACCACATGGCTGTGGGTCGGGTGGTAGTTATCGTTGGGGCCGTACAGGTTCGTGGGCATGACCGAGATATAATCCGTGCCGTACTGGCGGTTCAGGAACTCGCAGTATTTGAGACCGCTGATTTTGGCGAGGGCGTAAGCCTCGTTCGTCTTTTCCAGTTCGGAAGTCAGCAGGCAGCTTTCCTTCATCGGCTGCGGAGCCATGCGCGGATAGATGCAGGACGAGCCGAGGAACTCCAGCTTCTTGCAGCCGTTCTGCCAGGCAGAGTGGATGACGTTCATCTCGAGCGTCATGTTGAACCACATGAAATCGGCCAGCGCCTCCTGATTGGCGACGATGCCGCCGACCTTGGCCGCGGCAAGGAATACGTACTCGGGCTTTTCCTCGGCAAAGAACTTTTCGACATTTTCCTGACGGCAGAGGTCAAGCTCCTTGTGGGTGCGGGTGATGATATTGTTGTAGCCCTGACGCTGCAGCTCACGCACGATGGCGCTGCCCACCATGCCGCGGTGCCCGGCAACGTAGATTTTTGCATTTTTGTCCATCATAATAAGTTACCCTCTTTTGAATAAATTATTTGATAACGCCCTTTTCGAGATACTCAGCCAGGTTCGTCTTGATGTGCTCCTCAGCGCGCTCGACGGCAACCTTCTTCATGTCGTGGTCGACCATGATCTTGACGAGCTGCTCAAACGTGGTCTTGGTCGGGTTCCAGCCCAGCTCGCGCTTTGCTTTGGACGGGTCTCCCCAGAGGTTGACGACGTCCGTCGGGCGGTAGAAGTCGGGGCTGACCTCAATGACCGTCTTGCCCGTGGCCTTGTCGATGCCCTTCTCGTTCATGCCCTCGCCGACAAATTCAAGCTCGATGCCCACATCGTGGAAGGCCAGCTGGCAGAACTCGCGGACGGAGTGCTGCTCACCGGTGGCGATGACGAAATCTTCCGGTTTGTCGTTCTGGAGAATCAGCCACATGCATTCTACATAGTCCTTGGCGTAGCCCCAGTCGCGGAGCGACGACAGATTGCCCAGATACAGCTTATCCTGCTTGCCCTGCGCAATGCGGGCGGCAGCCAGCGTGATCTTGCGGGTGACAAAAGTCTCGCCGCGGCGCTCGGACTCGTGGTTGAACAGGATGCCCGAGCAGCAGAACATGTTGTAGGCTTCGCGGTACTCCTTCACGATCCAGAAGCCGTACTGCTTGGCGACAGCGTAGGGACTGTAGGGGTGGAACGGTGTGTTCTCGTTCTGGGGAACCTCCTCGACCTTGCCGTACAGCTCGGATGTAGATGCCTGATAGATGCGGCAGGTGTCCTTGAGGCCGGACAGGCGCACAGCCTCCAGCACGCGCAGCACGCCGGTGGCATCGACGTCGGCGGTGAACTCCGGCACATCAAAGCTGACCTGCACATGGCTCTGGGCGGCGAGGTTGTAGATCTCGTCGGGCCGCACGGTGCTGACGACGGAGAGGATGCTCATGGAGTCGCTCAGATCGCCGTAGTGCAGGTGGAAGTGCGGGTGACCCTCCAGATGGGCGATGCGCTCGCGGTAATCGACGGAGGAGCGGCGGATGACGCCGTGGACGTCGTAGCCCTTTTCCAGCAGGAACTCAGCCAGATAGCTGCCGTCCTGGCCGGTGATGCCGGTGATGAGTGCTTTTTTCATAGGTTACTACCCTTTCATCTGTATCTTGCGCAGCGTACTGCGCGGATTTTCGTATCTTGTTTGTTATTGTACCGCATTATTTTGCGCTTGGGCAGTGGGAATCTTGCAAAAGACTAGCATTATATTGACTTTTTTGGTATACTGATTTCCGGGAGGTGACGCGGATGGATACCCCGCTGTTTGACGGTGAGCTTGTGCACGCCCGGCGCATGATCTACACGCCGTCGGCGTTTGCAAAATCGAACCTTGTGCATCTGCAGGAGGTCGGGCAGCTGCAGGCACGCAGCCCCCATGCCAGCACCCGGCAGGGGCTGGCCTCCTACCTGTTTTTTGTGGTCGAAAGCGGCAGCGGCACGCTGGAATATGAGGGCGAGACCCGCGTGCTAAGCGCCGGGGACTGTGTGTTTCTCGACTGCCGCCGCCCCTATCGCCATTATACGGGCGATGACCTGTGGCAGCTGCGGTGGGCGCACTTTTACGGCCCGAATATGGCAGCCATCTACAAAAAATATCGTGAGCGCGGCGGCCAGCCGAGCTTTCACCCGGAAAATACCGCCCCCTATACCCGCCGTCTTGAAGCACTGTATACGCTGGCGGCCTCTGACAATTACGTGCGGGATATGCAGATCTGCGAGGGACTGTTTGCCCTGCTGACCCTTCTGATGCAGGAGAGCTGGCACCCCGAAATTGTGCGCACTGCGGGCACGAAACGACAGAATGTGCAGGAAATCAAGGACTATCTTGACCTGCATTTTGCCGAGAAGATCACGCTGGACGCGCTGGCCGAGCGGTTTTACATCAACAAGTTTTACCTGACGCGGGTGTTTAAGGAGCAGTTCGGGCTTTCGGTGACGAGCTACCTGACGCAGCTGCGCATTACGCAGGCCAAGCGGCTGCTGCGGTTCACGGACAAAAGCGTGGAGAACATTGCGCAGGAATGCGGGCTGAACGACGCAAATTATTTTTCCCGCTTATTTAAAAAAGTAGAGGGCACGACGCCGGGGGAATACCGGCGGCAGTGGTGAGGATAATAAAAAAGCCTTCCCCCGTGGGGGAAGGTGGACGAGCGCAGCGAGGCCGGATGAGGGGCAAGCTGCCGAAGCTGCCCGGCAAACGGGCTGCCGCAGCAGCTCTGCCCTCATCAGTCCGCTTCGCGGACAGCTTCCCCCTCCGGGGAAGCCTTTTTTGTTTTCAGTTCTTCCTCGACCCTGTCAAACCGCTCCAGGAACGAATGCTCCACACCCTCGGACTTGTAGCCGGGCATTGTGTCGAGCGATACAGCGTGGATGCTGCGGAAGATGCTGTTTTCGATGTTAGGGTTGTCGCGCATCAGGCGGCGCAGCAGGACCTTGACCTCCTGCCGCTTGGAGCCGCCTCCGCCGTTGTCGCAGATCGTGCAGGCCTCGGTAAAACGGCAGGCGCACTGGATAAATTCCAGCTCATTGTAGCGGCGCCACGCAATGATGTCATCCTCGCGGATGCAGTACATCGGGCGGATCAGCGTCATGCCCGGGAAGTTCGTGCTGTGCAGCTTCGGCGGCATGGCCTGCAGCTGGGAGCCGTAGAACATGCTCATGACTGTCGTCTCGATGACATCATTAAAATGATGTCCCAGCGCGATTTTGTTGCAGCCAAGCTCCTGCGCTTTCTTGTACAGGTGGCCGCGGCGCATGCGGGCGCAGAGGTAGCAGGGCGACTTATCACTGTTGTTGGCAACATCAAAGATGTTCGTCTCAAATACTGTGATGGGAATGTGCAGCAGCGCGGCGTTGCTCTCGATCTTCTGGCGGCTTATTTCGCCATAACCGGGGTCCTTGACGAGGTAGACGAGTTCAAACGGAACCTCGCTGTGGCGCTGCAATTCCTGCAGGAGCTTGGCCATAAGCATCGAATCCTTGCCGCCGGAGATGCAGACGGCGATCTTGTCCCCGGCCTGGATCAGCTCATACCGCTTGACGGCCACGATGAAGGGCGTCCAAAGCTGCTTGCGAAATTTTTTGATAATGCTGCGCTCGATTTTTTGATAGGTCTCTAATTGGCGTTCCAAGGGTCAATTCTCCTTATTCGTCAGGGTTTTGTAGCAGGTGTCAAAGGCTTGCAGGAAGCTGTCGATCTCCGCGTCGGTGGTCAGGTGGCTGATGCTGATGCGCCAGCTGGACAGCGCGTTGCGGCGATCCCGGCTGACGGCGAACACGGCCTTGGACGGCAGACCGTCCGACGAGCAGGCCGATTTGACCGACACGCAGACGCCCTCGGCGTCCAGCTCCCGCTGGAACACGGTGCCCTTGACGTTCTCGACGCTCAGATTCAGGATGTGGGGGATCGCGTTCTCCGGGCTGTTGATGTGTACCTTCGGGTACTTGCTGAGGGCGTCGCGGAGGAAGGCATTCGCTTCCTTTACCCGGGCGGTACGCGCGGGCAGCTCCCCAACGGCGGCTTCCAGCGCCGTTTCCAGCGCGGCTCAATGACGAGACCGCGGCGCTTGTACAGCGCGCCGATGCCGTTGGGTCCGTAGAACTTGTGGGCAGTGAAGCTCATCGTATCGACGCCGTCAAGCCAGAGGTCGGTCTTGCCGACGGCTTGGGTGGCGTCCACGTGCAGGCGGCAGCCGGGGTACGGCTTGACGATTCCGGCAATCTCCCGGATGGGCTGGATCGTGCCAAGCTCACTGTCCACAGCGCAGACGGCGACCAGGATCGTATCGTCGCGCATCAGCTCCCGCAGCTGGTCCAGGTCTACCCTGCCGTCTCGGCCAATGTCCAGCAGGTCGATCTCATACCCCTGCTGCTGCAAAGCCGACAGCGACGCGCCCACCGAGGAGTGCTCCAGCTGGGTGGAGATGATGTGCTTGCCGATGTGCCGCGACGCATGGGCAATGCCCTTGAGGGCAAGGTTGTTCGCCTCGCTCGCGCCCGAAGTGTAGATGATCTCGGCAGGCTGCACGCCAAGGTGCTGCGCAATGGATTGGGTCACCCGCTCCATCTCGGCGCGGGCCTCCTGCCCGGCAATGTGGGTAGAGTTGGGGTTGGCGATATAACGGCGCTCCGCCGCAAGGTATGCGTCCAGAACGTCGGGGTCTGCCGGGGTGTTGGCGGTATAGTCAAGATAGATCATGCGGAAGCCTCTTTATAGAATCAGTATGGCAGGTGCGGTTTCCTACCTGCTCAATAGGAATCGAATTCATGCAAAACCCCTGCGGCACGGCAGGGGTTTGTGTCATTCAAAATCCGAAATTGTGACAGACTGCTTGCCAAAGTACGGCGTCAGCCCCCACATATCGGGGCCGGGCGCAACATCGGTATAAAACAGCAGCCACGGGCGTTCGTCATCGTTCAGCGGGCGGATGGAAACATCCGGTTGGGCGGCGTCGTTCAGCAGTGCCTCCCGCGCGTCGAGGGCGTCGGCGTAGCGTCTGGCGCTGCCATTGGCCAGCTCATAGGCGGCCTCGAGGCTGGTGGCGAAGTAGCTGTCCTGGCCCTCCTTTACGGTGTGGCTGCCGATGCAGGCCATGCAGAGGAGCATAGCGGCGGCAAGCAGCGACAGACGGCGGGCTTGGCGGCGGCAGAACTGCTCTGCACCATGTAGAGAAACGCCGCGCACGCGCTCGAGCCAGCCGAGCAGCAAAAACTCGGTGGCAGCCAAACCCAGCACAAAGGTCATCCAGACAACGTTCAAAAGCCGCCCGGCACCGATGCCGCCCATTGTGTAGGACGGCAGAAAGATCATGGCCCACATCAGCACGAAGGTGACCGCCGCGCCGAGCCACGGATGGCGGAACACCCGGTTCGAAAGCACGGCGCTGCGGGTCAGATGCAAAAGCGGCAGTACAAGCAGTGCCAGCAGACAGAGCAGCGGCACATCCAGCCAGCGAATCCACTCCATGGCGGCGAGGATAAAGCTCTTGACGACAGCCTCCGCAAAGCCCGCACCGGCAAAGCCTGCGGTACGCACCTGCGTGCCGGGGGCCAACACATTCAAAAGCAGCCCCGCCATGGCCGCGGCCAGCGCGGGGACTTGCCAGAAATTACGGCGGCGCACAGCGCAGAGCGCCGCGGCCAACAGCAGGACCAGCACGTTCAGCAGCCCGGCCACCTGATGCCCGCCGCCGATGACAAGACTGCACACACAGCCCGCTGCCGCATAGAAAAATTTGCGGCGGGTCGGCAGCTTATCGGCAAAGCAGAGCGCAAACGCCAGCCCGGCGTTCAGCGCGGCCAGCGAAAAGTACGGCAGGTAGTTCATGGCACCGTTGAACCAGTACAATCCCTCCACGGGGGCGGGCATGCCCTCGATAAAGGCGAAGGTCAGCAGCAGCGCCAGTGCCCAGGGCAGACGCCTTTGTGCCGGGTCCAGACGCAGCACCACGCACCGTGCCAGCCCATACAGGCAGAAAAACAGCGGCAGCAGCACGCAGACCAGCGTGGCACCATAATATCTGTTGCCGAAGATGGCGGGCTGAAACGCCAGCGTAAAGCCGGAAACGTAGAGCCCCTGCCAGTTCTCATAGTAGTAGACGTTGGTGTCCCACGCGGCCCGCAGCAGACGCGGCAGGTCAAGACCGTACTGCTGCACCACGGCATGGGTGCGGGCGGCGTAGATGAAATCATCTGCCGAGGGGCGCGCAAAGACCGCCAGCACCAGCACGGGCAGCAGCAGCACGCCCGTCAGCAGCGCAAAGCGGCGCAGCCAGCGCTTTTGCGCCGCTGCATCGTGCCAAAAATCCATAGAATCGTGTTCCTTACTGTATTCGTTATGCGTCGCCCAGGGTCATCTGCAGGAAGTAGACCCACTGCTTCTCCCACCAGTACCAGTCGTGGGAGACATCCTGGCCCCAGATGTCCACGATGGGATGGATGCCCTTGCTCTCGAGAATGGCCTGCAGCTCCTTCGTGGAGGCCAGCAGATCAGCTTCCCACGCGCCCTGGCCGCAGCACATAATGAACTTGTCGGCCTTTTCAAACGGTTTCATGTACGGATGAGTCGTGGGAAAGTTGCGCATATAATCGCAGGGAGAATTACGGTAGACCAGATCGTCCATGTAATTGCCAAAGAACATTCCGGAGGAATACAGGCCGCTCAGTGCAATCGTACCGTTGAAGATGTCGGGGCGGCGCAGGTAGAAGTTGACGGCGTGGCCGCCGCCCATGCTGGCACCGCCGGTCAGGATGCAGCCTGTGTGGTTCTCGCCCTGCTCGCGGTTGATCTGCAGCAAACGGGGGACGAACTCCTCACAGATATAGTTGTACCAGCGCTCCTGCATCTCGATGCGCGGGCGTTCGGGGCCGTTATTGTCCCAGCTCTCGGGATCGATGCTGTCGACGGTGAAGATCTGCAGCTTGCCGCTGTCGATCCAGGGGGCCGCCGCGTTGCACATATTGCGGTCCTCCCAGTCGAAGAAGCGGCCGCTCTGGCACGGGAAAATGACGATGGGGCGTCCGGCATGGCCGTAGACCTTAAACTCCATAAAACGGTTCAGAAACCGGCTGTACTCCTTGTAATAGCGGATCTGCATGGCAGTCCCCTCCTATTTATAAAAGAAATTTTTATTCAGCTCCAGCAGGCCGACCATCGCATGCATCGGTCCGCTGGCGGACGTTTTAAATATCCAATAGTAGAGCAGTGCCAGTGCCTCCCGCAGATAGCATGGCAGCACACTGCGCCACGGCGTTGTGGCGGGCAGCGCCGTGGCTTTGGTGAAGCCCGCCAAGGCGGCGTATTTTCCGGCGCGGTAGCAGTGGAACGCATTGGAAACGTAGACGATGGGCGTTGTCTCATCAAAGCCATGCTCCCGCAGGATGGTCAGTGAGAAGGCAAAGTTCTCCTCGGTGGAGGTCGAGCCGGATTCGGCAAACACGCGGTCCGCAGGCAGTCCTTTGGCAATCAGATAGTCCCGCATGGCGTCGCCCTCGGGCCGCCATTCGTCGCGGCCCTGCCCGCCGCTGGTGATGACCAGTGTGTCCGGGTGGGCTGTGGCGTAGTCATACGCCTTATTCAGGCGGCATTGCAGGAGCTTGCTGGGCTTATCCTTATGCAGCCCGGCCCCCAGCACGATGATGACCCTTTCGTCCCCCGTGGGCAGGTTCATATAGCCGCTGACCGACACAAAGGCGATCAGCGCCAGATACACCCCGGCCAGAACGGCCAGCACCCAGAAAACGACCCGTCCTGGGCCCGCGGAAAACCACAGGCTGAGCGGGCGGCGGAACACGGCGTACCCGGCCACGCAGGCCGTCAGCAGCCAGACCATCAGGTTGCCCATGTTGAAGTTGGACAGAAAAATCAGCGAAACCGAATAGAGGACCAGCACTGCGGCCAGCAGGTCCAGCACAAGAACGCCCACCTTAGCGGGCAATTTCATCATAAACACCGCAGCCCGCCGGGCAGTAGTCAACGCCCAACGCCTTGCAGACAGTGTCGGCAATCGTGGCGAAGCTGTAGCGGGTGTGCAGGTTGACGCCGGGTTTGACCTCGTCGCCGTAAATCAGGAACGGCACGTGCTCACGGGTGTGGTCGGTGGTCTTGGTGTAGCTGGGGTCGCAGCCATGATCCGCCGTGACCATCAGGATGTCACCCGGGCGCATTTTTGCCATAAAGCCGGGCAGCCAGTCGTTGAACTCGGCAGCGGCGGCGGCGTAGCCCGCAATGTTGCGGCGGTGGCCGTAGAGCATATCAAAGTCGACGAGGTTGACGAAGGCCAGACCCTCAAAATCGCGGTCCGCCAGCTCCAGCGTGACTTGCAGACCCTCGGTGTTGCCGGAGGTGCGGATAGTTTCGCCGATGCCCTTGCCCGCAAAGATGTCGTGGATCTTGCCGACGCCGATGGTCTGCTTGCCTGCGGCCAGGATGGCGTCAAGCATCGTGTCGTGCGGCGGGACCAGACTGTAGTCATGGCGGCGCGGCGTGCGGGTGAAGTTGGCGGCGCAGTCGCCCACGAA
>ENA-ORLM01001753-ORLM01001753.1-human-gut-metagenome-genome-assembly--contig:-NODE-1753-length-12879-cov-2.407046_pt1 | contig 12879 bp, 22 predicted proteins | sample MGYA00243063_ERZ508815 | MGnify/ENA primary metagenome ERZ508815 (study PRJEB26277, sample SAMN04329768) | human gut metagenome | biome: human-associated habitat | host: Homo sapiens | place: USA...
ATAACTCTCGGCCGATGCCCCAATTAAAGCAAGCACGCTTAAAGCTGTCCGAGGCTTCGCCCTTTTCTGCTTCCGTGTTGCTTTCCGAGCCGCAGTCGGATTTCCACACGTAGTTGTCGCCACACTTGATTCCGACACGGCAGAACAAATTCCCTTTGCATTCGTAGTGTTCGCGCTGCCAATTTTCTGCGCCGACCGTCTCGTCAAGGATGTTCATATCGCACCGCGCGTTTTTGTACAGCAAAAGGATAACGCCTTTCGGGTTTCCGTCCTTGTCGGCCTTTACGCTCTGTACACGGATGTCGATTTCGTCCGCCCTTAAGTCTCTAAACTTCATTTTATTTTACCTCCCAACTGACACCAATACTGTCTAAATACCTTGCAATGTCCACAAAAGCCGACTTCCCGCAAACTACATGGAGCTGATAATCCTTTTCCGGCTCTTCAAAAATCGTCGGTTCTTCCACATCCGGAAGCGGCGGAAGGTCATCCAAATCGCCCGGAAAATCCGGAAGCCCGTCAAGCGCGTCCTGCTGTTCCGCTTGCGCCGCCTTGCGTTCTTCTTGTGCTTTTAACGCCGCCTTGCGGTTGGTCACCGCCGCAATTGCCTGCCCAAGATCAAGCGTCTGCTTGTACTCGTATAAAATCTCATCCTTGTCGGTCATCTTGTCAATCGTGCTAAGCTCCGCCATAACCTTGTCAAAAAACGCGTCTGCCGCTTGCTTGTAGCTCTCGGCATTTCCCGATAAGGTGATCTTAACGCCAACCTGCTCCGGCACGACAAAATCAATTCCCGTTTCACGGCACTTGCGGTCGAAATACTCGTTAAACGCCGCTTGACGCTCCGCTTTCAAGCCGTTTTCCACGTCAGCAATCTTGCCCTTTAACGTCTCGTCTGCCGCCTTGTAGGCCGCCGAAACACATTCTTTGTAGACCGCTTCAAATTCTTCATACGGCTTTAATATCGCGGATTTGACGCGCTTGCGCTCGTTTTCAAGTGCCGTGAATTCCTTGTTTAACTCCGCGCGTTCCTTTTTGACCTCCTTGACGGTGTCCTCTGTGCAGATAAGGCTTGCCGCCCGTGCCGTCCGTGCGTCAACCTCCGCCTTAATCGCCATTAGATTTTGACTGATAATCGGCAGCTGCTCAATAACAATAATGTCCTTGCTCATCTTTCATTTTCCTTTCCTCTTGACAAATTTTATTTTTTGTGTTATACTTTACTCAAAGCATGATGTATGTGCTTTGCATGTACCTTGTGTCTTTCATTTTCCTTTTGGCCGTCGGAGCACACCGACGGTCATTTCTTTTTTTCGGAAAACTTGAATTTGTAGTGCGCCGCCCTGAGCATCCGACTTATCTCGTATAGCTTCGCACGGCTCTTGGCAAAAGCCTTGTAATCCTCGCATTCCGCGTGACAGCCAACAAACCGTCGTGTGCATCCTCGGCAAACCGTGTACCGGCCGTCCCGTATCATCTCACACGCTCCAAAAATAAAACCGGCTCACCGACCCGTATGTACCCCATGTCCACGCCGTTTAACTGCTCACACCAACCGAGGTATTCCCGCTTGTCCAGCGTCTCCGGACAGTATTCGTCGGCAATCTGCCATGCCGTGTCACCGGCCTTAATCACCCTCGTTACCGGTACAAAGTCCTCTCGTCTCGGCCTCTCACTCTCCCGTGAGCAAATCACCACAATCAGTAACATCGCCGCCAAAAGCCCGAGAATAACCGCAACTGTCCGTCTGTCCTTGTTCCGCCGCCTTTTGTTGCACATTGTCATGCACTCCTTTCTTTTTCCGCGATTTCCTCCGGCAAAGACCCGGTTAAATCGCAAATTTTTTGAACCGTCTCCGGCTTAACTTTAATCTGTGTTTCCTTGCTGTAAAGTAGGATTTGCGCAATCCTCTTGTCAATTCCTGCGGCACACATCACGTCAATCGTCCGTATCTCACATAACCGTAAAATGTCGCGTATTTCGACCACGTTTAATAACCATTTTCCGGACGCATCCAGCGAATACGGATAACCGTTCTTACGCGCAATAGCTTCTAATTCTCTGCAAAAAGCTAAACACGCCGTTGTACCGTATGCCGGATTCCCATCGTATGCAAAATTGATTATCTTCTGCGCTTGCGCCTGCTTGATGTCAAGTAAATCGCTAAGCTTGTCCACCGTTACCGCGTCAAGACATTCTAAGTAGTAACGCATTGCCTTTTTCAGATTCATGCCACAATCGCCTTTCGTATGTATTCGAGCATTTCGTCCACCGGCATTTGGTAACTCTTGTGTATCCGGTAGAATGGTTCAACAAGCTTTCCCGGATTGTTCAAAATTGTACACCCAGTTGCCCGGCACACACCTAATGCTTTGCCTAAGTCTTCGCCCGTCTGCGGCCGACCAGCGCGGATCTGCGCAACGCTTATCATCGTTAAAATCGCCTCGTCCTTTACTTGCTCCGGTGTCTTTCTATTTCTCGACATTGCCGTCCGCCTCCCTATCACAATCAACAGCACCGTTCGTTTCAAAAACGGATTGGATAAACTGGATAAAATTTAACATACAGCCGTTTTCGGATTCAAGCTTGTCAGCCGTTTTCCGCAACGCGCAAACCCAAATCCGCAGCGTGTACTCCGTGACATTCTCATCACAAAGCCCCTTAAGTTTATCCTCAACCCAAGAGGTGTATTCACGTATGGTTTTGCGTGTAATGTCTGCATATTCTTCATAACTGCTTGCCGTTATCGCAGCCAAAAACCTTTCCTTGTATTCTTTTGGTGTCATTTTTCATTTTCCTTTCTTAAAATCCGATTGCCTTGTCATCCCAAACGCGGCCTTGCGCCTTTTCCCACGCGGTCACAATCTTGACAGTCTCCGCCAAAATCATCTGAGGCTTGGGTCCGGTGCGGTAACCGTTAATCGCTTCGCAAAACTTCGGACAGGATATGTCCATCCCCTTTTTTCTCAGTTCGTTCACGACATCGATGTGACGCTTTCCGCAAAGTCTGATTCGTGCTTTCAAAATATCGTTCATTTTTCATGCCCCTTTCGTTTATTTTGCCTATTGACATTTCGTCAAATTTAGTGTATTATAAGTGCATGGAATCGTTTTTCCCTTGCACAAGTATATTATAACTTAATAAACTTAAAAAGTCAATACATTTCGTTAAGTTTTGTAAGTTTTGTATACTTGCACAAAAAATAAAAGAAAAAATTGTATATTTTTACGGAGAATTGAAGCGATGTGTTTCAAAGAAAACTTTATAAGATTATGCAATAATTCCGGCAAATCTCCATCATCGGTATGTCATGCTGTCGGAATTTCTGCAGCAGCTTTTGCCCAATGGACGGAAAAAACGATTCCGCGTCAAGCAACTCTTATCAAAATAGCAGATTATTTCGGCGTAACACCCGAATCGCTTCTCGCTGAAAATGAGCAAAAAAAAAGACCCTGCTCAAATGAGCAGGGAAGAAAAAATATCATATATTATGCAGAAGTACTCTCAAATGCCGGAAGAAGACCGAAAGGCTCTCGAACAGTTTGCCGATTATCTTTTGGAAAAACGGGAGAAAACGTCTCCGGATGATTCAGCCGATCGATAAGCAAGATTAGCTCACTGTCTGTTAGTCGGTTTAATTTGTCGGTAAACTGCACATTTTTCACGCCCCTTTATTTTTTGTTATCGCTTGTTTTTAGCGACTACAATCATTATACAACACAAATCGCAAAACGTCAAGATGAAATGTTACCAAAGTTTTTCGAAATATTTTGGTTAAAATAACGTCTTTTTGTCATTATTTGTCGAATCAAAATTTAATTATAGGAGATAAAGGAAAATGGACAATCAGAACAACACTACACCGGAGTACACAGGACCACAGAAAATTTGCAAGCACTGCAAAAAAGCAATCCCGAAAGCGTCAAAGGTTTGTCCGCATTGCATGAAAAATCAAGGCGCAAACATAAACACGATCATTATTGTTGTAGTAGCCGTTATTGCTTTGTTCGTCATTGTCGGCAATCTCGGTTCCAGCAGCACGCCGGAAGTCAAGGACGACAAGCAGGTATCCAACCAGGTGAACAACGCGCAGAACGATCAGCAAGACAGCCAGCAAAACGCAACGCCGGACGTTCAAGAAGAAGTCGCGCCCAAAGCACCGGTGTTTGATTACGAGTTTTCCGACGTTGTAGACCTTGTCGAAGAATATAAAGAAAACGAAGTGTCTGCGGATAGCAAATATAAAGGCAAAACCGTTAAAGTTACCGGCATTGTAAAAGATATCGGTAAAGACATTTTAGACAGCGCGTATATTACAATCAACGACGGTAAGGACATTACATGGGACTACGCTCAATGCTATTTTAAGAATAAAGATGAGGTAGCAAAAATAGAAAATCTTAGCAAGGGTGATATGGTGACACTGATTGGTATGGTTTGCAATTATAGCTTGACTATTACAATCAACAAATGCGTATTTGTCGAAGAAACAGCCGAATAAATCAAACAAGCTCCGGGGTGACCGGAGCTTGAATTATAGGAAGGTGATATCATGGCAAAGGCTGTAAAATTGCCGTCAGGGATGTGGCGTGCGCGTGTTTTGGAATATACAGACGCTAACAAGGTTAAGCATTACAAATCACTTACGGCAAACACAAAAAAAGAAGCGGAATATTTGGCGGCAGATTATTATGCCAATAAGCGGAGTAAACGCGGCTTAAACGCCGATATAACACTGTCCGAAGCGTTTGAAGAATATATAACATCACGGTCAGCTGTATTGTCGCCAACAACAATACGCGCCTATTACCGCATGGCACACAATCAGTTTTTGTGTTTGCAAGATGTTAAACTTAGCAATCTAACCAACGAGCAAATACAAAAAGCCGTAAACGCGGAATCAAAAAAACTGGCTCCTAAAACAGTCAAAAGCGCATACGGCTTACTAAAAAGCGTTATAAAAGCATATGCTCCGGACTTACAAGTCAATGTAAAATTGCCGCAAAAGAAAAAAAAGGAAATCTATATACCAACGCACGACGAAATAAAAAAAATATTAAAAGCTACCAATCAAACGGAACTCGGAATTGCCGTCTTGCTCGCCGCCGGTCTCGGAATGCGCCTTGGAGAAATTGTCGCTCTCAATTGGAACAACGTTAACTTTGAAACAAACAAGATAAAAATATCTGCAAGCGCGGCAAAAGATAAAGATAATAAACTTGTTATAAAACCGCCGAAGACTCTATCCGGAATCAGAAGCGTTGCAATGCCGGATAAAGTACGCGAAGAATTAGAAAAATGGTGCAAAGAAAATAAAAACGAATATGTATTAAACGGGTTAACATCAAATGCCATATATCAAAGATTTGTATGGCACCTTAAGCGAAACAATATACACCATTTCCGCTTCCACGACCTCCGGCATTACAACGCTTCTGTTTTGCTTGCAATGGGCGTGCCTGATAAGTATGCACAAGAGCGTTTAGGACACGCTACAAATAATATGTTAAAAAGTGTATACCAACATATCATCGAAGAAAAAGCAAAAAAAGTGGATTCCGATTTTAACGACAAATTCAGCGACTTTTTCTAAAAGATGACACAAAAGATGACACGCATTACGAAAAATGCGATAAAACAGGTGGTTTTATCGTTTTAACGGAGAGTTCGAATCTCTCCTTCTCCGCCAAATAAGAAAACCGCTGAATAAGCGGTTTTCTTTGTTTTTGGCTTAACCGTGCGGTTTTCGCAGCTTTTCTTTTGTATGAGATTTTAGACTAAAATCCAGAATTTTAGACCAAAATCCAATATTTTAGAATAAAAGATGACACGAAAGATGACACGAAAAAGCCGCGCGTTTGCGCGGCTTTCCTAATCCAGTCTTACTGCTTCGCGGAATCAAACTTCCGCAGAAGATCGCGATATCTGTCCATATAGTCCTGTATCAGAGCTTCGGACAGCGTGTCAAGCTCAATCTCGCCCGACATCATCGACATGGTTTTTTTGTACCACTCCTGCACACCGTTTAACCGCTTTTGCATCTCAAGTAAATGCATCTCGGCAAGTGCAGTCTCACCACACCGCCGCGCATCTACAACATAGTCGTATTGCATACCAGCGTCACGTATTCCGTCGGTTATAGTGCGGACAACCCCTAAAATGCATTGCTTGTCCATACTCACACCTCCATTTTACGCAAGACGCGTTACGCCGGAGCATACGTGTGTTACCGTACCGGCAACACCTCCGGCGGTGATCGTTACCGTCCTGCCACCGGCAGCCGGGCAACAAGGCACGCTGATGTCCGTCTCAACGTGTACCGTGTACGTTCCGTTGGCCGCTGTCGTCACCGTACTGACAGCGCAAGGCAAAGCGACCGTGTTTAAGGCGATTTGTACCGTCGCCGTTCCGGCCGCCGTCGCAGTCAACGTAACATCAGCGGAGATATGATAAATACCGCCTGTACGGATACGATAGGCCGCCGTCTCCATGCCAACGGAACAGCCGCTGTTTACCACCTGTGCGCCCTGTAAAGCAAGTGCAGTCTGATCGGCTGTGATGGTCTGCGTGGCATTGTTGTAGGCTCTTACAATGGATTTTTGATAACGTGTGTTGTTACACATGATAGTCCCTCCTTAAAAAGATAAGGCGCGGCACACAGCCGCGCCCGTGTGCATAGATATATGCAAGCGTCTTGATGTTATACAGCTACACCGCAGCCGCTATTACAGCCGCCGCAACCGGCAAAGTTCGGCACGACCGCATAACCATACGGAGACGTGCGCGGAACGCCGCACAGAGCCGCCTGTAACTGTAACTGGTTGATTTGGTTCTGCATATCTGCCATTCTGTTTCCGGCGATCGCATCCAAAATCTTTTGGGTCTGTGCCGTGGTGGTCGCATTGATAGCCGCCGTGTTGATAGCCCCGTTGTAATTGACACTGTCAATCGCACGCAGCGTCTCGCAGCAGCATTTTTCCTGGCTTGCAAAACCGGCATTTACGCCGGACTGGATGTCGCGCAGCTCGCCGAGTACGTTAAAATTGCCATCCTTGATGGCCGTCATAACGTCATAAGCACTCTGACGGGTAGCTGCTACACCCTCATTGTTCTGACGCTCAAGCGCGGCAAAGTCTGTCGCTCTCTGTACGTCGCCGACGGTGGCGTTACGGTCGCCGCGATTGCCGCCGAAGCCGCCAAAGCCGCCGTTAAAAAGACCGAGCAGCACTAACAAACCAAAAATCCACGCGCCGTCACCGCCGTAGCCGAAGCCGCCGTCGTTGTTCCGGCTCATCAATGCAACATCCGATGCAGATAATCCGTTTTCCATGTTTCGCCCTCCTGTAATTTTATTATTTATCAATATCGATTCCGCGCGCCGAAAATCGTTATTGTCCATTAAAAGCCGCATTGATTTGTGCCATAAAGCTGTTGGTGTCAATCCCCTGTTGTCTGCAAAGCATTTCGACCGCTTGCTTCGGCGTGATACCTCTGCCGGTCGTCATCTGCCGTACCATTTGCATTTGGGGGCTGTTTATGTTGTTCGCGATCCCTTTAATCTGCGCTATCATCTGCGGATTTAGTACGCTTTGCGCCGCTTGCATTTGATTTAATACCGGATTGTTGTTCATTGATGTATTCCTCGACTTTCTTCAAACGCATTTCAAAATCATTCTCAACCTTCGCCGCCTGTTCCACGTGCGGCGTAATGTCGTAAGCCGTCGGCGTTTTGTAACCGGCACTGCCGGTCTGTATGAACCATAAAATCGGAGCTGTGTCATCTAACGCTAATACACTTGCATTAGGCGCAATATTTAGGGCATTTACGCCGTTTATGCCGGATACTCTAAGCACATTCCCGCTCATGCCGCTTTGTGCTGCCTGCGCCGGAAAACTGCCGTTTATAGACGCTTGCGGAAAGTATGGGTTGAATGTTGCATATGGGTTGTATTGGTTCATGGTTTTGCCCTCCTTATCTGCCTTAATCATAACAAAAAAGCCGATTGTTTACGAGCAAATAAACAATCGGCTTTTGTACTTTTTTGATATTGTAATCGGCTATTTTATGTGGCTTTGCAAAATCCTTTGCGATTTGTATACAATGGTTTTGGTCTGTTGCACTGAGAGGTCAAACTCTTCGGCAAGCGGCTCAAAGCATACACCGTCTAAAATGCGCCGTTTTAATATTTGGCGGTCACGCTCGTTAAAGATCCACTCGTTGATCATTTGCTCCCATGCACTCCTTGGTAAGTCAAATGTATCCATGGTTTCTCCTTGTGATGCGTTCTCTGTTTCAGTTATTTCTTATTTAATTTTTCATGATACCGCCGGAAGATCTCCCTCACATACTTCGCCTCCAGCTTCTCCCTTCCGTCTAACATCTTCTCCCAGTTCTGCATGTTCTTGACGTCTGTCACGCCGTCCCGAATCATGGCATCAACCGTATCATCATAGCTGTATTTGTTCTGCTTCACGCCGCCGTCCTCCTTGTATTCGTAAATGCCGACCTTGTTCGGAATCCCGGTAAACTCGGAAATATCGAGACTCTTGTATGCCGTGCCCTTGACACGCAGCTCAAGGTGCGTATGCGCTCCGAAGCTGTGCCCGGTGTTGCCCATGATCCCGACGGCCTGTCCCTTCTTGACCACATCGCCGGTCTTGACCTTGAAGCTTTTGAGATGGAAATAATATACTCGTCGTCCGTCCTCGATGGTCACACACACATAGTTCCCGGCACTGTTGTCTGACCCTGTGCGGACTTTTCCATCGACAATGCTGTACACCGTCGTGTCGTCAAGCCCGACAAGGTCAATGCCGTGGTGATAGCCTTTGACACCGTTTAACACCCGGTCGCCTCGCGGACTTGTCAAACGGAATTTGCCTTTGAAGCAGCTTATCATGTTTATTCCTCTTTTCCGCTGTCCGTCATTTTCGTGACTTCGCGCAATTGATCCGCGTCCACGCCCTGCGCCTTGATCCTCGCCGCGTCCACAAGCCCCTCGCCGATGATGTAAGCAATCATCGACGCACCGGCCGTGATGATGGCGGTCACTTGCTCGATGGTCAAGTCCGGCACACCGAACGCGACCAAAACCGTCGTCACGAACGTAACAACCGCCGCCCAGAATTTGCGGCTGGTTAACTTCTGTTTCCAGTTGATTTTCATGTGTAACACCCCTTTACGAAAGTTTAATGCACTGATTTTCCCATTTTTTATAGGCATCGAGATACATTTCTTTTTTGTCGCCGTTGTAGGTCAGCTCATAATACATGCCGTCAAATAACGTCGTGCTTGCAAGAGCTTTATTGTTTTGCAACGTTTTGCACATCCAAACGATAAAAACATCGTTTTCCGTAATTGTTTTGCTGTCTGTTTTGTCAAGATGCGCATTTGTGTACTCGACAACAGCCTTCTTTACTTGTTCTTGAAATTCTCTTTCGTTCATTCTTTTTTACTCCCTTTCTTCGCCGCCTTTTTGGACGGCTTTTCTTTTTTGTTTTTGTCTAACTTTTCGGCGAACGCCTCGCCAACCTTGATAATGGCAAGCGCGCCGCCCTCGATACCGAAGAAGCCGAAGAACTGCTCAATCAGGCTGTCCGGCACGCCGCCCTTGAACCAGTACGTTAAAATCATGGTTATCACAAACGCGAACACCGTCACAAACATCGTGATAACAATCTTTTTCGAAAACCTCATACCGCGGCACCTCATTCAAACGGCAAAGCAATCGTCTTTTTGTAAAAGTCTGTGCCCGTCCCGTTGCCACCCATGGCATGATACGCTTCATATACCTTTGTCAGAGGCTCACGCGCATAAATCGGGCAGTAGCCACGCTCTGTGTACTTTTCGTACGCCCGGATGATTTCAGCCCTCAAAAGGCTTCGCAAACCCTCCTGCATGGCCTTGTTTTTGCCGTGGAACCCGTTTAGCCACGTGATAAAACCACAGCATATAAACGGGATTAGCCACCGTAAAATGATGCTTATAACCTCGCTCTTTTCCATTTATCCCACCTCACTTTCAAGCACCCGAATCTGCCGCCGTAACACCTCCGTGTGCGCGATTTCTTCGGCGTATTCTTCTTTGGTCGCAACACCCATCGCCAGTTTCACGCCGATATAATCATACCGTGCAAGCTCGACTTTGAGCTGTTCTATCCGCACTTCGGGCGATACCGCCACTTGCAGCTCTGCGATTTCCGCTTCCGTCATCTCCACCGTCTGCGCAACGCCATCCACTAAAATATTCTTCTTCATGCTCTCACCCCATAAATCTTGATAACCGTTCCGACCGCAAAGGTCGCTTCGCCCTTGAGCTTTATTTTGTTGATAGCCGATAAAAATACGATACTCGCATTTTCTATCATGGCCGCAACGCCGGTGTTTTCGCCGCCATAATTCGTCGCACCGTTGCCGATCCGGATTTTCAAAAGTCCGTTTTCTACAGTACAATCAAAATGCGCCCGCTTTGCATATGTCGTAAGGCTTTGATAATACGCATAGTAGTCAAGCGTGCCGTCGTTAATGTACAAACGTATATTCTGCTGTGCGGCCGTGTCCGTCTTCGGCGTGTCAACCGTGATAAGCACCTTCGCAAAGCTGTAAACCGTCCCGCCCGGCTTGGTACTGCGCTCAATTATATTCGTCGCTTCGGTTAGCGTGATGGTCTTGATGAGTTCGTATTTTTCTCGCAGGATCGGCTTTAACACAGCTACACCCGGTACCATCCTTTGGCGGTTTTTATGTTTAGTATAGCACTCATAAAGATCCATCCTTGAGATAACCCAACGCAGTAATTAACCAGTTAACCAGTATTTCCTCGTTTGCCTTATAGACATCTCCTGTAAACGGTGTTTCGCCGGGAAAACCATTAAAACCCTCAACCAGCACTCCAACAAAATTGTTATCCGTTGCCCAATCTCTTAACAAACCGATTCCGTTGGCATTGTTTAGCCAGCCAAATATTGTGTTTGGATTGTTTAGCGCATAATCAATGTTAAAATTTGCACTAATAGATGCCAGTTGGTGTGACACGGCGTCAAGCATACGGTTGTAATAACTGTCGGTGCTTTGACATATCCCATAATAACTTATATAGCTGTATTGAGCAACGGAAGATGACCCGTTCGTGTGAAAATCAATAACCAAACTTGCGTCCGTGTTGCTTTGTAACAACGTGCGCACAATTTGTGTTTCCGTTTGGTCAAATGGAGCTGCTCCGCCGTACTGTTCCGACGTAGGATCCGCTTTTAATTCCCAATGCGAATCATAATTGCGGTTAAGATTTACACCATTCCCGTTTTTGTAGGTTAAATTATCAAAACCGTATGTGTTAAGGATTGGTATAATCTGCAACTCGACGTGATTCCGCAAATACTCCAACGCCGGATGTTGATTCCATCGGTTCAGCAAATTGTCAACAAAATAGTACAACCCAAAAATGTTTGACTTTTCAAACCCGTGTTGCCCTGCAACAATCACAATTTTGGGAATAGCGGTTTTTTGGTTTGAAATCCTCACGGGCTTAAAATCATACAGATATACGTTTTGATTGTCAGACGCTTGCCCAAGTGTAGTTTTAGTTACATATCCCGATTGATTTGATACAAGCTCATCAAAAGAACCGATAAACGCCGAATATGTTGTGTTTTTGGTAAACGTTGTTTCCGCATAGGACGATCCTACCCCTTTGTAATAAGTGGCAGAAATAACACCAAAGTCCACAGACCGACGATACGGGCTAACCTTGACCTTATCTGCTTTTGTATCGTCGTGCTTAGGTGTGTAGGATACCTCACCCGGTACAACGGCATCACCGTCCAAATAAGGTTTTGTAATTGCATTTTCTCTTGCTTCGGCTGCCGTGCTGCCCTCAACAATCATAGGTTCTAAAGCTTTTAGCTTTTCTGCCGTGCTTATATCAGTCCCGATTAAGCTGTTAAAATGTATCATCATTGCTACAACGTCTGACGACGGTATTTTAATAGCGACTTGATTATCTTTAAGAAGGATTAGCTGCTCCGGATATTTATTGTAAACGGTTATCGTGCCATCTGATTTTTTTGTGTTGATGCGCTGTATTATGTGTCCGTTTGAATAAGTTGTCCTTTCGCCGTTAATTTTGATGCTAAGCGCATAGTATTTTCCGTACAAAACGGGGATCCATCCTGTGACAGCGTTCTGCACGGTAGACGATACTATACCAGCTACATCGTCTTGTAATCTACTTGAAAACGATACTTCACTGACTTTCAAAAAATTGTAATTTCCACCCGAAACAATTTTCGTGTCACAACAAGCTGCAATAACCTTTTCCAGTTTATCGGCATTGGGATTGTTTGCTATTTGCGTATCCACATACGCCTTATTCGCCGCTGAATCATCCGCTGTCGGCTCTGCCGTCTTGAGCTGCCCACCTGTCTCATATAACGGAATGTATCCGCTGCTATTTCCGATGTAGCTCAAATCGCTCGTCGCCGTGATAAGCTGCGGCGTGCCGTCTGTGCTCTCCGTCGCATAGACGCCCGGGTAAACCCGTACAAGGCTCTTTACCTTGTCAAGCTTCCCAGCAAGTGCCGTGCCTATTTCCGCTTTGCTGTACGCACCAACCTGTGAGGCCGTCACTTTGTGGGGGTTGTCCTTATCTGCTATATGGTCATCAACCTTAGTTGACAGTTGCTCATACGCGCTTGGCGGAACATCTTCGCCGGGATCGGCTGACGCATACGCACCTTTGATGACTATCACATTTATAACATTTGTGCTTAGCCGCTTTACAAGCTTTTCTCCATCGACGATATAACCATATACACCAACGGTGACTGTACCAGGCTCTGCCAGCATATCGCCAGGCACGGTACGCGTTGTATCGTCAATTC
>ENA-ORLM01001757-ORLM01001757.1-human-gut-metagenome-genome-assembly--contig:-NODE-1757-length-12858-cov-5.498709_pt1 | contig 12858 bp, 10 predicted proteins | sample MGYA00243063_ERZ508815 | MGnify/ENA primary metagenome ERZ508815 (study PRJEB26277, sample SAMN04329768) | human gut metagenome | biome: human-associated habitat | host: Homo sapiens | place: USA...
ATCGACCGCGTTGGCGGCGGTGACTCCTTCGGCGGCGGCCTGATCTACGCTCTGCTGAACGGCAAGAGCACTCAGGAAGCTGTTGAGTTCGCTGTTGCTGCTTCTGCTCTGAAGCACTCCATCGAGGGCGACTACAACATGATGACCGTGTCCGAGGTCGAGAAGCTGGCTGGCGGCGACGGTTCCGGCCGTATCCAGCGCTAATTGCAGGAAGGAGTCCAGAATGGATATCCGCTACTCCTGCAACCAGAAGGATTTCAAGCGCTATACCACTGAGGAAATGCGGGACGAAATGCTCATCACCGGCCTGTACAAGGCCGATGAGGTCGTTGCTGTGTACAGCCATGTGGACCGCATGGTCACGCTGGGCTGCATGCCGGTGCACGAGACCGTGTCCATCGACAAGGGCATCGATGTGTGGGCAAACTTCGGCACCCACTACTTTCTGGAGCGCCGCGAGATCGGCATGTTCAACATCGGCAAGGATTCCACCGGCATCGTGGTGGCCGACGGCGTGAAGTACGAGCTGGGCTACAAGGACTGCCTGTACATCACCAAGGGCACCAAGGAAGTCACCTTTGCTTCCGCCGACCCGGAGCATCCCGCCAAGTTCTACATGGTATCCGCTCCCGCACATTGCTCTTACGAGACCCGCCTGATCAAGATGGCCGATGCAAACCATCGTCCTCTGGGCAGCGTCGAGACCTGCAATAAGCGCACCATCAATCAGTTCATCCACCCGGATGTGCTGAAGACCTGCCAGCTCAGCATGGGTATGACCGAACTGGAATCCGGTTCCAACTGGAACACGATGCCCAGCCACACCCACGAGCGGCGCATGGAAATTTATACCTACTTTGAACTGCCCGAGGGGCAGGTGGTGTTCCACATGTGCGGCGAGCCTACCCAGACCCGCCACATCGTGATGCACAACGAGGATGCTGTCATCAGCCCTTCTTGGAGCATTCACAGCGGCGTAGGCACCTCGAACTATACGTTTATCTGGGCAATGGGCGGCGAGAACATGGAGTTTGACGACATGGACAACATCGCTACCACTGACCTGCGCTAAAAAGCACCATACACAAGCCCCGTACCGGGTCCACCGGTACGGGGCTTTTTGCTAAAAATTTAACTTGAACCCTCTCCGTCATTGCTGCGCGATGCCACCTCTCCCGAAGGGCGAGGTTTTTATCCATCTTTCCTCAACGTATCTAAAAGCTCCCCCTTCGGGGGAGCTGGCTGCGAAGCAGACTGAGAGGGTTATTTAACTTGAGAAGGAGAAAATCATGGATCTTTCCGCTTTCAACCTGCAGGGCAAGGTGGCTCTGATCACCGGCGGTGCCCACGGCATCGGCTTCTCCATCGCCGAAGGCATGGCCAAGTGCGGTGCCGCCATCTGCTTCAACTGCTCTTCCGAAGCAAGCCTTGAAAAGGGCCTTGCAGCATACAAGGCAGTCGGCATCGACGCACACGGCTATGTGGCCGACGTGTCCGATGAGGACGCTGTGAACGCCATGGTTGCAAAGATCAAGGCCGAGGTGGGCCCTGTGGACATTCTGGTAAACAACGCCGGTCTGATGAAGCGGGTGCCCATGATCGAGATGAGCCACGCCGACTTTATGCGGGTCATCGATGTGCATGTAGGCGGTGCCTTCAACTGCTCCAAGGCCGTTCTGCCGGACATGATGGAAAAGCGCGAGGGCAAGATCATCAACATCTGCTCCATGATGAGCGAGCTGGGCCGCGAGACCGTCTCTGCCTACGCTGCCGCCAAGGGTGCACTGAAGATGCTCACCAAGAACATCGCCTCCGAGTACGGCGAGTACAACATCCAGTGCAACGGCATGGGCCCCGGCTACATCGCCACCGCCCAGACCGCACCCCTGCGGGAGGTGCAGCCGGACGGCAGCCGCCACCCCTTCGACCAGTTCATCACCGCCAAGACCCCCGCAGGCCGCTGGGGTGAGCCGGACGACATGGTGGGCCCCTGCGTGTTCCTTGCAAGCCACGCTTCCGACTTTGTAAACGGCCAGATCCTGTACGCCGACGGCGGCATTCTGGCTTACATCGGCCGCCAGCCCAAGTAAAGCCATTTGGGCACTGCGTCTTCTTCAACCTTCCGACCAGACAGCTCTGTGCAGACCAAGATCTGCATGGGGCTGTCTTTTTACGAAAGCGGCAAGCAGCCTTTCCTACAAAACTTTGCTTCATGTGAACTCATGTTAAAATGTTCCAATTTCATGTCAAATCGGTAACAATTCCTATTTCATCGTTCAAAATGCACATAGGCGTCTTGATTTTTTGTCGAAATTCCCGTATAATCGTCCTCATCATCCATCACACCCTGTTGGTTGATCTGAATACGAAGAAATTTCAAAGGAGTATATTTCACATGAAACTCAAGAACATTGCGATTGTTGCTGCCGCTGCAGCACTGGCTGTTGGCATGACCGCCTGCGGTTCTTCTGCATCCTCCACCGCCGCTTCCTCTTCTGTGGCTTCTTCTGCTGCTTCTTCCGAGGCTGCAAGCTCTGAGGCTGCTTCCAGCGAAGCTGCTGAGCCCACCACCGCTGAGTACACTGTGTACAACACCACCGGTTCTACCGTCACCGAGCTGTACCTGTACGATGCAGGCAGCGACGAGAAGGGCGACAATCTGGCCGGCGAGAACGGTCTGGCTGACGGTGAGAACATCGTCATCACCCGCGATGTGGAGGCTGACAAGCAGTCCGACGTGACCTACATTCTGGAGTTCACCACCGAGGACGGCCAGACCCAGAGCTTTGAGACCCTGCACTACGAGGTCGCTCCCATCTCCCTGCTGAGTGTGGATGCCGCCGCAGGTGCTACCCCCATCGCTTTTACTGCACCGGAAAAGTAAAAACTGTTTCATCCTTGCAAAACGGGAAAGTCTGCGGGCTTTCCCGTTTTATTTTTTGCCAAAAGAAGGCTGAGGCTGTCATTTTCCCTTGCAATCACGCCAAAAATCCGCTATCATAGACGCAAATACGTTCCCTTGCGGCATAAAGGGAGTAAAGGAGTGGATTTTCTTATGGCAGAAAAAGAAGTCAAGGGCATCAAAAAGTTTTTTGAAGAGTTCAAGGCCTTTGCCATGCGCGGCAATGTGCTGGATATGGCAGTCGGCGTTGTCATCGGCGGTGCCTTTACCGCCATCGTCAACTCACTGGTGAACGACATCATCAACCCCGCCATCGGCCTGTTTTTCAACGCCGATTTCTCGGACGTCGGCATCCATGTGGGCGATGTGATGATCGGCATTGGTTCCTTCATCAATGCCATCATTAACTTCCTGATCGTAGCATTTGTGCTGTTCGTGGTCATCAAGACCATCAACGCCCTGCACAAGAAGCCCGCAGAGCCTGCTGCACCGGAAGCCCCCACCACCAAGGTGTGCCCCTACTGCCAGAGCGAGATCTCTATCAAGGCGGTGCGCTGCCCCCACTGCACCAGCAAGCTGGAGGGCTTCCCGGAGATCAACAATTAAATTTTGAATGGCCTCCGCTTTGCTCTGGCCATATTCAGCGGAATCATTTTCTAAATTACAAATCGGGAAAGTCTGCGGACTTTCCCGATTTGTTTTTTCACCGGCGGAGCCGCAAAGGCAAACAGCATAATCAACGCAAAACCTCCCTGCCCGGCCGCAGTCGCTGCGGTTCCAGAGCGGGGAGGTTTTATTTTATCCGGGAAAATACGGAAAATCAGTCTGGTGAAGCTTTACTTGACCTTGGTCAGGTCGGCCAGCTTGTGGAAGATCTCGGTGTTGTCGAACACGCCGCCGAACTTCTCCGCACCCACGCCGTTGGCGTAGACGTTCACCATGGCACCGGTGTGAGCGTAGGTGGTATGATCCATGCCGGACTTGTGGTTGATGGTGTGGCAGATTGCCATGCTGAACGGGATATAGGTACCGTACAACTCATAGTCCTGCTGAGACATGTCCTTCTGGCTGGCAGAGCCGACCTTCAGGGTGCGCTCGTAGGCGGTGCGCAGGTTCTGCACCTCGTAGTCGGTCAGCAGCAGCTTGCCGGCGTTGGCGGCATCCGGGTCGCTGGGCAGGGTCAGACCGAAGTTTGCCTTCACATCCTGCATGGCAGCTTCAAAGGGGGTCTTGTTGGCGATGTAGTTCTGCACATAGGTGGAATCAAACTTTGCGTAGGACATCTTCTGGTGGGTCAGATTCGTCAGGAAGGTGTCGTAGTTGGTGGTCTTGTAGCCGATGGCCATGCCGCCGGTCTCGTGGTCGGCGGTGACGAGGATCAGGGTATCATTGGGGTGCTTCTGCTGGAACTCCACGGCAGCCTGCACGGCGTTGCTCATTTCCAGCACATCGTGGATGGAAGCAGCGGCATCGTTGGCGTGGCAGGCCCAGTCGATCTTGCCGGACTCGGTCATGAGGAAGAAGCCTTTGGGGTTATCCAGCAGCTCGATGCCCTTTTTCACGTAGTCGGTCAGCTGCCACTCGCCTGCGGCGGCATCCATGGCGTAGTTCATGGCCTTGCCGTCGGCCAGATTTTCGGCAATGATCAGGGTCTTGCCTGCGCCTGCGGTCAGTGCAGCAGCACCCGCCTGCGTGGTGACGACATTGTAGCCGGCCTGAGCAGCCACCTCGTGGTTGTTGGGGCCGGTGCCGTCGCCGTTCACCTTCTGGAACTCGCCGCCGGCAAAGTATTCAAAGCCGGAGTTTGCCAGCTCTACGCCGATCTGGTAGTAGTTCTTGCGGGTCTTCTGATGAGCGTAGAAGGCGGCGGGAGTGGCGTGGTCGATATTGACCGAGGAGATGACGCCCACCTTGTAGCCCTTCTGGGCGTGCAGCTTTTCGGCAATGGTCTCATAGGGCACATCGCGGGTCCACGGGCACATATTGATGACACCGCTCTCGGTCTTGTGGCCAGTGGCGATGGAGGTTGCGGTGGAAGCGGAGTCCGGGCAGAAAGAAGTGCTGTCGTAGGTAGTCACACTGCCCACGGTGGGGAAGCTGGTGAAGCTCAGGTCGGCCTCGGTCACAGCGCCGTTGTTGTCCACGGTGCCCTTGTAGAAGCGGGCAGACTGGATCTGGGCAGTGCCCATGCCGTCGCCGATGAACAGGAAGATGTACTTGGGTTTCTGGAACAGGCCCAGCAGGCAGTTCTCCTCGTCGGCTGCGGCATCCGCATCCGGCTGTGCTGCGTTTGCGGCAACGGGTGCAGCAGCCATCATGCCGACGGCAGAAGCAGCTGCGCCAAACTTGAGAAAGCTGCGGCGGGAGATCTTGTTTTCTTTCATGACGTGATCCTCTCTTTTCATTCAATCAAACATTGCGGGCCTGCCTCAGGCCCCGTTTTTCTTCTTGTGGGAACGCTTTTATTGTAGCGCACCGCCTTGCGGGGAAAAACCATGCCGCCGCAAAGCTTTGGTAAAACCGGTGCGGCTGCATCCGCGCCAACGTAAAAAGCCGGAAAGGGATGTAAAATCCTGCTCAAGTGCCACCACTTTTTCCACAAACGTCTCTGCAAGGGTTGAAAGATGATGGCATTTCATTGTACAATAAGAGAGTAAGTGCTTTTTTACCTTTATATAAATTGAGAGGATTTTATATGGCAGAGATCAAAGTTCTGGCACTGGATCTGGATGGCACCCTGACCAACAGCCAGAAGGAAGTTACACCCCGCACCCGCGCCGCACTGGATGCCGCAATTGCAAAGGGTGTCACCATCGTGCTGGCATCCGGCCGTCCCACCGCGGGCGTGCTGCCGCTGGCAAAGGAACTGGGGCTGGATAAAAAGGGCGGCTGCATCCTTTCTTACAACGGCGGCAAGATCATCGACTGCCGCACCGGCGAGACTTTGTACCAGAAACAGCTGGATGCCCAGTACGTACCCGAGCTGTGCGCCTTTGCCGCCGCACAGAACGTGACCATTATCACCTATAATAAAGAGGGCGTTGTCACCGAGCACCCGGACGACAAGTGGGCACTGCGCGAGTGCTTTACCTGCAAACTGCCCATGACCGGTGTGGACGATCTTGCCAAGTATGTGGATTACCCCATCTGCAAAATGCTCATCACGCTGGACCCCGCCCGCCGGGACGAAGTGTGGGCCGCCGGCAAAAAGCAGTTTGACGGCCGCATCGACCTGTACCCCTCCAGCCCGTTCTTTATTGAAGCCGTGCCGCTGGGCGTTGCCAAGGACGGCAGCCTTGCCGCCCTTTTGGAGCACATGGGCCTTGGCCGCGAAAACCTGATGGCCTGCGGCGACGGCCTGAATGACCGTTCCATGATCGAGTACGCCGGTGTGGGCGTGGCCATGCAGAACGCCGAAGAGCCGGTAAAGGCCGTGGCCGACTATGTGACTGCCGCCGACAACGACCACGACGGTGTGGCCGAGGCTGTGGAGAAGTTTATTTTATAACCCTCTCCGTCTTTGCTTCGCAAATCCACCTCTCCCGAAGGGCGAGGTTTTATCCATCTAATCGTAACGTATGATAAAAGCTCCCCCTGAGAGGAAAGACTTCCCCCGGCCGGGGGAAGATGTCGCGCAGCGACAAAAGGGGGAATCTGGCACGGCGCAAGCCGTGACTGAGAGGGTTTGATTCAAAAGAGAGGACAAACAAAATGCCGCGCAATCTGGTTTTATTTGATCTGGAATGGAATATCGGCTACCAGCCGTATACCTTTAATTACCATGGCGTGCAGCAAACCTTCCGGGGCGAGATCGTGGAGATCGGTGCCGTGAAGATCGACGAGGATGCCAACGTGCTGGACACCTTTTCCATCCATCTGCGGCCCCGCATCTTCCGTAAGCTGCAGCATCACATTGCTAAAGTCACCGGCCTGACGCAGGCCGATCTGGACAAGGGTGAGCCCATCGTGCAGGGCCTGCGCCGCTTTATGCAGTGGTGCGGCCCGGATGCCGAATTTGCCGAGTGGGGCATGGATGACGTACCGGTGCTCAAGCAGAACCTGTACCTGTGCAACATCGACGAATCAAAGCCCACCATCTGGTACGACCTGCAGCAGGTGTTCCTGCGGGAGCATCCCCGCAAAGAGGGCGAGGGCATGACGCTGGAAAGCGTCGTCACCCGCTTAGGGCTGCCCATGGAGCGGCAGTTCCACGATGCCCTTTCCGACACGCTGTACACCGCCGATGTCTGCCGGATGCTCGACCTGCGGGCCGGTCTTGCGGCCTACCCCACTGAGGAGGAATCCCTGCGGGCCAGCCTGTGCCCCACCCCCGGCGACTACCGGGATTTTGAGGTCTTCCGCGGCTATGTGGAGCAGTACACCTGGCGCACCGACCCCAAAATTTACACCATGAGCTGCCCGGAGTGCGGCGCACCGCTCAAGCCCGATGATGTATGGTTGAAAAAGGGCAGCAACAGCTGGTACACCCTGAGCCAGTGCCCCCACTGCGCCGGCAGCAGCAATGCCGCAGGCAAGGGTGTGTTCCAGCGCTACAAGCTGGCCCGCCGCGACGGCCTGCACTGGAGCTACGCCCGCTGCCTGCAGATCCCGGACGATGCTTCTCTTGCCCGGTGGGAAAAGCAGCGCACCGCCCAGCTGGAGCGTATGAAGGCCCGCGCAGAAAAGCAGGCTGCGGAGTAAAACAGCACCGGCAGCTTCGTAGTATCCCAAGGAAGCTGTGCACAGGGCAAAAAAAATGTCGCTTTGTGTTCATGCTTGTGTCATACAATATGGATATACTACGGATAGAGGAACCTGCGGATGGGAAAGCGCAGGCGGAAGGGATGGATGTGCACAATGAACTTTTGTCTGCGCCAGCTGGGAACGCTGGAGTTCTGGGAAACTCTGCTGGACAGTTTTGGCAACCTTGGCCCCATTGCCCCCATCATGCTGGCCATGGTGGAGTCGTTTTTTCCGCCGCTTCCGCTCATTGCCATTGTGGCGCTGAATGTAGCGGCTCACGGCGGCATTCTGGGTTTTCTGTACAGCTGGGCCGGTGTGGCGCTGGGCGGCAGCATCATGTTCCTGTTCTGGCGGCGGGTGGTCAAGTGCTTCTTCTGGAAGTTTGCCTCCCGCTCGCCCAAGCTGGAAAAGGCTCAGCAGTGGGTGAACCGCTTTGACACTTCGTCGCTGTTCATGCTCGCGCTGCTGCCCTTCGCGCCAAGCTCCTTTATGCATCTGGCCTTTGGCATCTCGGACTTTGACGAAAAGCGCTATCTCATTACCATGCTGCTGGGCAAAGGCGTGATGATTGCCATGATGGCAGTGTTTGGGCAGTCGCTGGTCAGTTCCATGAAGAACCCGTTGTATCTGGTGCTGGCCGTTCTGCTGTGGGGCGGGATGTACTGGGTGAGCAAACAGTTCTGCAAAAAACACAATCTGGAATAATAATTTAGAATGCCCTCCGCTTCGCTCTGGGCATATTTAGCGGAAAAATATTTTTATAATAGGGCAACAGCAGACAGCCTGCAGGCTGTCTGCTGTTGCATTTTCACAGTAATGGCCCAAAAGGTAAACTCCACCTGTTGCGCTTATTTCCTTCGGAAATGACCGTGCAACCGGAAAATATGCCGCTTGCAACTACGGCCCCTTCCGTGAAAAAGCAAACCAGCCAAGCCCGCAGGCTTGGCTGGTTTGCAATATAAAAAATAATATTTCATTATTTTATGCCCAGAGCAAAGCGGAGGGCATTTAAAATCGTTTCCTTCCCCTTGACATTCACTTTGACTGCTGTATAATATGTATGCTATCAAACAGTTTTATTTGAAACTGTTCAATGCCAAAACAACCATGAAGGACAAAACCATGATGTGTGACGAAACCAAAAACGAGTGCTGCAATCACGCCGATCCCCCTTGGGAAGGCCCACAGGTCATCCCGGCGCAGATCCGCCGGGTGGACAACCTGATCTTCCGCAAGATCAACCAGTTTGCCCGCGAAAATGACGTGGAGCAGGCCACCCCCATGCATGGGTGGATCATTGGGTATCTCTACCGCCACCGGGACACCCCCGTGTTCCAGCGGGACATTGAGCGGGAGTTCTCTATCACCCGCTCCACCGTGACCAACATCCTGCAGTTGATGGAGCGCAAGGGGTATATTGAGCGGCGCAGCGTGCCGCAGGACGCCCGGCTCAAGCAGCTGGTGCTCACCGAAGAGGGCATCTGCTTCCACGAAAAGACGATGCTCTGCTTCCACCAGACCGACGACTATGTGGCTGGGCTGCTGACAGCGGAGGAAAATACCGAGCTGCTGCGGCTTTTAAACAAGCTGCGGGATGCACTGCAGTGATGCAACCTGCCGAAAAAGTGTTCGTTAAATTAGTAATTATGAACATTTTTTGAAACGTCTTGACAATTAAAATGTTTTGTATAAAATTGTTCTGTACCAAACAAATAAAAAGTAACAGGAGGTAACTCAGATGATCAAAAAGTTAGTGTCGCATCTGGGCGAGTATAAACGCGCCGCAGTCCTGACACCGCTCTTTGCCGCTCTGGAAGCCGTGATGGATGTGCTTTTGCCCACCATCATGGCCTTTATCATCGATCAGGGCATTGAAAAGGGCGATATGAACGCCATCCTCAAGTACGGCCTGCTCACCTTTCTGGTGGCTGTGGTCGCGCTGGCGCTGGGCGTTCTGGCCGGCAAATACGCCGCCGAGGCATCCACCGGCTTTGCCGGAAATCTGCGCGATGCCATGTATGAGAACATCCAGCATTATTCTTTTTCCAACATTGATAAATTCTCCACCGCAGGCCTTGTCACCCGCATGACCACCGACGTGACCAACGTACAGAACGCATTCCAGATGATCGAGCGCATGTGCGTGCGCGCCCCGGTGCATCTGGTGTTCGCCCTGTTCATGGCCTTGATGATCGGCGGCCCGCTGTCACTGATCTTCGTGGTGGCTGTGGTCTTTCTGGTGGCGGTGCTGGCAGGCATCATGGTGCCCACCTTCCACATCTTTGACCGGGTGTTCAAAAACTACGATGCCCTGAACGCTTCCGTGCAGGAAAACGTCTCCGCCATCCGCGTAGTGAAGAGCTTCGTGCGCGAGGGCTTTGAAAACGAGAAGTACACCAAAGCCTGCCAGAGCCTGTACGACCAGTTTGTGAACGCTGAGAGCCGCCTGAGCTTCAATAACCCTGCCATGCTCACCGCCGTTTACGGCTGCAACATCGCCCTGAGCTGGCTGGGTGCCAAGTACGTTCTGCATGGTGCCATCACCACCGGCCAGCTGAACGCTCTGTTCGGCTACATCATGAACATCCTCATGGCCCTGATGATGCTGAGCATGGCCTTTGTCATGATCTCCATGTCTGCCGCTTCCGCAAAGCGTATTGTGGAAGTGCTGGACGAGACCACCGACCTGCCCCCCGCAAAGCAGCCGGTGCAGCAGGTGAAGGACGGCGGCATCGAGTTCGAGCATGTCACCTTCAAGTATAAGCACGGCAGCGGCCAGCCGGTGCTGAATGATATCACCTTCAGCATCAAGCCCGGTGAGACCTTAGGTATCATCGGCGGCACTGGCAGCGCAAAATCCAGCCTTGTGCAGCTGATCCCCCGCCTGTATGATGCCGAGACCGGCACCGTGAAGGTGGGCGGCGTGGATGTGCGCGACTACAACCTCGACGTGCTGCGCCGCGAGGTGTCCATGGTGCTGCAGAAGAACGTGCTGTTCAGCGGCACCATTCTCGATAACCTGCGCTGGGGCGACGAGAACGCCAGCGAGGAAGAGTGCATCCGTGTGGCAAAGCTTGCCTGCGCCGATGAGTTCATCGAGCGCTTCCCGGACAAATACAATACATGGATCGAGCAGGGCGGCTCCAACGTGTCCGGCGGCCAGAAGCAGCGCCTGACCATCGCCCGCGCCCTGCTGCGCAAGCCCAAGGTTCTGATTTTGGACGACTCCACCAGCGCCGTGGATACCGCTACTGATGCCAAGATCCGCAAGGCATTCCGGGAGGAGATCCCCGGCACCACCAAGATCATCATTGCACAGCGCATTTCCTCGGTGCAGGACGCCGACCGCATCCTTGTGCTGGATAACGGTAAGATCGATGGTCTGGGCACCCACGAAGAGCTGCTCAAGACCAACGCCATCTATCAGGAAGTTTACAGCAGCCAGACCCAGGGCAGCGGCGACTTTGACAAACAGGGAGGTGAACAGTAATGGCTCAGGCAAAAGAAGTTCGCGGCCCCGGCCCCCGCATGGGCGGTCCCCGGCCCAAAGTGGAAAACCCGGGCAAGCTGCTGAAGCGCATTATGGATGAGGTATTCCGGCACTATCTGCCCCACTGCATCCTTGTGCTTGTCTGCATCGTGGTCAGCGCGCTGGCAAACGTACAGGCCAGTCTGTTCTTAAAGACCCTGATGGACGATTACATCGTACCCATGACCCAGCAGCAGGACCCGGATTTTGCCCCGCTGGCTGCGGCTCTGCTGCGGGTAGGCATCATCTACGTCATTGGCATTCTGGCAGCGTGGGGCAACGCCCGCATCATGGTCAACGTAACACAGGGCACCCTACGCAACCTGCGCACCCAGCTGTTCACCCACATGGAGAGCCTGCCCATCAAGTATTTTGACCAGCATCCCCATGGCGACATCATGTCCGTGTACACCAACGACGTGGATACCCTGCGCCAGATGCTCAGTCAGAGCATCCCGCAGCTGGTGTCCAGCGCCATTACCATTGTTTCGGTGTTCTTCAGCATGTGCATGCTCAGCTGGCAGCTGACAATCGTTACCATGCTGATGGTGGCGCTGATGATGTTCTGCTCCAAAAAGATCACCCAGCAGTCCGGCAAATACTTCATCCAGCAGCAGCGGGATCTGGGCAAGTTGAACGGCTACATCGAAGAGATGATGGAGGGCCAGAAGGTCGTCAAGGTGTTCACCCACGAACAGAAGGCGCTGGCCGGCTTCCGCGAGCTGAACGACCAGCTGAAGGACAGCGCCAACAAAGCCAACAGCTTTGCCAACATCATGATGCCGGTCAACGCCCAGCTGGGCAACATCAGCTATGCCGTCTGCGCACTGGCAGGCGCAGCCATGGCCGTGAGCGGCATGGGCGGCACGACCCTTGGCACGGTGGTGGCTTTCCTGAGCCTGAACAAGGGCTTCAACATGCCCATCAGTCAGGTGTCCATGCAGGCCAACAGCATCATCATGGCTCTGGCCGGTGCTGAGCGTATCTTCAAGATGATGGACGAAGAGAGCGAGACCGACGAGGGCTATGTGACCCTTGTCAACGCAAAGTACGACCGCAACGACCAGCTGGTGGAGACGGACGAGCGCACCGGCCTGTGGGCATGGAAGCACCCGCACCACGACGGCACTACCACCTACCACAAGCTGGAAGGCAGCATCACCTTTACCGATGTAGACTTTGGCTATGTGCCGGAAAAAACCGTCCTGCACGATATCAACCTGTATGGCCGTCCGGGCCAGAAGATCGCCTTTGTCGGCTCTACCGGTGCCGGTAAGACCACCATCACCAACCTCATCAACCGGTTCTACGACATTCAGGACGGCAAGATCCGCTACGACGGCATCAACATCCACAAGATCAAAAAGGCCGATCTGCGCCGTTCTCTGGGCATCGTGCTGCAGGACACCCACCTGTTCACCGGCACGGTGATGGAGAACATCCGCTACGGCCGGCTGGATGCCACCGACGAAGAGTGCATCGCCGCTGCCCGCCTTGCCAACGCAGATGGCTTCATCAAGCGCCTGCCGGAAGGCTACAACACCATGCTCACCGGCGATGGTGCCAACCTCTCGCAGGGCCAGCGCCAGCTGCTGGCCATCGCCCGCGCCGCCGTGGCAGATCCCCCGGTGCTGATCCTGGACGAGGCCACCTCCTCCATCGATACCCGCACCGAAGCGCTGGT
>ENA-ORLM01001758-ORLM01001758.1-human-gut-metagenome-genome-assembly--contig:-NODE-1758-length-12857-cov-2.708372_pt1 | contig 12857 bp, 6 predicted proteins | sample MGYA00243063_ERZ508815 | MGnify/ENA primary metagenome ERZ508815 (study PRJEB26277, sample SAMN04329768) | human gut metagenome | biome: human-associated habitat | host: Homo sapiens | place: USA...
CCGCCTTTCCATCCTTTTTCGGTTTCGGTTGGTAATCGTTCATAGCGAAGACCATCTTCTCGTATTGATCATACCGAAAATAATCATGATTACGAGGATCGTTGCTCTCCCGACGTGCGATAGCGTTTTTGATAAAGGTAACCGCAGGATTATCCTTCTTCCGATATCTTTCCTTTCCCGGCTTGATGATCACCTCCGACAAATTAATACTTGTCGGAGCTAGCTGAATCTTCAAATGTTCCGCTTTACCCGGAACGAATTTCAATTCTTTCTCCGTATAACCCAAATAAGAGACCTGTAAAGTACGTACCTTAGATGAAGAGGAAAGCGTAAAAGCCCCATCCAGATCTGTCGTAGCACCTATCGTAGTTCCCTTCAAAATCACAGCCACATAAGGCAAAGGTTCTCCCGTAATGGAATCAGTCACGATTCCTTTTATCATGTAGTTCTGGCTCTTCGCTACCCAAGCGAACGCCAATAAAAGCCATATAAAAACAATTCTCTTCCCCATCAGATCTGACACCTCATTAAACTCCGCAAAATTACAACATGATCATTTATATAAATGTTCCAAAACACATGCAATATATTCCAATTAGCAACAAAACAGGCAAAAATACACACGTATATACGCAACGCCCCTCAGCAGTATAGGCATAGGCCTGTATCTATACCAGCGTAAGCCAACACCTATACTGGCGTGTGCCCTCGCCTATACCGGCGTGGCACGAACCTACGAACGACTAATCTGAAGCCCCTTATTCGACAAGCTCATCTCCACGAACCGGGCGTTCGAATTGGGTGGAGAAAGAGTCAATATCTTTCGGATTTGCAGGGCCGCACCCGGGTCTTTCGCTACGATATATAAGTAACCACCACCGCCTGCTCCCGGAAGTTTATATCCCAAGGCATAAGCCTGTATCTTGGAGATAATCCAGTATGGATGCGAAACCAGTGCAAGAATCAACATGCCGGCACCAAGGATGCAGAGCATACCGATGAATTTACCTGGGTGTTCGCGATTGGCATAGCGTTGCATGAGCAAGGAGGTCAGCAGGCCCGACATTCCGAATGCGTGCAGCGTCCAGTCACTGGGAATGAAAGGCAGCAACAGGATACGGCTTCCGTACTCTTCCGGGATAAGGCCGGAATGGCTGATTACAGCGAGCGTTATCACTGCAAACCATGCAACCGCGTTTTTACGCAGGCTTTCGCGGGTGAACAGATAGATACCGGCACATACGGCATATGTCCAGCCTATAAGACCGAGGATTCCCCACCAACTTGTATGGAACGGTTTCCCGTTGAGGTCTTTATAAATAACCAGCGTTGCAAGCAATACCACGCCTGCCACTTTCATTACGGTGAAAAGGGCTTTTTTTGTACCTTCGGCCTTTGGATATACTCCCCATGTCAGGAAGAAACCGATTACCATAAGGATAGTAAACCAGGAATGGGAAAGACCGCCTTCGATGCCGCCGCTGTTAAGCGAGAACAGCCCCATGGCAATGAGCGCCACCGTACGCCAGAATATATGTGCAATGACCTGTGTGGTTGTATCGCCCTTTTTATAACGGTTCTGTATGGCAAAGGATACTGACATGCCCATGCAGAACAGAAAGGCCGGGAAGATGGTATCGGAAAATCCCAGCATATCCTCATCGGCAGCGGCGTGCATCAGCCAGTGAGGAACATTCTTCAAACCGGGAATGTCGTTTACGAAGAGCATAAGGAACATGGTGAGTGCGCGGAATACATCTACCGCAGCCACTCGTTGGAGTGTTAAGTTTTTCATGATAAATCTGTTTTGGGGGTTCAAGGGGCAAATATAGGAAAGAATTTCTCAATATGGGGTATCAGGTTATAAAAAAGCCATTCAATCGCAGTATCATTGCAGTTGAATGGCTTTTAGCACGTTTTTAAAGGAATTCCTTATTCAAACAAGGATTTGGCAATTCCCATTTCCAGCCCTCTCAGCTCTGCCAATCCTCTCAGACGGCCGATGCAGGAGTACCCCGGGTTGGTTTTCTTCTTCAAGTCATCCACCATCTGGTGACCGTGGTCGGGACGCATCGGGATGGAAACCTTACGGCGCTGCTGCAGCTCGAGGAAAGCCTTCATCACATGGTACATGTCGACGTTGCCTTCCAGATGGTTGGCTTCGTAGAAGTTGCCTTCCTCATCGCGTTGCGTGCTGCGCAGGTGCACGAAGTTAATGCGGTCGCCGAACTGCTCCATCAAGGCGGCACAGTCATTGGCGCTGCTTACGCCCAAAGAACCGGTGCACAGGCACAGACCGTTGCTCTTGTTGGGAACAGCGTCAATCAGAGCCTGGAAATCGGCGCCGCAGCTCATGATACGCGGCAGGCCCAGGATTGAACAGGGCGGGTCGTCCGGATGGATCACCAGCTCGATGCCGGCCTCGTCGGCAACGGGACAGATTTCGCTGAGGAAATATATCAGGTTGGAGCGCAGCTTTTCGGGGGTGATGTCCTTATAGCGGTCAAGCTCTTTCTGGAACTGCTCCAAGGTAAAGCTCTCTTCCGAACCGGGCAGGCCGGCAATCATGTTGCGTACCAGCAACTGCCTGTCGTCTTCCGTCATCTGCTCGAAGCGGGCTTTGGCCCTGGCCTTTTCCGCGTCGGTGTAATCGGCTTCCGCACCGGGGCGCTTCAGCAGGAAGAGGTCGAAAGCGATGAAGGCCGCGCGTTCGAAGCGCAGGGCGCGGCTGCCGTCGGGAAGCTCGTAGGCAAGGTCGGTACGCGTCCAGTCCAGTACGGGCATGAAGTTGTACGTCACGATGTTCACACCGCATTTGCCGAGGTTGCGCAGGCTTTCCTTGTAGTTGTCGATATACCGTTGGAAATCTCCGGTCTGCGTCTTGATGTGCTCGTGTACGGGTACGCTTTCAACGACCGACCAGCGGAGACCTGCGGCTTCAATCATCTCCTTGCGTTTCATGATTTCTTCCACCGTCCACACCTCGCCGTTGGGGATGTGGTGCAGGGCGTTCACGATGCCGGTGGCTCCGGCCTGTCTGATGTCCCATAGGCTGACGGGGTCGTTAGGACCGTACCAGCGCCAGGTTTGTTCACAAAGTATCATATTGTAATGGTATAAATTTATAAAGTATATGTCTGTCTATTATGAATGAGGATGTGCTAAAATATACTTGATGATTTCTTTTTTAGGCACGGATTACACGGAAAAAGGGATAAAATAAATCCGTGTCTATCCGTGTAATCCGTGCCTAAAAAAGAAACAAATAGCAAGTGAGTTTTATTTTGGCATACTCTCACGGATTTCATCAGATGGAGAATGCGTCGAAACCGCCGTCCACCACCGAGAGTGCCCCGGTCACGAAGCTGGAAGCATCACTGATGAGGTAGTGGATGGTTCCGAACAGTTCTTCCGGTTCGGCAAAGCGTCCGCACGGAGTGTGGGCGATGATGGTCTTTGCACGGTCTGTGTACGAACCGTCGGGGTTGGTGAGCAGCGCACGGTTCTGGTTGGTGAGCAGGAATCCCGGAACAATGGCGTTCACGCGGAGTTCGGGGCTGAATTTGGTTGCCAGTTCGGTCGCCATATAGCGTGTATAATTGCCGATGGCCGCTTTGGCGGAACCGTAACCTACCACGCGCGTCAGCGGACGAAGGGCGGATTCGGAGCAGAAGTTAACGATGGCGCCTTTCTTGTTCTTTGCCATGACGTCTACGAACACCATGGTGGGAAGCACCGTACCGAAGAGGTTCAGGTCTACCACTTTGCGGAATGCGTCCACATCGAGGTCGAGCACGGTCTTGTCCGGAGCGATGGTAGCGCCCGGCATGTTGCCGCCTGCGGCGTTCAGCAGCACATCGATAGTACCGAAGCGTTCGAGGATGGCTTTCTTGTTTTCTTCCAGCACTTCCTTGTTCAGTACGTCGGTTACGAGAAACAGGGCTTCGGACTTTCGGTTAAGTTCGGCTTCCAGTTCCCTGCCTGCCTCTTCCACACGGTCCAGAATTACGATTTTAGCTCCTTGCTCGGCCAGATAGTTGGCGATGTTTTTTCCTAAAATGCCACAACCGCCTGTTATGACGATTACTTTGTCTTTAATGTCGAATAAGTTTTTCATATCTTCCGTTTTAAATATATCGCTTAGTTATTCTTTAATGCTTTCCAGAAACTCAATCTCTATAATGCGAAGATTGTGTTTTCCTTTATTCGCCTTTGCTTTCTTCTCCATGTCATTGGCCACTCCGCCTGCCACTTCCACAATTTGCCCGAAAGCATCCTTATCGGTAGTACTTCCTTTCAAGCGGACGGTTATCTTATCGGAACGTACCGGCTTATCCACTTCCAAATGTACATATCCCAGGCTCTTTTCCGTGTTACCGCTCCAAATCAATTCGTTTCCGGCATACACCTCCAAAGGATAGCTACGGGAACGCCATCCGTTCAACTTGATGCAGATGTCATCAACACTTGCCTTTTCAGCTAATGTATAAGTTATCCAAGCGGTACTTAACTGACCGTCATTCGCCCATTCACTCAACTCGTTGTCATCATAGCTATTTCCCGTTTCAGTCTGGTTAGCACCCGCTTCAGCGGATACAATGGCTATGTCGCGTTTAATATCCTTATAAGAGGGAGTCAACGGTGTTTCCCCTTTATCCAACTTTCCTTTCAGAGTCAGTTGAGGCAAGTAGCCGCTCAACCCGTCCACGACCTTCACCGGAACAGTTTGCAGCGTAAGCGTTGCAGGCGGAAGTCCTTTCGCCTCGGCCATGACAACAATCTTACCGGCTTTGGTCGTGCTACGGATGAGTGCACGGTTGATACCACATTCCACCGGAAGGTTCATATCCAAGATATGATTGTCTTTTCCCTGTGCAATACCGCCACGCCATTCGGCTTCACCTTTCAAGGTAAACCGTACCGTGCGATTATCCAACGAACAACGCCTGCCGTCTTTATCCACAACTTCCACTTGAAGCAGAGCCATATCCGCTCCGTCCGCATGAAAACCTTCAGGGTTCTGCACAGCGGTAAGTTTCAAGCAAGCGGCTTCGCCCGCTGTGAACAATGTATAACGGCTTACCTCCTTACCTTTTCCGTCATAACTTACCGCTTCCAGTTTACCCGGTTGATAAGCTACCTTATCGAAAGTGAAAAGAAAATGATACGCACGTTTTCCCATACCCAGGGATTTTCCATTCAACAACAGTTCCACCTGCTCGCCATTCGATACGACATATACCGGTTTCACCGTATTTTCGGGATAATTCCAATGTCCGATAATATAGGTCTGATACTTATCCGTATCTACCCAACCGTTCCACATTACCTGATGGGCAAAGAAAGCATCTTTCTCTATGCGCATGGGATCTGTTACGCCACTACGACGATAATTTTCTTCACCGCGATAGTGTGTATTGGAATCTGAGAAGATAATCTTCGTACCACCTGCACTTACCCTTAATCCAGTACCCGGACGTTCGCGCCAATAATCATACCAACGGCGAACCATTTCCAAAGCCAGCATATCCTGATTATGGTTATAATCCGTTGCAGGCTGACCGCGGTAAAGCGGTCCCGCACCTTCTTTATGGAAAGGATAACTGTATTCATCCCAATATTTACGCAATCCCTCATCACGGCAATATTCGGTAGCCCACATCGGATGTTTCTTGCTCTTGTTGATATAAAGCATCTCACCGCCATATTCCGCTTCATTAATGTCGAGCATCTCACGCGAACCGATGGCACGACCGCCAAAGGGGTCGAATTTATCACGGATACCTTTCATCTCAATCATGTGCTCGCGACTGATAGACTCATTGCCGCATTCGTAAAACAGAATACTCGGATTATTACGGTTATAAATAATAGCGTCGCGCATCAGTTCCGTACGTTGTTCCCACTGGCGTCCCTGACGGTCTTTCTCCGCATCACCGGCAGGCATGGCCTGAATGAGACCGACACGGTCGCAAGACTCCACATCCTGTTTCCAAGGAGTGACATGCATCCAGCGGACAAGATTCGCGTTACTCTCTACCATGAGACCATTGGAATAGTCGCTCAGCCATGCAGGAACGGAAAGCCCCACTGCCGGCCATTCATTGCTGGTACGCTGGGCATAGCCCTTCATTTGAATAACGCGGTCGTTCAGCCAGACTTTTCCTTCACCAAACTTTGTTTTACGGAAACCGGTACGAGTAACCACTTCATCAAAAACCTTTCCCTTGTCGTCCAATAAAGCCGTGTTCACAGTGTACAGATAACCGTATCCCCAGCTCCAAAAATGCAAATTGTTGACGTCGGCAACAGCTTTCACAGTTCCCGTCTCTCCGGCTTTCAGTACAGTTTTATCCCCATTGAAAGTTTTTACCAATTTACCGTCCGCATCGGTCAAAGTTACCCGATAACTGAAACTGCGTGTTTCGCGGCTGTCGTTTCTCACCTCAGACTCGGCATGTATCTTCGCCTTACGACCCTTGATATCGAAATCGGTTGCATATACATATACACCGGTTGTTTTCAGATTGCTGTATAGAGGCAATGTCTGATACACTTCATCCGTCACATATAAAAACACATTTTTGGGAATACCGCCATAGTTGGCATTGAAATTACGGTCACTCCACTGAAACTTAGAGTTAGTACGCTTCTCGCGATAAAACCAATTGTTGTCCGTACGCACGGCAAGCACATTATCTCCTTCCTTCATATACGGAGTAAGATCAAAGCCTACAGCCATGACACCATTTTCATGCAATCCCAAATATTGTCCATTCAGGAAAAACTCCCCACCTTGTCGAACTCCCTCGAATTCCACAAACACCTTTTTGCCTCTCAGTTCCTCTATCCGGAAATGCTTGCGATACCAGACAACCGTATCGGTATGCTGTTCGATGGATATTCTGAAAGCCTCATCTTCGTTGAAGGCATGGGGCAACGTAACTTGCTTCCAACTGCTATCTTTAAAGTCAGGCTTCTTTGCCTGTGGAAAGTCACCCACCTGCAGGCGCCATTCACTGTTAAAATTATACTTCTTGCGCTCTGCCGCATAACCGTTTATCGTGAAAAAGATTATCAACAGAAAGGTAAGTAGATAAAAGTTGCTCTTCATGTTCTTATTGCTATAATTCATTAGTATTCTTTTAGTTTAGCCATTTATTACTTATATGCTTCGTTTTGCTGATACAGTCCTTCCTTCGCTTTCATTTGCGTATCGGGGATAGGATAAAGATAAGTACCCGGCTGTACGTTATTGATATAGTTATCATAGACAGAAGTTCCGGCTGCTTTGTCCGAGAATTTGGCACGTACCTTTTCCATGTATGTATTGTGACGCACGAGGTCGTGCCAGCGAATACCTTCAAAGGCAAGTTCGCGCCGACGTTCATCTTCCACACACTGCAAGAAAGCATTTTCCGTTTTCTGTACTGCGCTCAACTCCGCCAGCCCGGCGCGGGTACGTATTTTGTTTACCAACCGCACACCTTCATCCGTAGGCCCTACAATCTCGGCATACATCAACATCACATCTTCTAAACGGATGAGCGGATAGTTGATGGGGAAATAAGTACGATCCACTATTTGCCCGTCGATATCACTATATCCCAGTTCTTTCCGTTTGATTTTATGTTCGAAAAACTTTGTGAAATAGTTCTTCTTGGGGTCGACCGTCGCCTCATAACGCACATCCGCCCTGTTCGCTTCATAAAGTGTTGCCAGCGCATCCGAACAGGTTATGCGATTACCCGACATCTGAATGCCGATATAGTCTGTTCCTACATTGGGTACAGACATAAATACGACCGGATTTCCGTAGTTCTTTTCCGCCACATATTGCACTTCGAAAATATGATATTTGTTGTCGTTATCGCTAATCCAGATACGTTTCCAAGTATCACCGTCGGCCGCCCAATACTTATTGTTCTTCTCTGCATACTGGATAACATCACCCAACATTTCCTCCGCAAGTGATAATTTAGCAGTATCATACAAAGGAAAACCAGCCATAGTCAAACAGACTCTGCCAAGCAAAGCCTGTGCAGCCGGCAGTGTAGCGCGTCCTGCTTCGGCTATACCCCCACTGCTTGTATAGGCTTGCTCTTTCATATTTTCTATGGCATACTGCAAATCGGGAATAATCACTTCCTCATACACGTCTTTCGGTTCAGACTGCGGTGTACTCATTGCTTCTGCCGCACTTAAGGATTGGGTAGCAACCGGTACACGTCCGAAATACCGCACCAGTTCAAAATAAGCATAGGCACGTAAAAAGCGTGCTTCAGCCATGAAAGTGGCTTTTACGTCTATATCGGCATCCTCTCCGCTATTGAACTCAAGCTTTTCCACTCTTTCAAGAAAAAGATTTGAGCGGGAAACAATTTTATAGAAAGCATTCCAAGCGCTGTTTATTGTTCCGGCAGTATATATATTCGGATTGAAGACACTGATGTCCACGTAGTCACGTTGTTTATCATCTGCAGGTTCGGTCCATACATCATCCGAACGACCGTCGGACATAAGCAGAATATATTCGGGAACAGGCAACAAGCCGTTATAAATACCCAACAACGCTTGTTCGGCCTGAACGGGTGTCTGAAAGAAATCCACCGTAGGACGCGAGGTCGGCGATTTCACTTCCAGCCAGTCCTCACAGGAAGCAGTAGTAAACAGCGTACTTGCCAGCAGAGTGATGTAAATACATATATGATAAATCGTTTTCATAAGTGATGTTTTTTTAAAGGTTATTTCTTTAGAAACTGAAATTGGCACCAATCGTATACGTACGCGCTTGCGGATAGGCATTGTTGCCTTTGTTTTCGGGCGAATATCCACCGTCGTATTTATCCCACATCCATACATTCTCTACCGTGAAATAGACACGTGCATTACGTACAATCTTCCGGTTAAGCGGCAACTTGTACCCCAAAGTGATATTCTTAATGCGAATATAGTCCGAACTGTAAAGCCAGCGCGTATCACGCAATTCACCGGTAGTAGAGTTCAATGCCGGTGTCTTACCGTCACCCGGTTCTTCCTCCGAACGCCACATATTTTTCCACCAGGAAAAGACATTCTGGGAGATAGCCATACCCGGATTGTCCATATAACGTCCCGGTGACATACTATAAAGCATACCGCCAAACTGTGCCGTACATAGAACAGACAGGTCGAATGCTTTCCAACTCAACTTATTCGTCATACCGAAAGTGAAGTCAGGATTAGGCTTGCCTACCAGCGTACGGTCATCGTCATTAATAACACCGTCGTCGTTCACGTCACGGTAACGCACGTCACCCAATGCCGTACCCTTACGCACCGGATATTTCCGCAAATCTTCAGAATACTGGTACACACCCACGGCATCATACATATAAAAACTGCGCATAGGCTGTCCCACCATCAATACCTGCGTATTACTGTTACTGAATATTTTGTCATTATTGCCCAAGTCTGTCACCTCATTTTTATTGTAAGCCATATTAAAAGAAGTGCTCCAACGCACAGCTCCTGTTAAATTCTGGCTCTGCAGTTCCAGTTCAAAACCTTTGTTCTGCACTTCGCCCACATTATCCCACATGTCGCTGAAACCTATGATACCGGGCATAGTCACTTTATAAAGCAAGTCACTTGTTTTCTTCTGATAATAATCCAATGACACCGACAGCCGACTGTTGAACAGAGAGAAATCGGCACCGACATTCCAACTGTAAACCTTCTCCCATGTCAAATCTTCCACATCGAGCGATGACATGGCATAACCATTCATCAATGAACCACCCAAAGAATAGTTTGCACTCGACATCAGTCCCAATGCCGCTCCGTCAGAGAGAGAGTTATTACCATTGGCCCCCCAACTGCCACGCACTTTCATTGAATTTATAACAAAATCCTCCGGCCAAAACCGCTCATTGGAAATACGGTAAGCAAGGGATACGGCAGGGAAAATGCCCCAACGTTTATTCTTGCCAAACTTAGACGAACCGTCACGACGGATACTGGCTGTCATCAAATACCGATTATCGTATTCATATTGCAAACGTCCGAAGAAAGAAGCCATACGTCCCGGATATCCGATAGTGGCGTAAGCCGTAGTCAGATCCACATCAGTCATATCGAAGCTCTCCACCAGATTGTCGGGAAAATGCGTCGCCGCAAGACGGGAAGAATAAGAAGTTCTGGCTTCCAGCGAGAAACCCGCCATAGCACCCACCGTATGCTTGCCAAAAGAGTTGTCATAATTCAGCAATGTCTGAAACAAGTAGGAATGGTTACGCCCGTCGGTACGATTAGCTGTAGCATAATAACCTTCACCCGTATTCCAACGGTTAGAAATAGAACTGGGCAAGAAACTACGCGCCTGCGTACTACGGAAATTATAAGAGCCTGTTACTTCCGCCCGCAAACCGTCAAACAACTCGGCACGGATAAATGCGGAAGTATTAATACGTGCATCTTCCGTCATACTGGACTTACGTTCCAAAGTAGCTACCGGACTGACACGAGTTCCGGCCCAGCTATATCTGCTATAAGGCTCCGCACCCGTATAAATTCCTGCTTCCGGCTCGGCAAACGGGACCATGGAAAGCACTGCCACTGCATCCGCCGTTCCTCCGTTATTCCACGACATGGAAGGAGCCAGATTAACACCCAGCGTAATACGGTTAAATATTGTAGTCTGCATATTGGCACGCAAATTGAGTCTTTTATAAGAAGTGTTGATGGCAATACCTTTCTGATCTACATAACCCAGACTCACACGAAAACTGGACTGGTCGGTAGAATTAGATACCGACAACGTATAATTCTGTTTGGGAGCCAAGCGGAAAACCTCATCTTGCCAGTCAATAGTCATCAGGTCACCATATCCAGGTTGCGTCCAACGGGGATCATTTATATACGATGTATTCACAGAACCACCGGTATAAGCCAAACGTATCTCGTAATCATCGGTAGCCATAGCACCTTTTGAACCATACGCCCTGACATAATTCTGGTTATTGATTTCCGAACGCCAGGCAATCCACTCCGCCGGTGTCAGTACATCCAGTTTCTTCTCCATTTGCTGAATACCGAAAGAAGCGGAAAATTGCACGTTCACCTTACCGGTCTTCTGCGCCTCTTTAGTCTTGATAAGGATAACGCCGTTAGCCCCACGCGAACCATAGATAGCAGAAGAAGAGGCATCTTTCAGCACATCAATGGACTCAATGTCATCTGCATTCAAATCATTCAGGTCGTCTACAGGAATGCCGTCTACTACATATAGAGGCTGGTCACTGGCATTGATAGACGCAGCACCACGGATATGTACTTCCAGTTCACCACCCGGCGCTCCGCTGTTTGTCGTAATCTCCACTCCCGCCAATTGTCCTTGCAGCGAAGACAGTACGTTTTCGTTCTGGCGATCAGCCACTTTCTCCCCTTTCAAGGTAGCGATAGAACCGGTTACATTGCCTTTCTTTGCAGTGCCATAACCGATAACCACCACCTCATCCAGTGCCAAGTCTGCCACTTTCAGCTTCACATTATACACGCTTTTTCCAGTGTTCAACACCAACTTGGTCGTTTCATATCCAACGTATGAAATCTCCAACTGTCCGGCATCTTTGGGTACGAAAAGCCGGAACTGTCCATCCAGTCCGGTGATAGTCATGCTGTTTGTTCCTTTCACTACCACAGTAGCGCCAATAGCTGGTTGGTCCGTCTCATCCAGTACCGTTCCGCTGATTTCCCGGTTCTGTGCCGTTGCCGTAACGCCACATAACAAGAATAACAGGAGGCTGAGTATTGAGGCTACTGCTCGTCCGAAATCATAAATTTTTCTCATCTTATTTTTCATGGTCAATTAAAGTTATCATATAAAAAACTGCGATGTATATTTCATAATACTATTCATGTGTCTTGCATTTGCAAAAGTAGCAGTCGGAACCGATCCGCACATGTAATTATGTACAGAAAGTATGCAAAAAAGCCCACCATGTACCTTTCACGACACTTACAGACTGTTTTATACAAACACTGTATAAATGTATAGGATATCTGAATAATATTGCAGGTATTTGAGATAAAGGTTGCGTAATTTTGCAACAGATAAATCAACCCCTAAATAAATATCATGAGAAAGATTCTATTGACAGCAGCAATTTTATGTTCGCTGGCCACTTTCGGAAAAGGAAAGAATAACCAACCGGCAACCGTTATCATCACCGCCGGACAGTCCAATACGGATGGACGCGTGTTAAACAATGCGCTTCCCGATTATATTCAACAAAATAAATATAAGTATTGCCAATGGTGTTACGGAAGCGCCGGACAGCAGATCACTGGAAAGTTCGAAACTTTCTGGCCCCGTATGGTACATCAGGCACGCCCAGGACGCTGGGCATATGATGCCGTAACTTATTACTGGCTGGAGCAGGCACTTCAAAAAGAATTTTATGTAATAAAATGGTCTTTGGGTGGAACCGCCATCGATACAGGCTGTAGCAGCACAAGCGGTAAATACTGGTCGGCCGACCCGAAATGGCTTGCAGCCAACCATTCAACGGCTACCGGCGGGAAATCGCTTTTGCTCTCATTTACAGAGAATATCTCTGCGTGCATAGACAATAAACTGGATAAACTTCCCGAAGGGTATGAGATAAAAGCTTTCTTATGGTATCAGGGTGAAAGCGACCGGCACAAAGGTAAGAACTACTATAAAAACCTAAAGGCTGTAGTAACATATGTACGAAGCTTCCTTGTGGAGAAAACCGGGAACAAACGATATAAAAAGCTACCTTTCATCTGCGGTACGGTGGCCCGTAGCAACAAGCAATACAGCGCTGATGTGGAAGCTGCGCTTTACAGACTTG
>ENA-ORLM01001769-ORLM01001769.1-human-gut-metagenome-genome-assembly--contig:-NODE-1769-length-12811-cov-3.183603_pt1 | contig 12811 bp, 9 predicted proteins | sample MGYA00243063_ERZ508815 | MGnify/ENA primary metagenome ERZ508815 (study PRJEB26277, sample SAMN04329768) | human gut metagenome | biome: human-associated habitat | host: Homo sapiens | place: USA...
GGATATAGACAAACACTCTTGGTGTTCTTGCTTATGATGTTGTCCGGAGCGGCAATCGCTCAAAATAATACGAATTCTCCCTATACACGATACGGATACGGACAATTGGCGGACCAGGGTTCAGGTAATAGCAAAGCCATGGGTGGTATTGCATACGGATTACGGGATAAATATCAGGTGAATTTCGCTAATCCGGCATCCTATACGGCGATCGATTCGCTTACTTTTATTTTTGACGGCGGTATTTCCCTGCAAAATACGAACTTCAGTAACGGTACGATAAAGCAAAATGCCAAAAACTCCAGTTTTGACTATATTACAATGCAATTTCGTTTGGGTAAATGGGCTGCTATGAGTCTGGGATTGTTGCCTTACTCGAATGTAGGGTATAGCATGGCGGAATACAAGGAAGATACGGATTATCCTTCCCAATCCAGCGCGTTGCAATATTATGGAGACGGCGGATTACATCAGCTATATTTGGGAGCAGGGTTTAAAGTCTTGAAAAATCTTTCTGTCGGTGCTAATATCTCATATTTTTGGGGAGATATAACGCACACAAGAGCCATAACATTTCCGGGAAATTCGTCTACTTTGCCGCTGACTACGATAACAGGTACATCTATACAAAGCTATAAGTTGGATATCGGAGCACAGTATACGCAGGTATTCGGAAAGAAACATGAAGCTACATTAGGTATAGTATTCTCGCCGGGACATGATTTGAACAACGATTCATATGTAGAGGATAGATTGGGAAATGAGAAAACGGGAACTACTGTGAATAACAGAGATACGGTTGCCGCTTTCGGTAGTCCGATGAGTTTGGGTGTTGGTTTCAGCTATGTGTATGACAAGCGTTTGACGGTAGGGGCTGACTTTACTTTTCAAAAATGGAGCTCAGTTACTTATATGAATGAGAAAAATGCTTTCTGTAACCGTACCAAGATTGCTGTAGGCGCTGAATTTCTTCCAAACCCTATGGGAAGGAGCTACTTGGCACATGTAAAATATCGTTTGGGAGCTTACTATTCCCAACCTTATTATAAAATAAACGGTATGCGTGCTGCTGACGAATATGGGGTAACTGCCGGTTTCGGACTTCCCATTCCGCGTACGCGTTCTGTGTTAAGCCTTTCGGCCCAGTATGTAAGAACCGAAGGCAAGACAGCCGCATTCCTGAATGAAAATACGTTGCGTATCTGTGTTGGAGTAACTTTCAATGAACGCTGGTTCTTCAAGCGGAAAGTTGATTAATGCTGAATGGTGAAAATAGACAATATAACAACTAAAATTTAAATACAATGAAAATTAAAACGCTTGTCGCTGTTTTGCTCCTTTCGGGTGGAGTAACCAGCACTTTCGCACAAAGTGATTGTAATGCCAATAGTAGTATCTCGCATGAGGCAGTAAGAGCGAAAAACTTCAAGGATGCTTACGCTCCTTGTATGGCAGTTCTGAAAGATTGTCCGACACTGAGATATTACACTTATACCGATGCGCAGAAGATTCTTACAGGTTTGATGAGTCAGATTAAGGATCGTAATTCAGCAGAGTATAAGAAATTGTTTGATGAACTGATGGCTGTGCATGATCAGAAAATGAAGTATATTCCTGAATTTGCTTCAAAGATGAAGGGTGTACCGAGTGTTGCGTCTGCATTAGGCACAAAAGCTGTGGATTATCTGCAATATGCACCTGCTCCTGATTTGAATCAGGCTTATGCCTGGCTGAAAGAATCAGCAGAAACCGCTAAGGGTGAGTCTGATGGTGCTGTATTGCACTATTTTGTTGATGTGTCCATGCAGAAAGTAAAGGCAGATACTAATCATACAGATCAATTCTTCCAGGATTATATCAATGCTTCGCAATACGCCGATGATGCTATTGCAGCAGAGGATAATGCAAAGAAAAAAGCTGTTTTGCAAACAATTAAGGATAATTTGGTAGCTATGTTCGTTAACAGCGGTGTAGCTGATTGTGAATCATTGCAGAATATCTACGGCCCGAAAGTTGAAGAAAATAAGGCAGACTCTGCTTTCCTGAAGAAGACCATCACTATTCTGAAGATGATGAAGTGTAATGAATGTGAGGCATACTTCAAAGCTTCCGATTATTTGTATCGTGTTAATCCAACTGCTGATGCAGCTGTAGGTGTAGCATACATGTACTATAAAAAAGGTGATTATGACACTGCGGTGAAGTATTTCGATGAAGCATTGGGCATGGAAACCGATAATGCAAAGAAATCTGAAATGGCTTATGCTACCGCTGCAGCTTTGTGGCAGGCTAAGAAACTGTCTCAGGCAAGAACTTATGCCCAGAAAGCAATCAGCTTTAATGAAAACTATGGCGAACCCTATATTCTGCTGGCTCAAATGTACGGTTCAAATCCCAACTGGAGTGATGAGCCTGCATTGAACAGATGTACTTACTACGTAGTTATTGATAAACTTCAACGTGCTAAAGCCGTAGATCCGAGTGTTACAGATAAGGTTAATGAACTGATTGCAACCTATGCACGTCATACTCCGCAGGCAAAAGACCTCTTTATGTTGGGTTACAAAGCCGGTGACCGTATTACGATTGGCGGCTGGATCGGTGAGTCTACAACCATTAGATAAGAATATGTCGCTACAACCTAACGTTGTCGGACATAAAAATATGAGCATAACCATTGCCCTGAGGGTGATGGTTATGCTTCTTTTATTTTCTTCCTGTTCCGGACGTAAAAAAGAGATGGGAGCTGCCATTACCGAACGTGATTCGTTGCCGGTTATGGATACTAAAGGGGTAACAACGCTGATTTCCGATTCGGGTATTACCCGTTATCGGGTCAATACGGCGGAGTGGTTGATTTACGACCGTAAGAAACCACCTTATTGGGCGTTTGAAAAAGGTATATATCTGGAAAAATTCGATTCTTTGTTCCATACTGAAGCCAGTATCAAGGCCGATACAGCTTATTACTATAATAAGAAAGAATTGTGGAAGCTGATAGGAAATGTACACATACAGAACCTGAAAGGAGAAAAATTCGATACGGAGTTGCTTTATTGGGATCAGAATAAAAAGCGTGTCTATTCCGATCAGCGGGTGCGTATAGAACAACCCGACCAGATAATTTATGCCATTGGTTTTGAATCAAATGAGCAATTGACAAAATACCGTTTCTTCAAGACGGAAGGTATCTTTTATGTGGATGAGGACAGTGTCACCCCTTCTGATACGTTGAAAACAGACAGCATCAAATAATATGATGAGCACTATAATTTACTTATTGATAACCATGGCTTTCTCCGCTTTTTTTTCGGGGATGGAGATTGCTTTTGTTTCCGTGGACAAACTCCGTTTTGAGATGGAGCGGAAACCGGGTATTACGTCAAGCATCCTTTCTTGTTTCTTCCGCAATCCGAATAATTTTATTTCCACCATGCTGGTGGGAAATAATATCGCGCTGGTTATTTATGGTATCCTTATGGCACAGATTATCGAGGTGAATCTGCTGGCGGGTATGATTGATAATCATTTTGTAATGGTGCTGGTGCAGACTATCATATCCACTCTTGTTATTCTTGTAACGGGCGAGTTTCTTCCGAAGACGCTGTTCAAGATTAACCCGAATCTGGTATTGAGGGTATTTGCTATACCTTTGTTTGTCTGCTATGTTATTCTGTTTCCCATATCAAAGTTTGCTTCCGGACTGTCTTATCTCTTTTTGCGCTTATTTGGCATGAGGATAAATAAGGAAGCGTCCGATAAGGCATTCGGCAAAGTCGATTTGGATTATTTCGTGCAGTCGGGTATAGAGAATGCTGCTAATGAGGAAGAGTTGGATGCGGAAGTGAAAATCTTTCAGAATGCGCTTGATTTCTCTAATATAAAAATACGCGACTGTATTGTTCCCCGTACGGAAGTGGTGGCAGTGGATGTGACGGCCTCGCTCGAAGACTTGAAGAACGTGTTTGTGGAGTCGGGTATCTCCAAAATTATTGTGTACGATGGGAATATAGATAACGTAATTGGCTATATTCATTCGTCTGAAATGTTCAGAAATCCGGCGGACTGGAGAAATAATGTCAAGGAAGTACCCATTGTGCCCGAAACGATGGCGGCACATAAATTGATGAAACTTTTTATGCAACAGAAAAAAACAATTGCTGTTGTGGTAGATGAATTTGGAGGTACATCCGGTATTGTTTCACTGGAAGATTTGGTTGAAGAAATATTCGGGGATATTGAGGACGAGCACGACAACACTTCCTACATCTGTAAACAAATTGGCGAACATGAATATGTGCTGTCCGCACGTCTTGAAATAGAGAAAGTAAATGAAACGTTCAATCTTGAACTGCCCGAATCGGATGAATATCTTACGATAGGCGGACTGATTCTGAACCGTTATCAAAGTTTCCCGAAACTGCATGAAGTGATAGCCGTTGACAAATATCAGTTTAAGATAATTAAGGTGACAGCCACTAAAATAGAATTGGTACGGTTGAAAGTCACGGAATAATTTCGTTTCAGCGTAAATTTTTAAAGAATAAATAGATGCGTATTAGCATTTTTTGTATCTTCGTGCGCTAAAAAGAACATTGAATAGAAAATAATAATAAACAAATAATTCATATTAACTAAAATGGCAACATTACAAAACATTCGGTCTAAAGGGCCCTTATTGGTGATTGTTATTGGTCTGGCGCTGTTTGCCTTCATCGCGGGAGACGCGTGGAAAGTACTTCAGCCGCACCAGTCACAAGATGTAGGAGAAGTGAACGGGGAAACAATTTCCGCTCAGGATTTTCAGGCATTGGTAGAGGAATATACGGAAGTAGTGAAATTCTCCAGCGGCTTGAACGCGTTGAGCGATGAACAAACCAATCAGATTAAGGATGAAGTCTGGAGAGCATACGTAAACAATAAACTGATTGAGAACGAAGCTGAGAAGTTGGGTTTGACCGTTTCTAAAGCGGAACTCCAGGCTATTATTGATGCCGGTGTACATCCGATGTTGCAGCAGACTCCGTTCCGTAACCCGCAGACCGGTGCTTTCGACAAAGATATGTTGAAGAAATTCTTGGTGGATTACTCTAAGATGAACAAGGCTCAGATGCCGGCTCAATATGCGGAGTATTACAATTCCATGTATAACTTTTGGAGTTTTGTGGAGAAGTCACTTATACAGGCTCGTTTGCAGGAGAAATATCAGGCTTTGATTACGAAGTCTCTGTTCTCTAATCCTGTTGAAGCGGAAGATGCTTTCAATGCACGTGTAGACCAGTCTGACTTATTGTTGGCAGCCGTTCCTTATTCCTCTATTGTAGATTCTACAATTGTTATTAAGGAATCCGAACTGAAAGATGCTTATAACAAGAAAAAAGAGCAATTCAGACAATATGTGGAAACCCGTAACATCAAGTATATTGATGTGCAGGTAACTGCAAGTCCGGAAGACAAAGCCGATATTCAGAAAGAAGTGGAGGAATATACTGTGCAGTTGGCTGAGAATCCTTCCGATTATTCAAACTTCATTCGCTCAACCGGTTCTACTCAGCAATATGTTGACTTATTCTATACAGACAAGGCACTGCCTGCTGACGTTGTTGCCCGTTTGGATTCTGTAAAGGTAGGTGGTGTATATGGTCCTTACTATAATGCATTGGACAATACAATCAATTCTTTCAAGAAACTGGCTTCTGCTGCTATGCCTGACTCCATTCAATATCGTCAGATTCAAGTGGTTGCAGAAGATGCTGCCAAGACCAAGACTTTGGCTGACAGTATCTACACAGCCATTAAAGGCGGTGCAGACTTTGCTGAAATAGCCAAGAAGTACGGTCAGACAGGTGAGGCAACATGGATTTCTTCTGCCAACTATGAAGGTGCTCAAGTGGACGGTGATAATTTGAAGTATATTGCAGCCATCACTACTTTGGGTCAGAATGAGTTGGCTAACCTCGCTTTGGGACAGGCAAACGTTATCTTGCAAGTGATGAATAAAAAAGCTGTGAAAGATAAATATAAAGTAGCCGTTATCAAGCGTCCGGTTGAATTCAGCAAGGAAACTTATAGCAAGGCATACAATGACTTCAGTCAGTTCATTGCAGCTAACAATACTTTGGACAAATTGGTTGCCAATGCAGAAGATGCAGGGTACAGACTGCTGGATAGAACTGACTTGTACAGTTCGGAGCACGCTATCGGAGGTGTGAAAGGTACGAAAGAAGCTTTGAGATGGGCATTTGCAGCAAAAGCAGGTGAGGTTTCAGGTCTGTATGAATGTGGCGAAAGTGACCATATGATGGTGGTGGCTGTTACGAATATCATTCCTGAAGGTTACCGTCCGTTGTCTATGGTACAAGAACAGTTGAGAAGCGAAATTCTTCGTGATAAGAAAGCAGAGAAAATCATGGCCGATATGAAAGCTGCCAGTGCAACGACTTTTGACCAATATAAGAATATGGCAAATGCAGTGAGTGACTCCGTAAAGCATGTTACTTTCGCTGCTCCGGCCTATGTCCCGGCATTGCGTAGTAGCGAACCTTTGGTAGGGGCATATGCTTCAATTGCTGAATTAAACAAGTTGAGCGCACCTATCAAGGGTAATGGTGGTGTATTTGTTCTTCAACCTTATGCTAAGGAAAAACTGAATGAAACTTATAACCAGGAAACGGAAGAAGCTACATTGGAAGGTATGCATGCACGTATAGCAAATCAGTTCATGAATGATTTATACTTGAATGCCAATGTGAAAGATAGCCGTTATCTGTATTTCTAATAATATAAAAGTAGAATAATTTTATATACTTGGGGAAGCCGTTCGATAAATGTCGAACGGCTTTTTCATTTGTGCAACTTTATTCCTACCTTTGCAAAGGATAATTTATCAGTAAATAAACTATCTTTTATCGTAAATATACAGTTAGAATGAAACAACCTCTTTTAGGCCTTACATTAACCGAGCTTCAGACGGTCGTAAAGAATCTGGGGCTGCCAGGATTTGCGGCCAAGCAGATTGCTGCGTGGCTATATGACAAGAAAGTAGCTTCCATAGATGAAATGACAAACTTGTCGTTAAGACATCGGGCTTTGTTGAAAGAGATATACGAAGTAGGATGTGAAGTACCGGTGGATGCCATGCGGTCGGCAGACGGTACCGTGAAGTATCTTTACCGTGCCGGAGAGGGACATTATGTTGAAGCCGTTTACATTCCGGATGAAGATAGGGCTACGTTGTGTGTATCTTCCCAGGTGGGATGTAAGATGAACTGTAAGTTCTGTATGACAGGTAAGCAGGGTTTCACCGCCAATCTGACCGCTAATCAGATTATTAATCAGATAAATTCTTTGCCCGAACGGGATAAACTGACCAATGTGGTGATGATGGGTATGGGAGAACCGTTGGATAACCTTGATGAAGTTTTGAAGGCGCTGGAAGTGATGACATCATCCTATGGATACGGTTGGAGTCCGAAGCGGATTACACTCTCTTCTGTCGGGCTTCGTAAGGGGTTGCAGCGTTTCATTGAAGAATCAGACTGTCATTTGGCAGTCAGCCTGCACTCGCCCGTGCCTTTGCAACGACGTGAACTGATGCCTGCCGAAAAGGCTTTTTCCATTACTGAGATTGTAGATTTGTTAAGAAACTATGATTTTAGTAAACAGCGCAGACTATCTTTCGAGTATATTGTTTTTAAAGGAGTGAATGATTCTTTGTTGTATGCCAAGGAGTTGTTGAAATTATTGCGGGGGCTGGATTGCCGTATCAATTTGATTCGTTTTCATGCTATTCCGGGAGTTAATCTGGAAGGTGCTGATATGGAGACAATGACAGCATTCCGTGATTATCTGACATCGCATGGACTGTTTACTACGATTCGTGCTTCGCGCGGTGAAGATATATTTGCCGCATGCGGTATGCTTTCGACTGCTAAACAGGAAGAGAATAAAGAAGAATTAATATAAATTATTAACTTTGACGCCAAGCTTATACGCCTTTTTCGTAGTTTTGTAATAACTAAAACATATAAATGTATGAAGAAACACCTGTTTTATTTGAGTATGGCCCTGATAACTGCATTGTTTTCAGCATGTGGTAATGGCAAGAAGGGTGTGTTTACTCCGACATCCAGTGGTCGGGCGTATGAAATTTTGGTAGTGATTGACCAAGGATTGTGGGAGCGTCCTGCCGGTCGTGCTCTCTATGATGTACTTGATTCTGACGTACCTGGGCTTCCCCAGTCGGAACGTTCATTCCGTATTATGTACACTTCTCCGGCAAACTATGACTCTACATTGAAGTTGATCCGCAATATTATCATTGTTGAGGTGAACAAAGATCTGTATACACAGCCTAAGTTCAAATATGCGAAGAATGTATATGCTGCACCTCAATCTATCCTGACTATTCAGGCACCGGATGAAGCCTCTTTTGAGAAGTTTGTCGAGGAGAACAGGCAAGTAATTGTAGATTTCTTTACCCGTGCTGAAATGAACCGCCAGATTGCAGTGCTGGAAAACAAACACAGTGACTATGTTTCTACGAAAGTAAAGAGTATGTTCGATTGTGACGTATGGGTTCCGGGTGAACTGACGGCGACTAAGCAGGGAGAAAACTTCTTTTGGGCAGGTACGAATGCTGCTACAGGTGATCAAAATTTTGTTATCTATTCCTATCCTTATACCGACAAGGATACATTTACGAAAGAGTATTTCGTGCATAAGCGTGACTCTGTGATGAAGATTAATATTCCTGGTGCAAGGGAGGGTATGTATATGGAAACCGATTCATTGATGACAGACGTACGTCCTATCAATGTACAGGACGAATATGCATTGGAAGCTCGTGGCTTGTGGCGTGTGAAAGGCGATTTTATGGGTGGTCCGTATGTATCTCATGTCCGTTTGGATAAAGTTAATCAGCGCATTATCGTATCCGAGATATTTGTGTATTCACCCGATAAGATGAAACGTAATCTGGTACGTCAGATGGAAGCGTCATTGTATACGCTTAAATTGCCCGGAAGCAAACAGGAAAGAAATGAGATGCCTTTGGCAGTAACAAAAAAAGATTCTACTAAAACAGAAAAATAAGGATGGAAGATAATAAAATAAGAGTTGGTATAACTCAGGGAGACATAAACGGAGTTGGGTATGAAGTGATTTTGAAAACATTTTCGGATCCGATGATGTTGGAGTTATGTACCCCGATTATTTACGGTTCACCCAAAGTAGCTGCTTATCACCGCAAGTCATTGGACTTGCCGACTAATTTCAGTATTGTGAACTCGGCATCGGAAGCTGTCCCTAATCGTCTGAGTGTCGTGAACTGTACGGACGATGAAGTAAAAGTTGAGTTTTCCAAACCTGATCCGGAGGCTGGTAAAGCTGCTCTTGGCGCTTTGGAGAAGGCAATTGAAGAATACAAAGCGGGGTTGATTGATGTTATTGTTACGGCTCCTATCAATAAGCACACTATTCAGTCGGAAGAATTCTCTTTTCCCGGACATACGGAGTATATCGAAGAGAAGTTGGGTGATGGCGGAAAAGCTTTGATGATTCTGATGAAAGATGATTTACGGGTGGCATTAGTGACAGGACACATTCCTGTACGGGAGATAGCATCGGCTATAACGAAAGAGTTGATACAGGAGAAACTGCTCGTTTTTAACCGTGCGTTGAAGCAGGACTTTGGTATCGGAGCACCGCGTATTGCTGTACTTTCCCTGAATCCACATGCCGGTGATGAAGGCTTATTGGGTACGGAAGAGCAGGAAGTAATCATTCCTGCCATTAAAGAACTGGCGGGGAAAGGCATATTGTGTTATGGTCCTTATCCGGCTGACGGCTTTATGGGTTCCGGTAACTTTACTCATTTTGACGGTATACTGGCAATGTATCACGATCAGGGACTTGCTCCTTTTAAATCTTTGGCTATGGATGAAGGTGTAAATTATACGGCCGGTCTTCCGGTAGTGCGTACTTCACCGGCGCATGGCACGGCTTATGATATTGCAGGAAAAGGGATCGCTTCCGAAGATTCTTTCCGGCAGGCTGTCTATGTGGCAATCGATGTGTTCCGTAACCGTATGCGCGAGCAGGAAGCACATGCCAATCCCCTGAGGAAACAATATTACGAAAGACGTGACGACAGCGATAAGCTGAAACTTGATAGTACAGAAGAGGATTTGTAGTATGACGAAAGCAGAAATACCACAAGTAAAACTGCGTTTTGGTATTATTGGCAATAACGAGGCATTGATGCGTGCTATTGATATCGCCATTCAGGTAGCTCCTACTGATTTGTCGGTGCTGATTACCGGAGAGAGTGGTGTGGGTAAGGAGAGTTTTCCGCAGATTATCCATCAATACAGCCGCAGAAAGCACGGACAATATATCGCTGTAAACTGCGGGGCTATCCCCGAAGGAACGATTGATTCGGAACTGTTCGGCCATGAAAAAGGAGCTTTTACCGGTGCTATCGGTGAACGTAAAGGGTATTTTGGCGAGGCTGACGGCGGTACCATTTTTCTTGATGAGGTGGGGGAGCTTCCTATGCCTACACAAGCTCGTTTGCTTCGGGTGCTTGAGACAGGTGAGTTTATTAAAGTCGGTTCGTCTAAAGTTGAAAAAACAAATGTACGTATTGTTGCTGCTACCAATGTGAATCTTACACAAGCAATTGCTGACGGGCGTTTCCGCGAAGATTTATACTACCGTCTTAATACGGTGCCTATTCCGGTTCCGGCTTTACGCGAACGTGGAGAGGATGTTGTGTTACTGTTCCGCAAGTTTGCATCAGACTTTGCCGAAAAGTATCGTATGCCTGCCATTCAGCTGACTGATGATGCCAAACAAGTGCTGCTGACATATCCATGGCCCGGTAATGTACGTCAGTTGAAGAATATAACGGAACAGATTTCCATTATTGAAACCAATCGTGAAATCAACGCTTCTATTTTGAAGAATTACCTGCCCGAACAGAGCAATGTGCAGCGCCTGCCTGCCTTGTTTGGTGTAAAGAATGAAAGTAAAAGTTTTGAAAGCGAGCGCGAAATACTGTATCAGGTACTTTTTGACATGCGCCAGGATGTCACCGAATTGAAAAAACTGGTACACGAAATTATGACCGAACGGGCAACTATGGGAAATCAGGGTGCGACACCTACTGCTTATTATGCATCTGCTCCAGCGGTAGTAGCTTCAGTACCTGCTGCCGGAGTGCCTACTATAATACACCCTTCCGTGAAATCAGCTCAGGAAGTAGATGAGGATATTCAAGACACGGAAGAGTATGTTGAAGAATCTCTCTCATTGGATGAAGTGGAAAAAGAAATGATACGCAAGGCACTTGAAAAGCATCACGGAAAGCGCAAAAGTGCGGCTAAAGATTTGAATATATCGGAGCGTACGCTATACAGAAAGATAAAAGAATATGGATTGGATTAAGAAAATAACGTTGATATCGGCGTTAGCAGGTTTGGTGTGCGTGGTAGTTTCCTGCCGCATCTCCATGGGACTTGCTCCGATAAGTTCTATTGATTACAGCAAAGTGAAGACTATTACAATTGCCGAATTTCCTAATCGTGCCGAGTACGTGTATGCTCCCATGACTACGGAGTTTAACCAGAAACTTAAGGATATGTTTATCCAGCAAACACGTTTGCAATTGGTGAATGCCAACGGCGATCTGGAAATAGACGGTGAGATAACGGGTTATAACCAATACAATGAAGCTGTAGCAGCTGATGGCTATTCTTCTAAAGTGAAGCTGACTATGACCGTAAACGTGCGTTATGTAAACAATACCAATCATGAGGAAGATTTTGAACAACAGTTTTCCGCTTTCCAGACTTATGATTCCTCCTTGCTGCTGACTGATGTGCAGGATGATCTGATAAGTAAAATGATAAAGGATATCACAGAACAAATATTTAATTCAACCGTAGCTAACTGGTAATTGAGGAATGACTTCTGCCTATTTGCAACAATGGATACAGCATCCTGAAATGTTGAATAAGGATACTTTGTACGAGCTTCGTACTCTGCTGGTCCGTTATCCCTATTTTCAGTCGCTTCGGCTGCTGTATCTTAAGAATCTCTATTTGCTGCACGATGTCACATTCGGAGCAGAGCTGCGTAAGGCTGTTCTGTATGTGGCAGACAGACGTGTATTGTTTTATTTGATAGAAGGCGACCGCTATAGGTTGAAATCACAAAAGTCACCTTTACTTTCTTCCAAAGTGCCGGAAGAAGAACCTAATGTAGACCGTACACTCTCTTTGATAGATGCTTTTCTGGCAACAGTTCCCGAAGAGCATTCGCAGGTTACAGAATTGGATTATGCAATGGATTACACAACTTACCTGTTGCAGGATGACGGACAGAATGATTCTGAACCGACCGGTGGGAAAGAAGTTCCTAAACTGCGCGGACACGAACTGATAGATGGATTTATACGTAAGAGCGAGTCGTCGGAATCATCTGTATTTGAAAGATCGGTATGTCCTGAGAAAGTTCTCGTATCTCCGGAAGAAAAGGAGACATCTCTTGAAGATAAGGAAGTGATTTCCGAGCAAAAAGAGACTTTCTCCGCTTCCCTTTCAAAAAACGAATATTCTACTTCCGAAGACGATGAAAATGATGATGGACAGATTCGTCAGGAAGATGTGGATGATAGCTGTTTTACAGAAACTTTGGCTAAAATCTATATTAAACAGCACAGATATGATAAAGCACTTGAAATTATTAAAAAATTAAGTTTGAATTATCCAAAAAAAAATGCTTACTTTGCAGACCAAATCAGATTTTT
>ENA-ORLM01001779-ORLM01001779.1-human-gut-metagenome-genome-assembly--contig:-NODE-1779-length-12672-cov-3.275506_pt1 | contig 12672 bp, 12 predicted proteins | sample MGYA00243063_ERZ508815 | MGnify/ENA primary metagenome ERZ508815 (study PRJEB26277, sample SAMN04329768) | human gut metagenome | biome: human-associated habitat | host: Homo sapiens | place: USA...
TTCAAATGGATTATATCTTCCTCCACCTAGTGGTGCCCATGCTTCAGGAATAACATCATAATATTTCATTGTTTCTATTGCTTTTTCTTGTGTATAGTATGGATGAAGTTCTACTTGATTGACCATTGGTTTGATTTCTACTGTATTTACAAAATTGACAAGAACATGTGCATAGAAGTTAGAAACACCGATTGCTTTTAATTTTCCTTCTTTATACGCATCTTCCATTGCTCTCCATGCACTAAAGTAATCACCCATCGCTTGATGTAAAAGATATAAATCCAAATAACCCAAACCGCTTTTTTCAATCGATGCATCAATTGCTCTCTTTGCAGTTTCATAGTTTTTCATATCTTGTACCCACATCTTAGAAGTAATAAATAAATCTTTTCTAGTACAAACACCTTCTTCAATAGCACGTTTAACACCTGCACCAACCGCATCTTCATTGGTATAAGAAGCTGCTGTATCAATTAAACGATATCCTGCTTTAATTGCTTGATATACTGATTCTTCACATTCTTTTTTATCTGGTACTCTAAAGACACCAAAACCTACTATAGGCATTTTTAACCCATTATTTAATGTTTGATATTCCATTGTATTTCCCTCTTTTCTTACTTTTATTTTGAGATAAAAGTAAGAAAATGTACAATATTGATTTTGCATTCTACTATGTTTTTTTCGCATAGAAAAAACTTGGTTTTACCCAAGTTTTAACTTTCTTCAATAACACCCATTAATTCTAATAATCTATTTAAATCATCTGTGTCAGAGTATTTAATTGTAATAGACTTATCATCTACTTTGATTCTCGTACGATATTTTTTTCTAAGTAATCCTTCAACATATTGATATTCTTTAGATTTTTCAACCTTAGGTTTATTCTTTCTAGCTTCTTGAAGTTCAAAGCCTTTCACAATATTTTCAACATCTCTAACAGATAACTTTTCATCAATAACTCTTTTAGCAATCTTTAATGCTCTTTCTTTATCCAATGTAATTAAAGCTCTTGCATGTCCCATTGATAAAGAACCATCTAATACATATTCTTGAATCTTTTCAGGTAAGTTCAATAATCTAAGTGTATTTGTAATATGTGTTCTTGATTTTCCAATACGTTTAGCTAATTCATTTTGTGTAAGTTTAAGTTTTTCCATCATCGTTTGATAAGCTTGTGCTTCTTCGATGGCATTTAAATCTTCTCTTTGAATATTTTCTAATAAAGCAATTTCCATCATTTGTTGATCACTAAAATCAACAATAATTGCTGGAACTTCTTCTAAATGTGCCATTCTTGCTGCACGGCATCTTCTTTCACCAGCAACAATTTCATATCCTTGAACAGATTTCTTTAAAATTACTGGTTGGAAAATACCATGTTCTTGAATTGATAAAGCAAGTTCATTTAAAGCTTGTTCATCAAATACTTTTCTTGGTTGATAAGGATTAGGTCTAATTTCATCTAATTTGATTTTTTCTTGACTACTTTCAGGTGTATTATGTTCAATATCATCAATTAATGATGTAATATCTCCACCAAAAATAGCATCTAATCCTTTATTTAATTTTTTCTTTTTCTCAGCCATTTCTACTCAACACTTCCTTTGCAAGTTCTTTATAAGCTTGAGCCCCAACAGAAGATCCATCATAATCAAAAATACAGATTCCTGCACTTGGTGCTTCAGATAATTTAATATTTCTTGGAATAACAGTTTTATAAACTTTTTCTTTAAAATACTTTCTTACTTCTTGAGAAACTTCCAATCCTAAATTTGTACGTTGATCTAACATTGTTAATAATAAACCTTCAATAGAAAGTTTTTTATTAAAATGATTTTGAGTTAATTTAATTGTATTTAACAATTGTGTTAAACCTTCAAGTGCATAGTATTCACATTGTACTGGGATAAGTACTGTATCACATGAAGTTAATGCATTTGTATTTAATAAACCAAGGGCTGGTGGACAATCAATAAAAACAAAGTCATAATAATCTTTAATTTTATCTAATGATTGTTTTAAACGCACTTCTCTTCCTTGTTTTACATGTGCTAATTCTAAATCTATCCCTGCTAAATCTATTTCTCCTGGTGCAACATCTAGATTTTCAATATAAGAATGTTGAATTACTTTTTCTAAATCAACTTCTCCTGTTAAAACATGATATGTTGATAATTCAATATAATCTCTATCGATACCAATACCTTGTGTTGCATTTGCTTGAGGATCCATATCTATAAGTAACACTTTATAATTCATCTTCGCAAGTGCAGCTGATAAATTAACGCTTGTCGTTGTTTTACCAACACCACCCTTTTGATTTGTAATTGCTATAACCTTCGACATCTTTACACCCCTTTATGTCCTATCGTTTGTCCTAGTAATACTCTTGTTTCAATATTCTCACTAGAATTATTTATAATATCATCATCTATTTTGACAGTATCTTTTTTCAAAATCATTACAACTGTCGATCCACCAAATTCAAAATAACCTTTTTCTTCTCCTTTAGTAGCAATACTATGTTTATAATTGACAATTTTACCAACCATCATTGCTCCTACTTCCATTTGAATCATTCTACCAAAGTTATTTGAATCAATCACAGTGTACTCTCTACTATTCATTTTGTATATAGGATAATAATCATTTGCGATAGGATTAACAGTATGAAAAATACCTTTGATTTTCTTATGGGAAACAATTTGACCATCATCTACATAACTATAACGATGATAATCATCAACAGCTAAACGAAATACAAGACATATTCCACCATCATATTCTTTAGCTAATGTTTCATCTTGTAATAAATCTTTTAATTGGTATTTTGTATCCTTGATTTCTAAAATCGTATCATCATTTATTGGATAGTAAGTAAGTTTACTATCAGCAGGTGCCATCAATACATCTTTAGAATTGTCAAATGGTCTTTGACCATCCTTTATTCTTCTTGTAAAGAAATCGTTATAACTTTTATATTTCTTTTCTTCATATTGACTCATATCAATATCATTGTTTTTAATAAACGAAGAAATACTTGTCTTTGAAAATGGTGAAGACATATATAAACCACCTAAGTGCGTAACAAATGGTGATACTAAGATTTTTAAAGCACATCTACCAGCAGATGTGCTATATAATTTTTTTAATAATTTATTTTGACCCTCTAATTCTTTAACGATATGTCCTTGACGATCTTTAATCATGAAAAACAAAGAATTTGCACAAGTTCAATAACAACTAGAACACCAAGTGCAATAATTCCTTTCCCTTTTAATTTTGGCACTTTAAAATCAACAACAAATAAAATACCTGTAATTAACATTAAAGTTCCATATAAGTAATCTAAACCAAAAATAACATATCTTAAAGCAAATGCAAAAGGTAAAATAAAGGCTGAAGTTGTAACTGGTAAACCTTGATAATACTTTCTTTTTTCTGTTGTTTGTTGCTGTCTTGTTTCTTCAGTAACATTAAAATAAGCTAAACGAATAACTGCTGCTAATACATAAAGTATTTCAATAGCAAGCCATCCTACTGAAGATAATCCTAAATTATATCCTAGTATTGCTGGAAAAACACCAAAAGAAATAAGATCACATAAAGAATCTATTTGAATCCCAAACTTCTTTTCTTCTTCTGTACGATTTTTCTTACTTCTTGCGACCATTCCATCGAAGGTATCACAAATACCACACATCATTAAACAAATAAATGACCATTGATAAAGTCCAATGACTGATAAGTGGATTCCTACCATTGCAAAAACTAATGATAAATATGTAAGAATGACAGTATAACTATAAAATCCTATCATATTCTACTCCCTCTATAATTAACGAAAATATTATAGCATAATTTTATCTAATTATGTAGTGTATATCGTCTTATTCATATTTTTGAAAATTTCTATTTTCATTCAAATCTTTATATAAAATAATTTCATCTTTTTCTAAACTTTGTTTAACATCTATAATTCTTTGATTAGACGATCCTCTAAACTTTAAACTTAAATCTTTAAGTTCTTCAATAAACTTACCATCTACTAGAACATCGATATAAGATAACAATTCATCAGTTACTTCACATCTTGCTCGACTTTCACTTAAAAGTTCTTGATCAAAGAGATAACCTGTATAACACCAAATATCCTTTTGTGGATAAAATTCTTTCACTCTTTTAATAAACGGTAATAACGCTCTTTGATTACTTGGTTCCATTGGTTCTCCTCCAAGTAAAGACAATCCTGTTATATGTTCTGGTTTTAAATAATCAATAATTAAATCTTCTACTTCTTGATTAAACTCTTTTCCATATTTAAAATCCCATGTCATTTGATTAAAACAATTCTTACAGTGATGTGTGCATCCTGATACAAATAAAGAAACTCTAACTCCTAAGCCATTAGCGATATCAAAATTCTTAATTTCTGCATAATTCATTTCAATTCCTCTTTTCATATTTTCCTATTATACAACAATTCTTTATAGATTCTATTGATATAATAAAAAGGATGTATCATCCTTTAACATAAACCTCTATATTTTATAAGTTCTCCAATATTTCCTTGATATAAACACTCTAATTCTTCAAATAATAAATAATCCGATGGTTTCATTAAACAAGGAAGCTTAGGTAATTCTATAGCTTGACTATAAGCCAAGATTTCACTTACAAATTCTGAACAGAAATAATAATGATTTCTACGATAAGGAACTTCCAATTTACATAAGATCAATCCCATTAAATTATATTTATAATCTTGAGAATGATTTAAAATAGATTCTAAAATAAATTTTGCCTTATAATATATCTCTTTCTTAACAGTAAGTTTATATAATGCACAAGGAATATGTTGATTTTTATTATAGAATCCCTTTTCAAATGACTCATTTCTAATTCCTGCAGGAATTGGAGAGTAAGTATATTTTCTAGCACAACTATACATCGGTTGTAAATTTTCTTCAAAAGAGATAGAAATATGTGTATAACTGTCTTGCGTCATTAAATAAATTGCTTTAGAAATAAAAGTATCTGATTTTGTTAGTAATAAATAAATATCTTTCACCTTATTCTCCTTTCCTCACTTCTTTCAGTATTACATATTTTTTAGATATAATCGACATATTTTTACAAATTTATCAATTCATCAAATTTTTTTCATAACAAAAAAAGCGAGAATGTCTCGCCTTTATATAAACCAACTCTTTTTTCAAAATCAGAACCTGGTTCAAATCTTCTACTTTCGATATCCATTTGAGATAATGCTTGATTCATTGATTCAACTTCTGCTTTTGTAAATTTGATTTCGGTTGCTTTAATATTTTCTTTTAATCTTTCCAACTTTGTTGTTTCTGGAATAGGTACAATAAAATCTTTTTGTGCTAATACCCAAGCCAAAGAAATTTATGCAACTGTTGTCTTTTTTTCTTTTGCAATTTTATTAACTAAATCAACAACTACTTGATTCTTTTTAAGCGCTTCTTCACTAAATCTTGGTGCATTTAATTTTGCATGAAAACCATTTTTATCATAAGCATCACTTAAAAATCCTTTACATAATGTAGCAATATGAACAATACCAATTACTAGTTCTTCTTGTAATTGAATAAGCTTATCTTCTGGTTCTCTCCACATCATTGAATATTCACTCTCTACGGCTGTTAAAGGACATATTGCATGGGCTTGGTTTCAATTCCTGCTTCTGATAATCCCCAATGTTTGATTTTCCCTTGTTTAATAAAATCCTTCATTAAATGCGCAATATCTTCAATTGGTACATTAGGATCAACGCGATGTAAATAATACAAATCAATATAATCTGTTTTTAATCTTTTAAGAGAGCCCTCTAAAGATTTTTTAATACCTTCAAGATTTCCATCAACAACTTGTTTACCATTTTCCATTCTTTGTTTTTTGGTTAATAAATAGAAAAAAAGAGATGTGTTAAGTTACAATTTAATTTGCGACAAATTGTCATTAATTTAACAAACAAATACGTAATAGTTACATTTTGATTGTAGACATATGAAAAAATAGACATTTTTTATTTCAAATTAGTTACATTTTAAATTGCGATAAGTTTATTATTTTATAGTTTTAATTAAAAGTGTCGTAATAGACATATCAAGTAAAACTACGATAAACGTTGACATTTTGGCACTTTCTTAATATAATTTAGGTGTCAAGAATGACAGCAATTAAATTATTCGGATTGTTCCCATATTCAAGTTTATTTCGGCGATTTAAATATGGGAACAAAAAAAGGTATAAGCCGCAAACTTATACCTTTTTTTCTTGTTATAGGAGAATGCACAGCAATTAATTAACAATAAGCTCGGATTGACTTATTTGTTAAGTCTTTTTTTCATGAATTTAAAAAATCTATAGCTACAATCTATGATTGTGAAGACTGCAGCGATGAATGGAATTAAATTCAATTCAAACCTCGCTTTAAATTTTACTGTTGGCATCCTCCATTATCATGCAGTTTGCCATGGTGCTTACTCTCCTATTCTACCTTTGGCCAAGGCAATAAAAATTTTAACATAATTCATGACAAATTAATACAAAATTATACATATTGTTGAAATTTGTTAGAATTATTTTTTATTTAGTAGTTGTAAAAAAATCTTTATCCAGCTCTAATAATTTATCTATTCTCTTTCTTGATAATTTCTCAACCTTATATCTTTTCTTTTGCGTATCAACCCATGCTCCTAATTTTTCTTCTTCGTATATAAATCTTCGTGGAATATAACTTGTTCCCGTGTCTTTAATATACCTTTTATATTGTTCATATCTTCTATTCCATTCATTTTCAAGTGGTTCAAAGATAAATCCGATTTCTCTTAGCGCTTTTGTTTTATTTTGAGATAAACAGTGATTCTTTTTCTGCTGTCGTTGTTTTAGGCACCAATTTCCAAGTGCGAAACCTCTATAGCTGTCTCTTTTAGAAATATTCGTGTTGCCATATTCTAATTTATATTCGCATAATAATTTATAAGCGAATCCCCATTTGTCATCGCCAATATCACATATTGGACAATGAGGGTTTTGAAGTAAATATTTTGGAGTACGTTTAAACATACTCCCACATTTTTTATGTTTAAAAGTCATTTGGTGAATTTTATCAACAAACTCGCCTACAGCTTCATATTCATTATTTGTTAATTCTTTTATTCTATGTCGGAAAAGTTCTGTTGTCATATTTTTAGGTCTGCATGTTCTGCAATATGGCGTTTTAACAAATCTTCTATATTTAGATTTAAAAACATGACCGCATTCTAACGACTGAATAATTACTGGTTCTTCGGATTTTGTATATTGAAGCAACTTATATTTTCCGCTTTCTTCAATAGTTTCTTTTACATCTTTATATGGAATGATTCGTTTGCATTTACATCGTGTTCCTTCATTAATAAACTCTCTTGGAAGAACTGAATAAATCTCTCCACAATTCTTATGTTTGATTTTTATTGGATGACGCATTGACTCAAACTGAGATAACACTTTGTATTCGCCGTTTCCTAATTCATCTATCATCATTTCTATTCTTTTTTGGTAAGGAATTAAGTCGATACAATAAGGACATTTCCAACCTGATTTAAAACCATGCTCAGTAGTACAAAAGATATTTCCACATTTGTTATGTTTAAACGTTTTTAATATGTTATTATCTCCTGAAATAAATTCATATTCTTTTTTACTAAAAGTATTATATTTGTCGTTCAAATTAATTAGCCCTTTTAATGTATCGATATTTCCCCTTGATATTACATACAAGTCTCTAATAATATCTGTAGTGTTTAATGAATATTTATTATTTAAATCTGTTTTACTTACAAATAGGTTTTTTTGAGATTTGAAACACTTTCTAATCTCTTTAATATTTGTATGAATATTTGTATTTAACAATTTATATGCAAAATTTATCTCCTCTGCTGTTAAATTAGCATCATTATCATCAACTTCTTCATAATTATCTATTATAAATTCTTTGGCATAGCCAGGCTTACCAATATATTTTAAAAGTTTTGTTCCATGCTTATGACATATGCATATCCCTCTTAATTGATGTGCTCGATGAAAATAAGGATTGCCAAATAGTTTTGTGTCTTCTTTAACACACTCCAAACATATATTTATCTTTGTAAAGCGATAATTCATAGATGTATTAATAGCATCACTTTTATAAAATGCATTAGTAATATACTTTGTTTGTAATTCTTTCGACATTACGATACTTTCATAAGGAAATGTTGTTGTCTTCAGAAATAACTCTGACATATCAATATTTAAGTTTAAATTCTTAAAAAATGCATTGAACCCTTGTCTTAAATCATATGGGACATCTGCATCTGACTTAAAGTTTCCATTCATATATGCTCGTGTAAAACTATACAATGATAAACAATTTACTTTTGCTAATCGGCACACCCATGAGTATAACAATTCATCGGGATATAATTGTACAACGTTTGGTATTATTCCCATATATTTATTCCTCTTTATTATCAATTCCAAGGAAATCTCGCATCTGTGACACGTTCATTGTTCTTTCCTTTTTGTTTGTTCTAACTTTAGGGATACCTTTTTGCAATTGTTCTAAAGTTAATCGGCTTATTTCTCTTTCGTTTTTTCCTTCATTTACTTTTTTACTTATAACTTTATTAAATGCAGTTTCGATTTGAGAATCAGTAAAGTCGTATATCATTTGTATATTAGCAACAATATTTGATAATTGTATAATAATTTTTGTTTCTGAATCACTACTTTGTAAGATTTCCTTTTCTCTTTGTTCTTGTTTTTCTTTATCAAGGATATCTGCAATTTTTAATTCTGCATTTTGTTTCATATTAAGATATTCTTCATTTATTTCATCATCTTCCAAATTGTTTAAGACATATTGCATATTTGGATAATATTTTTTTGCTACTTTTTTTATGAACTGTGGTGTGACTTTTTCCTTACCTTTTCTTCTGAAATATTCAAAATGGACGCATGTATATATTCCTATTAATTGGTCTATTATTCCTTTTGATAAGTCATAAAAAATATCAATCAATTCACTAGAAATTTGTAAAGGTTCGGAAAACCATTGATATCTCAATAAGTTTTTGAGTAAAAACGCGAAGTATTTTTTACTTTCGCAGTACGTATGACCTTTTATCATCATTCCTACTCGTCTTGATGTTCTTAATTCTTTAAACATCTTGTTTCTAGCATCTTCCGTACCAACTACTGCAATTGCAACTTTTGTTCTGTTAGCTAAGGTCATTAAACTATCAAATGAATTTTCTCTAGTATGTTTAAAATCAATCAATTGAATTTCATCAAAAATTATTATACCAATTGCAAATTTTTCTATGTATTCTTTGATTTTTTCAGCTTTCCTTCCAAGATTATTTATTTTGGAAACCTCTTTTGCATAAACAGGCGCTATATTTCCTAACGCTTTATCAATTGCATCTCCAATACCTTCATAAAGTGCTGAAAAATTACTATTTGCAATACAATTGACAACAAGATAGACAATTTGTGGAAACCTTGAGGCTGTATTATCGCCATGAATAATAACCTGTGGATAGTGCGATACAAGTGTTTGAATTGATGAAGACTTTCCACAGCCAGAATAACCAATTAATGAGAATCCTGCGTTTGTTGCCGCAGCAGAATCACCTGCTAAGATACTATGTATTTCTTTCGGCTTATTATCGGAAATATATTCTAATTTAGTATCTATCGATTCAATTCTTTTTCTTGCTCTATATGAAGTTACAAGAGCATTGTAAAAATTAAATTCTAATTCACTGTGAAACGGTAAAGGAAAACGCAATTCTCTTAGCGTTCCAACAGCCAGCATTTTTTTAAGTGTACTCATGTTCTTAACATCATCATAACGATAGCTAGGTAAACTTCTGGTATATACTCTCGAAATGTATTTCTCATCTCTAGGGAAAGGTAAGGCTTCAATATAAGGATTGCCTTTATCTTCATCAACCAACGCATGAATATATCTTGCATTTATAATTTTATTATTTTCTAAGTCAAAATCATCATACTGAGAAATCCCATCTAAATCATTTATATATTCATAATTCATAAAACCTCCTCCTAGAATTCATCATTAAAAGCTTCTATTGCATCTTGAAAACTATCATAATCTCCATAATCTTCTTTATTATTTGTTAAAACATTTTCATCATTTGTAATATTTTTACTTTTATCTTCTTGAAAAATAGTATTATCATTTATAGAAACAAATCTTTGTTTGATGTTGTTTTCTTTAGATGTAAGTTGTTTTTGCTCCTCTCTATTTTCTCTTATCTTTGTTTTATCTGAATAGTTTTCTTTTTTTGAAGAAGAAACAATACTTTCATTAATAGCATATAAATTAGCACTTAATTGTTCATTATATACCCTTCCATGTGCATCCATTGAACTCTTTGCTTTTCTAAAATCTTCATACTCTTTATATGTCATACCAGCATAGTCTGCATTTCCTGTAATTTGTTGATTTAAAGGGGCATAAATCAATCTATTGCCTCTCTTATAATAAACAGCACCAACATCTCGTTTATCTATTCTTACTTCAAATGGTATTTTCTTTGTTCCAGCTGAAAACATTTCTCTTGCTAACTCTGAATCATTAAATGGCAAGTACCATAAGTTTTTATAACTTATGCCTCTACGAGAAATTTTTGCTTTTACAGGTGTCATTAAGTCATATAAATATTGTTCTAAAACCGGAATTGGTCTAGGATACCCGTATTTATTCACTCCATATTGCCATAATTTTGCAGGAATTGGCTCTATTCCATTTTGAATCATTTCTTTTGTTAAGTGATAGTCCTTATCATATTGTTGATTATGAAATAAAACAAAATTAATAATCATTTGTGTGTATTCGTAAATTGTTAATGTTGCTTCTTTATGGTGATTAGAGTCATGACGTTTTTCAATCAATCCATAGTTTTCCAAATGAACATTTTGTTGCGAATGCATTTGATGAAATGATTGTTCAACAACACCTTTCAACGAACCACTTCCACCAGGAACAATATGTTTTTCTATTCCTAAAGTCACACATATTCTATTAAATTCCTTACTTTTAAAATCACTTCCTCTATCTACCCTTAATCTTCTTGGAATAAAACTAGAAGGCCAAACATCTGTATTTTCAAATGAAATACCAAATCTTTCTGCGTATTGTTTTTTATCGTCTGCTAGATTTAAAAATAAATTTGTTAAACCTAGCATTGAGTTATTATCAAGAGCTACAGATACAGCTACAATACATCTTGTGAAAACATCGACCATAAAATAGTTAATAGGACGCCCTATTGTTTTATTATGGTCTAATTCAGAAACTAATGAAACATCCGCTTCTACTGCATCAATTTCTACCATATCACCCGGACCATAAACATCTTTTAAAACGTCACTTACTATTAATCTTTTGTTATTTCTTTGTTCTTGTGCACTTGTTTTAATTCTATCGATTTCTTCTTTTGACATATGGGTATTTACATAGTATCTAAATTGGCGTATGGTTGGTCTTTTGGATTCCGGCAGCAAAACTAATGTTTCTATGCCATTAATAATTTCAACTTTTGAAAAATGTTTTAAATTCATCTTATCATATGCACTTCTTATTGTTTTTTGGCGACCGGATTTGTAGTCTTTTAAAGCTTCTTCATAATACGATTCTATCTCATCATTTTTTATTACACCTGTAGATTCAAAATATTCTGATTTAGCACCCGGCTTTGCTGATAAGTTATAGCTTTTTCCTTTATTACTTCCTAAATATCTTTTATCTACTAGGGAAATATCCTTAAATCCGCTTTGAAAATATTTAATGCAAATTTTCCAAAAATTTGCTTTCTTTACATGATGTTTTTCCATAATTTCTTTTAATTCTGGTCTTGAAGTTTTTCCCATCAAACCAATATAAGATGGTCTATATAATTGTAGTATCTCATTCATCATTTGCTTTTTTAGAATTAATTTTTGTTTTGCGCTTTCTGGTAGCATATTAATATCAAAAATTTCTTTTTCATTCGGTTTTATAATCAACAAATTTTCACTTATTAAATCGCATATATCTGCTACACTATAAAGAATTAATTCAAATTTTGTAGTATTCATGTTGCACAAAGTACATGTCTCATTGGTTAATGAAACAATTCTATACTTTCTTTTGGAATTAACATCTTCAATTATTACACCAATAGATAAATTAACGTCCATTTGCATTTACCTCCAAAAGTTTTTCTAGAAAATCATTTGTTACTTGTACAGAACTTAAATCAATATTTATTTTTTTAATTGCTATATCATGTTTAATACGAGAAATGTTATCAAATACTGAGTTATTATCATAAAACTCAATTATTCTACGTATATTATGAACCATTATGATATTGGCATCGGTTTTAAAAAGGAGAGAATACTTTATATTTTTTGATTTCCAATACATTTTTTCAATGCACAAAATTTCCAAGTCCCTATCACTCAAAGAGTCTTTTGCTGTTTTTATTGAATAAGCGTGAAAAGTATTATCCGATTTTGTAACCAAAAAATCTGTTGTCATTATATAATCATTATTTCCAGGATGTTTAACACCTAATTTATCAGCTATTGCAAGGGTTTCCTCACGAT
>ENA-ORLM01001794-ORLM01001794.1-human-gut-metagenome-genome-assembly--contig:-NODE-1794-length-12578-cov-2.502920_pt1 | contig 12578 bp, 10 predicted proteins | sample MGYA00243063_ERZ508815 | MGnify/ENA primary metagenome ERZ508815 (study PRJEB26277, sample SAMN04329768) | human gut metagenome | biome: human-associated habitat | host: Homo sapiens | place: USA...
AAAATCGGTGTTATGTATTTGGGAAATATGGTAGAGCTTGGATCATCCGATGATGTTTACAAGAAACCATTGCATCCGTATACGAGAGCACTTATTTCCGCAGCACCGATTGCTGATCCAAAGATGGCCAAAGAAAAGAAACGAATCATCCTGGAGGGCGAGGTACCAAGTCCGATCAATCCGCCAAAAGGATGTCCGTTTGCGGGAAGATGTAAGTACGCAACCGAGGAATGTAAGTCCAAAAAACCGGACACATATATGTATGATAACAGACAGGTTGCCTGCAACTTATATTCGCCAAAAAATTTGGCACAGTATAAGGCAGTTGGCAAAACTGTTGAACAAATTATTGCTTAAAAGATCTTTAAGGATCTTTTAGATATAATGAGTATGTTTTAGAAACATCGCTCATGCGTCAGATAGTGCGAAGTGCATTGTCTGCGAATGGATTAGGGTAAATGGGAATGCAACTGACACAATGTTTGAGACACAAGGAGGGAACGCTTATGAGAAAGACAAAGAAAATTATGGCGGCACTACTTACAGCGGCAATGGTGATAGGGAGTCTTACCGGCTGTGGTGGAGGAAACAGTGCAACAAGTACCAATGACAAAGGAGAAATTGCGGAACTGATCAATGCGGTACAGCCGGAAAGTGGTGAGTATGACCCTGCAGGAGCTGCTGCTTACGAGTACTTCAACGTACAGACGAACTGTTACGAAGGTTTTGTAAACTACGATAAGGAAGGTAAGATCGTACCTGCGGCAGCAGATCATTGGGATGTCAATGATGATGCGACAGAGTATACTTTCTATATTAGAGACGATGAGAAGTGGTCCGATGGATCGGATGTTACAAGTGCTGACTTCGAAAATACGATGAAGAGAGCACTTGAGCCGGACAATGGTTCTTGGTACGTTGACTTCTTGTTCGTTGTTAAGAATGCAGAGAAGTGCTTTAATGGAAAATGCGACTTCAAAGATGTCGGCATCGAGTGTATCGACGATAAGACGATTAAGTTTACATTAGAAGAGCCATGTTCTTACTTCTTAGATCTTTGTAAACTGCCTACTTATATGCCATCTAATTGCAAATATGCAACAGATGATAATAAGGATTGGGATATGAATCCGGAACAGAACTTAGGTAATGGACCATATCATTTGTCTGAGCATGTGGACGGAGATCACGTATCTTTTGAGAAGAATAAATATTACCGTGATGCAAAGAGCACCAATGTATTAAAGATTACGGATAAGTTTATGGATGACGATCAGGCAAAAGCATCGGCATATCAGACAGGTGAGATCAACATCCTGCAGGGTGCACCTAGTGAGATCGCAGAATCTTATGAAGGCAAAGATGACTTGTCGATCCGAGAGGTTCCACAGACAAACTACATCTTATTCAATATTAATGAAAAACCATTTGATGATGTTAAAGTACGTCAGGCATTTTCACTGGCATTGAATCGTAAAGATATTGCAGCAGTCGTTGGTACGGCTTGCGAGCCGGGTACCAGTTTCGTTGGCAAGAATTACAAGAGCAAAGCCGATGGCAAGAAATGGGGCGAAGCACAGGGAGATCTGTTAGATGAAGATCTCGCAAAGGCAAAAGAGCTTTTGGCAGAGGCCGGTTACAAAGATGGCAAGGGCCTTCCAACGATCACATATACTTATCCGGCAATGAGTTATGAGGCAAACGTAGCACAGGTATTGCAGGCACAGTGGAAGAAACTGGGAGTAGATGTAAAATTAGAGGCAATGGAATATGAAGTATACGTTGATGAGCGTCGTAACGGTAAGCTGCAGATGGCAAGAATGCAGTGGTACGCTGATTACAATGATCCGACCAGCTGGCTCAAGATGTACCAGACCGGCAATGCACAGAATGATGTGAAGTGGAGCAATGCGAAGTATGATAAACTGATTCAGGAATCTGACAAGAACCTAGATGAGGCAAGTCGTCAGAAACAGTTGATGGAAGCAGAAAAGATTTTAGTATCCGAAGATACGGTTATCTGCCCATTATTCAGCCCATCCAATCAGGACTTGATCGATCCATCTCTGACAGGTTATTATACAGATGGTCTCGCTTATACTTTTTTCTATAAGACAACGAAGAAATAAGTCATCTCTTACAGAGATGAATCCCAGATAAAGGAGGGGAGTGTAATGACAACAGAGAAAGTAAATGATCTGGAACTGGTAAAGTTATCTGATTTTTTTTCGCCCGGCAAGTTTCGTACCATACCGGGTACCGCAATGACAGATCGTGGTGGTATTACCGAGATGCAGGCTGTGTTTAATATCAATACAGACTTTGCAAAGCGTTTAACCTTTCAGTTTTCTACCATGTTAGTGATCTATGGATTTGGCATATTGAATGATAAGCTGATCGAGATCAACAAGAGTAAGTACGTAGGATATAAGGAAGAGAATGTGTTGAAACGTATTACCTTTAATGACTGTGGGGAGCGGTTTGTCATGGTGTTGGAGCTGAGCGATGCACCGGATAAACTGCTGGCAGTAACAGCAGATGATGTGGAATATTTATTGAACAATTGTCTGCATCCGGCAACTTGATAACGAACTGTAATGGTATTTGAACATGGAGCCTGCACGCGAATAAATTCGTGTGCAGGCTCCTTTTTTGAAAAATAAGAAATCACAAAAACTCTGCGTTCTGCGGCAATTATCTTAGTTCTCTGACGGCAGAAATCGCCATGTAGTGGTTGCAAAAGACTTAGTAGCCTTTGACATAATAAGCAATATGTGGTTCGGGTAATAATTTTTGTTATGGAAAGTTTGAGTAAAAAAATGAAAAAAGTTCTTGACAAATGGATGAGACTGCTATATTATAACATACAATTCATATATAAATGATATGAAAACAAGGAAAAGAATCGTAGGAGGTGATACTTCCATGGATGCATTGATCACGGTTGAGGGTGTGGAGAAAGATTTTGGTAATCAAGTCAAAGCACTCGACCAGATTAATTTGGAAATTGCAAGTGGAGATATTTATGGAATTATCGGTATGTCCGGTGCGGGTAAGAGTACATTAGTACGATGTCTTAATTACTTAGAGAAACCCACCGCCGGTGTTGTCAAGATTCATGGCAAAGATTTATCGACTTTGAAAGGCAGACAGCTTCGCAAAGAGAGACAGAAGATTGCAATGATCTTTCAGCATTTTAATCTGTTGATGCAGAAGAATGTGTTGGACAATATTTGTTTTCCGCTTGTGATCGCCGGAGTAAGCAAGAAACAGGCAAAGAAGAGAGCAGTGGAACTGCTTCAGATCGTGGGACTTGCTGATAAAGCAAAAGCATATCCGGGACAATTGTCCGGTGGACAGAAGCAGCGTGTGGCAATTGCCAGAGCATTAGCGAATAATCCGGATATCCTGCTTTGCGACGAGGCAACGAGTGCTTTGGATCCGCAGACGACACAGTCTATCTTGGAATTGTTGCAGCAGATCAACCATGATTACGGTATCACGATCGTGCTGATCACCCATGAAATGTCCGTGGTACAAAAGATATGTAATAAAGTTGCAATCTTAGAAAAGGGACATTTGGTGGAGACGGGAAGTGTTTCCAAGATATTTGCCAATCCGGAATCTGCGGCCGCTAAGAAGATGATTTTTGGCGAAGATACCAGTGTTCCAAAGATGGAAGGAAAGCATCTGGTGCGAATCGTCTTTAGCGAAAATTCATCGTTTGAACCGGTTATCGGTAATATGATCCTTCGATACAAGACACCGGTTAATATATTGCATGCCGATACCAAGGATATCAACGGCATTGCAACCGGAGAAATGATCTTGCAGTTGCCGGAGGATGAAGATATTGCAAAGCAGATGATCACATATTTACGTGATTGTAAGCTGACGGTAAAGGAGGTGGAAGCAGATGTTTCACTTTGATGCAGTTGTTCAGGAGATGATCATTAATGGTATTTGGGAAACGCTGTACATGACCTTAGCGTCAACCTTTATGGGATATGTGCTTGGGCTTCCACTGGGAATCGCTCTTGCGGTTACCGACAAAACCGGAATCAGACCACAGCCGGTTGTATATCGTGTGCTGGATGTGATTTCGAATGTACTGCGAAGTATACCGTTTATTATTTTGTTGATATTGGTGATCCCGCTTACCAGATTTATCGTGGGGCAGTCTTATGGGTCTTCGGCTACAGTCGTACCACTGGTTATTGCTGCCGCTCCTTTTATTGGACGTATGGTGGAATCATCGCTCAAGGAAGTAGATCATGGCGTGATCGAGGCTGCTCAGAGCATGGGCGCCGGCATCTTTACGATCATTTGGAAAGTATTGCTCGTAGAAGCAAGAACATCCTTGATCGTCGGTGTGACGATCGCACTTGGCACAATTCTTGGATACTCCGCAATGGCAGGCGCTGTCGGAGGCGGCGGTCTGGGAAATATCGCAATTCGGTATGGTTATTATCGTTATCAGCCGGATATCATGATCGTAACGATCGTTATTTTGATTGTCCTCGTTCAAATTTTGCAGGGAATTGGCATGTTGATCTCTGCAAAGCTTGATCGAAGAAAATAAATACTAACGTTCGTATTGAACGTTGGAACACAAAAAGAATTGGAGGAAAATTAATTATGAAGAAGAGAGTAGTAGCATTGACATTGGCGTTGACATTGGCAGCAGGTTTGGTAACAGGCTGCGGTAATGCAAAGAAAGACGATAACAAGGCAGATAGCAAAACAATTACAGTAGCTGCATCACAGACACCACATTCTGAGATCTTGGCAGAGGCAGCTAAGACCTTAAAGAAACAGGGATATGATCTGAAAGTTACAGTATTTGATGATTATGTACAGCCAAATAACGTAGTAGAGAGTGGCGAATTTGATGCCAACTATGTAGAACATAAGCCATACATGGAGCAGTTTAACAAAGAGAATGGTACTCATATTGTTGATGCCGGCGATATTCACTATGAGCCATTTGGAATTTACGGTGGAACTAAGACAAAGCTCGAAGATGTTGCAGAGGGTGATACCATTGCAATTCCAAACGATACAACAAACGAAGCGAGAGCATTATTACTTTTGCAGGATAATGGGTTATTGACTCTTAAAGACGGTGCAAGCCTGACAGCAACCATCAACGACATTAAAGACAATCCTAAGAAATTAAAATTCCAGGAGCTTGAAGCAGCACAGGTATCCAAAGTAAAAGGTGAGGTTGCTTATGTAGTATTAAACGGTAACTATGCATTAGAGGCAGGATACAGCGTTGGCAAAGATGCTTTAGCATATGAGAAGTCCGATTCTGAGGCAGCTAAGACTTATGTAAATATCATTGGTGTCAAGGAAGGTAATGAAAACAGTGATGCGATCAAAGCTTTGGTAAAGGTATTAAAATCTGATGAGATTAAGAAGTTTATCGAAGACAAATATGATGGAGCAGTTATCCCATTTGCGGGCTAATCAGATCCTCTAAAAACTCATAAGAAATTGTTAATAAGGAAATAGTCTTTTGCCTGTTTTGTGCAGGCAAAAGGCTATTTTTGCTATAGTAGCAATATGTGACCTGACAGAATCTTTTGAAGTGCGAAGTTTGAGTATATAAAAATGCATACAGAAAGATGACGGTTTTTGAAAAGAATATGGTAATATGATTATATAGATGAATAGAGCATAGCTAATTGAATGGAACAAGATGAATGACAGATTTAGGGGGAGACGTTCTATGAAGAAAAAAATCGTATTTATATTATCACTATCCTGCTGTATGTTTCTATTAGGCGGCTGTTCAGAAGCAAAGCAGGAAAAGCAGAAAACAAATAATCCTTTCGCATATACTTCGACAGAATTTGAGACAACCGAGATTCCGGCACAGGAAGAGTCTTATGTTCTACATGCATCAAAAATACATTCTAAGTCACCCACTGCCTTAGAAACAGCAATCAATAATATTATTCGTGATGCGAAAGGATATGAAGATGAACATGAAAAATTTATAGGGTTCTTGGATTGTGCTGTAGATGATGAAAATCTACCTGCTTTCTATGGACAGCAAACGATTATTGTTTCTGAAAAATCAATCTATTATTGGAATATTAGTGCGAATAAAGTGGATATGAGAGGGTCTGCGCGGTATGTGTTTCCAGAGAACACCAAGGGATGCGCTTGTGTTCGATTTATAAATGATGGACAGCGTGTATCTGCTGCGGGATTAGAGGAAGTAGATAGTGCGATCGCGGAATTACTTCAGAAAAATCCGAAAGAACAATATGTGTTTCTGAATGGAATCTCAAGGGAAGAATATCCAAGTACAGAACCGTTATTGTTGAATGCCAAAAATCAGATATTATCCTGTGACAAAGGCAACCATTACGCCGTGGATCGTTTTATGTGGTGGATGGGGACTGCTTTGCAAAGTTATCTGACATGGCAGTATCCTACGAGACGCTTTGTCACAAGAATGACGAGTATGTCCAAATTCTTAAGAATTATTAAGATTGCCCCAAGGTCGTTGACGCAAGCAGAAATGTATGGTGTACTGGAAATGTAACAAAGAAATTTAGTGCTATGATGGTAGAATGGGAGGAGATCTTATGAATAAACTAAAAAAAATATTGGCATGTATGATAATTACATTGGGAATTTTGTATCTACCGGAAATTCATGCAAATGCATCAACAGTAACTATAGATGAAGCAACATTTCCGGATTCATGTGTACGCAAATTTGCACAAGAACAAGACGTCAATAAAGATGGTGTTTTGTCTGATGAGGAAAGAAATATAGTTGATTATGCATTATGGGATTGGTATACGGCAGCTGCATATGGGGTAGATGGAAGCCATTTAATAGATTTTACAGGAATGCAGAATTTCCCAAAAATCACCAAAGTTCGACTGCAATTGGGCTGTAAGGTCAATGGAAAGGAAATATATTGGAATTATAAAGCATCTAATTTATTCCAATGTTTTCCTCATGTAAAGCAATTGTCGATTGTTTCTTTTGGAACTAAATCAATTGAACTTAGTGGAGAATCTAATACATTAGAAGCGTTGGATATTTCTTTTGAAAATGAAATATTAAAAACTGGAGAAGTAGTATGCAAAATGTATGCGCCAAACATTAAAGAAATAGATATCACTGGAAATATCTCGACAAAAAGTTATTCTTTAGGAAAATGTTTTCCGAAGGCGAAGTACATTTATTTGTATGATACAAATGTTGGAAAATCTGGTACGTTAGATGGCTTTCAAGACATTGAAACGTTATTCATTAGTGGTAAAAAGGTAACAGACATGAATTTATCCTTTTTGTCGGGAATAACAATACATCGATTGGAAATTGAAAAAACTAAAATTAGTAAATTGGATATGGCACCTCTTCGCAAAACAAAATTGAATGTGTTAGATATTGACAATTGTCCGATCAAAAAATTAACGTTATTACCTTTAAAGAATACCGGGATTGTTAGTTTGTCAATATCAAATTGTTATATTACATCTTTGAATTTGAAAGAAGTATCCAACAAAACACTGACCACACTTTCTATCATTAATTGTCCGTTGAAGAAACTGGATGTTAGCCCATTGAAAAATACATTAGAAACGTTATATGTGGGAGACAGACAGCAGTTTTACACGAAATATCGGGAAGTCTATAAAAAGACAAAATTTACTACACTTGATTTATCGATGATGAAAAAGTTAAAAGAGGTATATGGAAGTGGCGCTGGTTCTATTAAGACAGTGCGGCTTAAAAATCCAAAAAAACATGTAAGAGTTAAAACTTTGCAGGAATTACATTTATATGGGACTAAAATAAAGTCTATAGATGTATCAGGATTGACAAAATTAAAAAAACTTTATGTTGGTAATTGTACGACCAAGTGTAATATCAACAAGTGTACAAAGCTTGAAGAACTTGGTATTATAAATCGAGGAACGACAGATTTATCACTCAAGAGTAAAAGTTTGAAACACCTGCAGTACCGAGGCGGTAAAGTGAAAAAATTGTCAGTCAAAAAATGTCCTAAGTTATATGCAGTTACGATAAGGGGAACCAAGGCGAAATCTTTAGATTTTAAGGGCAATAAACATCTGCTCTATTTATCGATTTATAATAGTAATATTGGTAAAGTGGTTTATCCGAAAGTAAAAAAAGCGGATTGGAGATATGAGTATAAAATACAAGATAAACGCTTTAGCTCTGACCCAATAACAAATGCTGAAGAAAGTGGGATTTTTACTTATGAGCATTACTTAGGTGGATACAATATAAATCAAGTAAAGACTGTGGATATATCTGCGTGGAAACGGTTGAGCAGCGCAATGAAGAAACGGCAATTGGCCAATGGTTATAAATTTGTCATGAAACAATATACACCGCGCCGGATTATTATTAACAAGAAGTTACGCAGTTCTGACAAAAAGTGGATACGTGCAGTAGCAAAGAAGATTAAAGCAAAAGTAATTATGTGGTAAGTATGAAGAAGCTTAAACTTACCAATTGCAAAAAATTACGAAGACTGGATCTTACACCATTTGATATGAAATCATTGGATATCAAGGGAACAACAAGGCGGATATCGTCTTGTTGTTCCCTTTTTGGTTATTTGCGCATTATTATATCTAACGTGTTTATCATTATCGCCGGATAGCATTTATTCCGCACTGACAACTTGTGATATGTCATCAGACTGTTCTGCTAATAGCTGTTTGACGTAATCGCGAATGAAGAAATCGTCCTCCGGCATTTGACAGCCGACGGTATACATTCCTTCGTTATTCGAGCATCGGATGACATGTCCGGTCAATTCATTATGATTTGGCAGATCAAAATCATGGATCGTAACATGGATGTCTACCCCCTTGTGATCTGCAAAGAATGGATCCTTCGTCAGAAAAGCAAATCCATTGGCGCTGATGTTATCCATCGTGGCATCGATCGGTAATGGCAGCCTGTTATCTGCCGTCGTGTCAGCAATGGTGATGCTGCAGGTGTTGGAAAGATCTGCACGAGGATATTTGCGGCGGTTATTGATCTTAGGTCGGGACTCGATAATGATCTGCGAATCTTTCGTGATCAATGCACGCTTCCAATGATACAATACATTGCCGACGGTCACTTGTAATTCGCATTCTGTCGTTTTAGTGATCGGTGGGAAATTGCCCAAGGAAACAGTCAGTGTATTTTCGGTGCGTTCTACTATATCGCCATGATAATTTGAAGAATCCTCCAAAGTCACTGTGAATTTCATGCCCGGCTGTAAGTCCTCAACGCCCATAAAACCACCAATACCAAGCTCACACATCAAAGATTCAACGACCGTTTCGATCGAATTGATATTATTGGCGGATTCATCATATTTGCTCAGCATACGATGACTGATCTCATTGGAATCGGAAATATGTTTTGACATTTCCGTCATGATCGAGGATACCTGATCCATGTTGTCGACTAATTGGATATTGGATTGTTCCACATCTTTCATTGCCGTATCAATGATCTGAATATTCTCTTCCAATTGTGCGGTATCTTCGGATATTTTGGAAATGCTGGCACCAGCGGTTGTTACCTTGTCGAGAGTCATGCGGATCAATGATAACGTTTCTTCCATCGTGTGCATCATCTTGGTAGAGGTTTCTTCCAGATGCATCAAAGACTGACTGATCTTGCTGGAGGAAGCTTTTGTACCGGTGCTGAGGGTACGGATCTGTTCTGCGACAACAGCAAATCCCTTACCGGCTTCTCCGGCGCGGGCGGCCTCGATCGATGCGTTTAATGCCAATAGGTTAGTTTGGCTGGAAATATCCTCGATCGTTCCGGTTTCCTCTTTTACCATCGCAAAATCGTTTTTGAAGTTTTGCAAAGTCATTTCGATTTCCTGCGATAGTGCAGCCATATTGTTCGTTGTGTCAACGAGGCTGTCAAGATCTTTGGAACTTACTTCGGTGTGCTTGCCGGAAGTGGCAGTCAGCAGAACCATTTTCTCGATCAAATAAGCAACATGATTGACCTGAGCCTTGATCTTGGCGGTCATTTCATTGGAAGAAGTCGTTGTGTCTGTCAGGTGAAGATTATTTTCTTTGACTTGCTGCATGCTTCGTGCAACGACCCCGGCTCCGTGTGTGTTTTCTGAAGCAAGTTCTCGAACGACCGTGACGCCATCCATAATGGAGTTACTTGCCTGTTTCACCTGTTCTACTGTTGTAATAACACGGTTTAGATCCGCTTTGATACTGTCTGTCATGGCACCATCGGATTCGTTCAAGTGCTTGATGGACATGACATAGCAGATATAACATAAAATAATACAGGATAATTGTAATTGATAGTCTTTTACATTTGTAGCCGAATTAAATCCGTTCATGTAACGATATACAGCACTGCCGATAATAATGATGGAATTCGCAATGCCGCAATTTATCATGAAACGCCTGTTTTTGTAGAGAACCAGCAGGCTCGTCACCGGCAGGATATAAGTAAAGGCGATGGGAGAAGCGGTGGTACTTACAACAAAAGTATAAAAGATACCATAGCCGATCACCAGATCATACTTATAAATATCCGTTGTAAACCCTTTGACACGTAGTAATATCTCGCCAAGGATGATCGGCAGCCAGCACAGGATCAAAAAGATGATATAGTAATCTGCTTTTTGAAGGCCGTTAGCAACGTCACTGCCGTAATTAGCCGATAATAATAGCGCAAAGATCAGCCATATCTTGCGTGCTTTGCGGTTCGCCTTTTCCTTAAAAATGTTTTCGTCATAATTCATAATCGTTAACCTCATAATTCTTTCATATATTGTCATTTTGCGATTCACTGCTCATGTATTTCGGCAAAATACTCTGCAATTGCTTGAATCGTCTGCGTGCTTTCCGGCAGGAAAGGTTCAAATACACTAAAAGCGTGTGTAAGTTGTTTGTTTTTTGGAAAGTCAAGCAGGCGGTGTGGCATATTGTATTTTGTCAATGCCTTCTCAAACTTCGTGGTGTAATGATGTAAATTATCGTTCTTACTTGTTACCAGCAGACAAGGCGGCAGTGCTTGTACTAATTTCTGATAGGTTGGATTTACATACGGCGCAAAATCACTTTGTTTATAATCCGTGCCATATAAATATTTTGGTAAAGACAAGCCAATCTGGTCAAAGCGGTTGGTGTAAAACATACCGCTGATCAGCCCCAGTGCCTGAAGTGGTGCAGGGCATACAGACACTTGCGCGGCAGCAGCCATTTCGGCGTTGTTCTGCATGGCAGCACAGTAGGTTAATAACATGGCTCCCCCGCTGTCTCCGACACCATAGATCTCGTCAGTTTTACCATAATAAAGATTACCGTAGTCTTGAACATACCGCAGCGCCTGAAAGAAATCCGTGCACTGATGATAGAAGGTATATTCCGGGACGAGGCGGTATTCAATGCTAAACACGACATAGCCAAGTTTGCATAATCTGGCACAAAAGTAACGGTTGAACTCTTTGCATCCAATGATCAGGCCGCCGCCATGCACATTGAAAATGATCGGAAGCTCTTTGGCCGGCGATTCAGAAGGTCGAAAAACATCCAATCGATGTGCTTCGTTCTGATCGTTCACATATTCGATATCAAGATACATGTCCACGCCGTCAGGGATGGAAAAACGCTTACGGCGATCCGGCAATGTTTTCATGAAATCTGTTCGCTGCTGCATGAATGCAGTTTCAATATAATTACTCATATGTATTACGTATCCTTTTCAAAATGTTCTAGCTATTATAATAAACCAGATTGCCGTCACAATCAATAGAACCGTCAAAAGTGCCAAAGAAATTGTAAAAAAAGAATGCAAGAAAAGTGTTGACAAAACAGGTTTATAATTATAAACTTAACGTAATAGGTTTATAGTTATAAACCAATTTGCTTGTATACATGTAGTAATAGCAATGATGAATATTTTCGATGGCAGATATTTGCTGCATCAGAAAGGGGTATGGTATGGAATACTTGAAGTTATGCGATAGTGACTATCGTTTTATGCAAGTGGTCTGGCAGGAAGCGCCGATCAATTCGGGGGAACTGGTCAAGCTGTGTGAGGAGAGGCTGGGGTGGAAGAAATCGACGACATATACGACGATTCGCAAGTTATGTCAAAAGGGATATATACAAAATGAACATGCGATGGTTTCAGTGTTGATCCCGCAGGAACGTGTGCAGTCGGACGAGAGTGCATATTTTGTGGATCGAACATTTTCGGGTTCTTTACCACGTTTTATTGCTGCTTTTCTAGGGGAACGTAATATTTCCGACAACGAAGCAAAAGAGATTCAGGAAATGATCGACCGCTATCGAAAAGAGCAGTAAGTCTATGGGTTTGAGAGAGGAGTTGAGATGCGTATGGAGAATGTATTATTTTGGTTATGGGATGCGAGTTATCGTACGGCAATCGTGATCGTGGCAGTATTGTTAATTAGAAGGTTTCTTTTGCGTAAATTTCCGGCAAAATATTCTTATTATTTATGGTTTGTAGTGGCGTTATCACTGGTGCTTCCGGTACAGATCGCATCGCCGATTAGTTTGTACAATGTC
>ENA-ORLM01001801-ORLM01001801.1-human-gut-metagenome-genome-assembly--contig:-NODE-1801-length-12550-cov-3.616131_pt1 | contig 12550 bp, 28 predicted proteins | sample MGYA00243063_ERZ508815 | MGnify/ENA primary metagenome ERZ508815 (study PRJEB26277, sample SAMN04329768) | human gut metagenome | biome: human-associated habitat | host: Homo sapiens | place: USA...
GCCTTCCAGTCCTTCATGCGGTTTTTCCCAACCATCCATCCCTTGCTGGCGTAGAAATCGACGAACTGCTGTGCGTCAACCGCAGACCCCCGTTCGGAGATATAAGCCTGAACTTCGGCCAAAGAAGGCGGAGAGAAGCGCGCCTCGCGCGCATTATTCTCGCTTCTCGATTCTCGTATATCGATTCCCGATTCTCGATTCTCGAATACGGGAACATCTGCATTCATTTGTTTGCAAATGATTTCATCTGCTTGCGTAGGCTCTACAGGCTCAGGATATTTGCTTTCCTTTGCTCTCTGGTTCTGATACTTACCCCATGTTGGTAGGTAGAGGAAGCGCTTGCCCTGTGAAGTATAAAGGGCAACCAATCCAGCACTCGCCAGTCCATGAAGGGCGTTTTCTACAGTTTTCAGAGTAAGATTTTCTTTCAAAGGGAATAGCCTGTTTTTGATAATCGCGGCCCGTCCGTCATAGCGTCCGAAATCATCGCAAGAAACAATCAGCCGATAGAACAAGACCTCCTCGAACCACGAAAGCCCATCTATGCTGTCGCTGGTGCAGATGCTCTCGCGTATGATTCTGTTCGGCATCGGCGCACCGCCTTAAAACGGCAAATCGCCGTCGTCCTCGGAAATCTCCTCGAATGTCTGTGCGGGCTTCTGTGGTGCGCTGTCCTTGCTGCCGCTGAAATGTACCCGGTCCGCCGTCAGCTCCACCACCGTGCGCTTGTTGCCGCTGTTATCCTCGTATTCCCGGCTGGAAAGTTTGCCCTCCACGACGATCTCCTTGCCCTTAGCAAAGTGCTTGCAAATCATCTCTGCCGTGCTCTGCCATGCCACGCAGGGGAGAAACAGCTTCGTTTCTCTGTCCTTTACCTTCTCGCTCCATGCCACACGGAAACTGCACACCGCTGTTCCGCTGTTGGTGCGGCGCAATTCGGGGTCAGAGCAAAGCCGCCCATGCAAAATCATTCTGTTTACCATCGTTTTCCTCCTTACAAATAGCTTTTTCCAAATTCACGGCGGAAGTCATCTTCCGTCCATCTCTGTTCCTGCATGGCCTTTAACTGGCCGTAGCGCTTCAGGCGCTGCATCTGCCCTGTGCTCTGGTGTACGGCGCTGGGTGCGAAGATGTGGCACCTCCTGTGGCACAAATACACCACAAGGCCGTATTTCTCGCTCTTTTTCCGGTATGCGCCGCCGAAGATGTGGTGCAGGTCCAGCGGATCCTCCGCCCCGTTTCGCCCACATAAAAAGCATCGTCTCTCATCCAATGGGCTGCGCCTCCCCCCATTGGGATTTCAGCGCCGCCAGCTGCTGCGGGGTCATGGTCTCGATCCCCGCCTCCCGGCAGTCCTCCACCACCCGGTCAATGAGCCGGGCCATCTGTTCCGTGTCGTAGGTGGAGGAACCGTACCACAGCGTCACGTTGGCGCAGCCTTGGAGCTTGCTGGGTGCCTTTTCCGCCATCCAGCCCAGCCCCCGTCCGCTCCACCGGCGCATCAGCTCGTCCGCCGCCTTTTCCTGCACGCATACGATGTCGCTGACCCCGGCGATCTGCCGGATCTCCTCCTGATAGATGCCCTCCTTGGTGGCCCCGTAATGCGCCGCCAGCTTGTCCATCAGCACCCAGCAGTAGGCGTTGGCATCGAGGCTCCGGCCCTTGCGCTTGATCTGCGCCCGATATTCCTTCCCCGGCTGCAGCTCGTCCACCACATCCATGGCGGAAAGCGCCGTCGGCACCCGCAGGCACAGCCAGTCTCCCGCCCCGTCCTGCATCCATTTGGCCTCCAGCACGCTGACCTCCGTCATGGCTGCACCGCCTCCTCTCTGGGCCATTGCCCCGTTTTCAGGCACTTTGCCAAGTACCGCAGCCTCGGCAGATACGCCCGCTCCACCCATTCCTCGTCATAGGGGATGGGATGAAAACTCATGCGCCCCATGTCGATGGGAAGGAAGTAGTTCTGGATCTCCGCCTCCGTCATCCGGTAGGCTGCAATGCGGCACTCCTTCCGCCGCCGCAGCCCCCATCCGCTTGCCAGCATCTCCACCTGACACTGCTGCCAGTATTCCTTGCTCACCCGAAATTCCGCCTTGCTGTGGGTCTTGACCTCCGTGATGAGCCGGGCATCCTCGCCGTCGTAGTTCACCCGCAGCCGCAGCCCGTGGATTCGTACCTGCCGGTCTCTGGTGCGGATGCCCAGCGCATCCAGGATCTTCCCCTCATAGGCCGTCCCCGCCTGCATGGCCGGGGTGGTGAAGGTCTCCTGCCGGATGCCCAGCTTCACGCTCCACCATTTTCGGAAGGTCTCCGTGTCCCACCGGCCCATGACCTTGGACGTGTCCGAGGCCCCGATCCAGCCGCTGCGGTCGTGGTCGTGGATCACAGTCGGCTCACCGCCTTTTCAAGGCTCCCCAGCTTGTCGAACCACCCCATCATGGTGGCCATCTGCTTGTCGTTGATGCCCAGCTGCGCCAGCAGATCCCGGTGGGAAAGTCCCCCCTGCTCCTTGCTGGTAATCAGCCGCTCCAGCCGCTCCTTCACGGCGTAGATACTGTGCCTCGACAGATCCTCCTCCCCGTCGTCGCCGTCCCCGGCGGCCCACAGGTCAAAGCCCAGACCCGTCCGCACCGCCACGCCTTTGACAAAGGCTCTGGCCAGCGCATTGTTGATCCGCAGCTGGTTCAGCGTGTCCTCATACACCACCAGCGAACCATTCAGCAGCGGCATATCGTAGGAAAAGACGTTCTCGTCAATGTGGATCTCCACCGACACGAACCAGCACTCCGTCACTCTCCCCTTGCTGGTGGTCACCTTGGCCTGTGGCCACAGGTAGCTGTTGGTCTCCGGGCAGCGCCGGGGAGCGTACCAAACGCTCTCCGCTCCGTTCTCGTGCAGCAGCTTCACGCAGTTGGCCCAGCCCAGATAAGGCACCTTCACCGTGTTCCCCCGCTCGTCCTCGGCGTCCCGGAACCCGCACAGGGGCCGCACATCCAGTTTCACCAGTTCGTTAAAAGGCTTCAGCATTTCTCCTTCTCCTCCTTCTTGTCCTCTCCGATCACGTCCATCAGGCTGTTTCCCTCCAGCAGCTGGTCGATGACCTCCATCTCCGTCCGCCCGAAGCCTGCCTTCATCAGCCACCGGAAATGCCGCCGGGTGTTCTCCCGGCACGTCCCGCAGGCCGCCTCGTTCTTCCAGCGCCACCCGCTGCAAAGAGGGCAGGGCCTCGCCTCCAGCTCCGAAAGCGGCCCCAGCGCCTCGCCGCACTTGGGGCAGCTCAGCCCGTGGTAGCCCACGTCCTTTTCCTCCTCCACCGCAGGCTCGTCAAACACCTCGCCGCAGTACTGACACAAATACATCCTCTTCTTCCTCCTCGTCGCTTAGATCTACGTATTCATATGGGCCGCTTGTCCTCTGCCCCCGGTACACGGCCTCCATGGCCCGCCGAACCGTTCCATAGCTGCGCCCGATCAGCGCCGCCAGTTCTCCCATGCTGTCCGCCTGCGCCACCGGCAGCCGGTACCTGTCCTTCGTCACGCAGCGGTATACCCGCATTTCTTCCGTCGCCTCCTTGGCTGATAGCTCCAGCACTTGCCCTCCTCGTCCCACAGGGGCCGGGGCTTGCACTTGCCCACCATCTCTGCGTAGTTGCAGGTCCACATCCGGTTCGGCCCGGTCATTCCGTACCGGCACGCCCGGCATCTGCTCCAGTCCTTCAAGCCTCCACCATCTCCCCGTTTTTGAGCGTGTACCACGTTTCCTCCTTGACGGTCAAGCCGTCCACCTGCACCAACTTGGCATTCAGGATCATCCCGCTGTCGTATTCGGTCACCACCAGCCATGTTCCCAGTTTGCCCTTAGCACGGCTATCCTTGCCCCACGCCACAGCCAAGCACTGCTCGCCGTTGGCTGAGGAGCTTCCTTGTTCTCCTGTGGCAACTGCCGTCCCCCTCTCACCCGATGCGGCGGCGTTGCCACTCCTACCGGATGCGGCGGCGTTGCCACTATCACCCGATGCGGCGGCGTTGCCCCTCTCACCCGATGCGGCGGCGTTGCCCCTCTCACCCGATGCGGCGGCGTTGCCCCTCCAACCGGATGCGGCGGCGTTGCCACTATCACCCGATGCGGCGGCGTTGCCCCTCCAACCGGATGCGTTTTCCTCGGTTGCGCTCTCGCACTTGTCAAACACAAACCGCACACCGGCGTTGATAACGCCTTTTAGCCCGATTTCTGCACCGATCTTGATATGCTTGCCGCAAACCTTGCTGTCATAGCTGCTACGCTGTCCGTTGTCCTCAATCTCCACCTCGCAGTACCGGCTATCGCCAGGTCTATAGTAGCGTAGCGTGTCCAGCGGGTTCTCGCAGGCGTGGGGTCCGCGATTGCACAGCTCTGCGGTTTCCTCCGTGTACTCGCCGCCGACCTCATACTGGAAGCCTCGGCACCTCAAATTTTTATCAAATCCCTTGCACGCTTTCATCTCGATTTCCTCCCAATTTACTATTTGCCGGGTCTATCCAGCTTGTCCACCAGCCGAACAAACCAATAACTCACCGTTGCGGCTCCCAGATACGCCAGCGCCCATGTCAGCGTCATTCCGTCTCCCCCCCTGTTCTCATTCGATGGGCTCCAGCTCCAGCACTGCCTCCGGATAGAGCGACCATTCGCCGAGCCGCTCCCGTTCCCGTTGTGCCTTATAGAGCCAAAGATTTTGATCCACCTTGCCGATCTCCAGCAAGGGGTCCTCGTCCCACTCCGTCACATGGACCTCGATATACGCCTTTTGCAGCAGAAACTCATTTATGCGCTGCTTCGCGCATATGCAGTCCCGACGACCGCACACGCCAAAAGCGCAAAGCCCAATATTGAGGCGGATACCCCGGCGAACCAGAGTTTGAAGGCGGTGTCATCGTACCGTTGCCGTACTGCAAAAACAGTGATCGCCCCGCCTATGAGCAGCACACCTCCCAAAATGAATACCTTCACGTTCTCCTCCTTGCTTATAGATCCGCCGGGTCATATGCGCAAAGCGCATCGCACATACCCTTGCAGGGGCAGGCCGGGCAATCGCACTCCAGCGGGCTCTTCTCTTCGCACAGCGCATCGTGCCGTGCCAGAAAAGCATCCTCCAGCACCCTGTATTCCTGTCTGCTCATGTCTCCTCCTCTCTCTCCTCAATCCACGCATCTAGCTTCTTTTTAAAAATCTGAAATACCCGGCTGCGGTCGGTGCGGATGCACACGCCGAAGGGGTACACGCCCTGCTCCAGGCCGTCGGCCAGAGTGTCAGAACAAAGGCTCAAGCCTTTATCTCTAAGATACTTCGATGCCTGGTGCAGCGTCATGGTTTCGATCATTTGTCATCCTCCTTCTTCAACAGCTCGTCCACCGTGCAGCCGTACAGCTCGGCGATCTCCGGCAAGCGGCTGGCCCTCGGTGCCTGCGTGCCGGTCTCCCACATGTAAACCGCCGCATCCGTAACCTTTAGTTTCTCGATGACCTGCCGGACACTTAGCCCAGCGGCCAACCGAGCGCTGCGAAAACTCATTCTGTCACCTCCAGTTTGATTCTTGCTTAGTTTTTAAGGTTGAATACGGGTGTTACGGCATCAGGGCGGCTTTCCCTCTCCGCAATCAACAAAAACTAAGTTTTACTTGACAACTTAGCAAACTGTGGTATTATGGAAGTGCCAACAACCCTTAATATTTTCCGCAGTCCGCTAAGTGCAGGGGGCTTGGTTTTGTATTGCCTCCCGCCGATTCTTATTATAACTAATTAGAAGTTATAAGTCAACCACTTTCTATTAGTTTTTATTAGTTTTGGTGAACTGCACAATATCCACGAGGTGCAAATGGACGCTATAGACAAAATAAACTTTTACTTGAGCAAAAAGGGCAAAAATGGAGCCGATTTAAGCCGCGCATTAGGGCTATCAAATAGCATTTATAGCCAATGGAATACGCGGAAAACTAAGCCGTCAAATGTTCGCCTTCCCGCTATTGCCGAATATCTCGGTGTCTCCGTAGAGGACATTATGCCGGACGATGTAGCCGCCCCCGCAGCTTCGGAGGGCGCAAAAAAAGCCCCCGATCCGGAGATCGAGGGCGTAATGGAAGATGAAGATTTGAAAGAAGCTGTCGAGCTTTTGAAAAAAATGGATAAGGAAACCCTGCGGATTTTTATCAAAGCCGCCCGCGGGGCTTTGGAGAATTAATTATGAGTATTTCGTGGGGTGAAATCGGCGTTTCCGCCTTTTCTGTTTTGGCATCCGCCGGAGTGTCTGTCTACATTTCTAAGCGGACAGCAAAAGCAGAAATCGAAAAGCTGAAAGCAATATGGGCGCACGAGAAAGAGGCCGCTTGCGATTCCGATTTTGATGCGATGGTTGCCGCCGTTTCCTTATATGCAAAGTATCCGTCTCCCGCAAACTTTCAGTCCGCTACCAACGCCGTCGGCATTTATCGCGCAAAAGCCACGGGAGAAGCGGCGGAAAAGGTTGACGAACTCAGCCGTTTAATCGTGAGGGAATGCCCAAATTGCGCAGCAGTATCCGACCAGCTGCAAGCCGTAATTGAGTGCAAGCGTAAAGCGTAGCTTTAAAAGGTCGCCTTGCCCTGCTCTCCCTCTTTCCAAAACATATCAAGTTCACCGGAAAAAAGATTCCTGGCAATTTTGTAAAGCTCACTGATGGCTGTTTCGCGGTCAACGCCGTCCAGCTCAAGGCCGATTTCGCGCTCGTAGCCGTTTTCTTTACTGATAGCCCAAATTTTCATTTTATCGCCTCCATAATTTTATCAAACTGATTGCGGGTCATTTTACTCGCCAAAGAAATCGCCTCAGAAAGTAACGCAATATGCTCTGCATTCTTTATTATATCACATTTATTTCCCGTTTCACAGCTTACAATTTCCATCTTTATACTTTTCTGCTTACAATCCACATTATTTCTCCTTTCGGTTTATCTACCTATAGTCAAAATATGGCATTTGTTGCACAGTTTAGGGCAACAATACAAAAAAATTTTTTAAGAAGGAGCATAATTAGAAATGGCTAAAAAATCTTCCTTTAAAATACCAGGGCTTTCCTTTAGCTGGAAACGTGCGCTTGGAATTACCAGCGCAAAACGCAAGATTGCAAAAGCAACGGGAATTCCTACAACAAAGGCGGGGCGGCAAAGAAAAGCCGGCAAGCTATTGGGGATTAAGTGAACGCCATAGAAAATTATTTCATATAGTCCCCACCGCCCCCGCACCGGACGGTGGGGATTTTTTGCCGCCTATCGCCGTCACTGGCTCTTGGCCGCATACCCACAGTATCAGTTTGTTGTTTGGCAAGTCAATCCAAAAACCGGATAATATACGATTAGCAGATAAAAACAAACGGAGAGGTTTGCCCGAAATAAGGTAGGAGTGGAAGAAATGGAAAAAACTTTGCAGGATATTTGCAGAGATGCAAAAGAGGACCAGCATCTTACCACGCAAGACTTAGCCGATTTAACAGATCTGTCATCGTCCACGATCAGCAATTACTTTTCTGCGTCGTCAAAGGATCCAAGCCTATACAAAATGGGGCTTATATGCGCCGCCCTCGGTGTGTCTATAGATGAGTATTTTGGTATCGTAAAGAGACCAACCACGGAGGAGCAGCTGGCAGAGGCCCACAGAGCAATGGCCGATGCAGATGCAAAGCATAGCGCAGCCCTACGCATTGCGCACTTGGAGGGCGGCATGGAGCAGCTGACCGAATCAGTGGCAAAGCACGAAAAAAAGGAGCGCGTATTGCAAATTTGGGTGTATATCCTGGCGTTTTCGCTGTCAATTGCCGTATCCATAATATTTGGATATTTGGCGTTTGATTCAAGCGTCCCGCACACAGGGCTTATCCGCAACGGGCAGATTACATCAATCGGCTGGATGCTATTTGCTCTGCTTGCGGTGGGCGTCGGTGTAATCATTGCTTCGCTGATTAATGCGCTGCGATATTACAGGCACCATCAAACTGATAAAAATATAGGGTAGGAGGATAAAAATGGGAAAAGCAATGAGGAGGGCCAACGGAACCGGGACAGTGTATAAGCTCGCCGGGCGCCGACGCAGGCCCTGGGTGGCTGCAAAGCAAAAAATCATTATAGGATATTACCCCACCAAAAAAGATGCTATAGCGGCGCTGGAACGTCTTGCAGGCAAGGATTTAACGGAGCGGTACAACATGACCTTTGCCCAGGTGTTTGACGCTTGGAAAGCGGAACATTACAAAAAAATAGGGCCAAATGGTATAGAAGGCTATGACGGCGCATTTAAAATTTTTGCGCCGCTGCACGACCGGAAGTTCCGGGACTTAAAAACGGCGGATTTCCAGGGCGTACTGGATGCCCATATGCATAAATCCCATAGCACTGTGTCCAAGTATAAGCAACTCATAACGCAGATGTCCACATGGGCCATGCGCGAGGAAATCATCACAACAAATTTTGCAAAATTCGTCCAGCTCCCCGAAAACACAAAAAAAGAAAAAGAAACATTTACCGATGCTGAAATAAGCAAGCTGGAAGCGGACGGCAGCGACACCGCAAAAATTATCCTCATGCTGATTTACACAGGAATGCGCATAGGGGAATTGTTTTCCCTACCGGCTAAAGATTATCACAAAGATTATGTGGTCGGCGGTGAAAAGACGGAGGCTGGGCGAAACAGGATCATCCCAATCCGCCCCGAAGGGATCCCATACTTTGCCTATTTTGCAAATAAGGCTACTGGCCCACTGCTCATATCCGGCTATGCTGGGGAAAGAATCCCAGCAAACTTCCGCCGCCGGGATTATTACCCGCTTTTGGAAAAATTAAAAATCCAGCGCAAAACGCCGCACTCCACCCGGCACACCTATGCGAGCTGGGCGAGAAAAGCGGGGATTGCTCCGGAGACGCTACAGAGGATCCTCGGCCACGCCAACTACTCCACTACCGCAAATATATACGTCCATACGTCAGCGGAGGAATTGGTGCAGGCCGTTAAAAAGGCGAAAATTTGTTAGTAGTTTGTTAGTTACCGACGGGAGCCAAGGCAAGCCCTTGCAAAATTGCTCTTCGAAAAGTTGCAAAATCGCAACAAATATTGTTATTCTTATTAATTTTTGTGTCTATATATTCAAAACGATTATAATTCACACGCAGGAGGTCACTGGTTCGAGTCCAGCAGTCTCCACCAAAAAAGTCCAGGAATCTCAAGGGTTCCCGGACTTTTTTATTTTTGCCAAGATTAACTTTGTTAGTAACGTGTTAGTAGTAGCGATTTAGGTCAGTTTTTTTAGGACGCTGTTATAAGCTTTCTCATTGACGATTTTTAGTGTGTCCATAAGCTCGTCCATAACTTCCCACGCCCTATCCTGCGCTACATTCCCAACCGCTTTCAAAAATTCACTGCCGGATGGTTTTATTTTCTTGGCCGGCGCAGGCTCTGCAGAATACAGCATTGGGGGCGTTTTCGCCTGCAGTTGCTCCCCGCCGTGCTCGTTACGGATAATGTAGAGCGCCGCCAGTTTCTCATAGTTTGTCCAGCTCGATTCTTCTGTTTCAAGGCGAGCTATCCAGCGCTTGACCTCATTCTCGTCGACCATAGGGGTGCGCCCCCTTTAGTCCTCGATCGTGTCCATGCAGCGCTGGATGGCTCTGCGGATGCTTTCGTCGTCGGCGTTGTCCAGCATTTCCTGCAACTGGCGTTTCATGTTGTCGATGCCACCATCACGGGAATAGTGGCCGCGCACATAATGCGTGCCGCGTCTCGCATTGGACATATCACGGTCATAAGCGCCGCGCATGCCCGACTGCCAGTCTCCGTCGCGGGAATAGCGGCGAGAATAGTCTTCATCGCGGGAATAGCCGCCGTCTTCCATCATCTCGATCTTATCGATGTTCTTGATGGTTGCTGTCAGTTTGTGGGCAATTTCCAGGTCACCCGCACCCAATTCGCCTTTTCGGGCCAGTTCGTCCAGCTCCTTGCAGAGCATATCCCGCAGTTCATACATAGATTTCATACCCATTGTGTTCTCCTTTCTCAGCTCACACGGTCGATGGTCAGGTTGCTATTGGCAAAGCTGACCGCCTCCGCACTGGTGTTCTTTGCTGCAACGGTCACGCAGCAACCACGCGGCACTTCCACAATGGTGCTGACGTAGACGTTAAAATAGTTTTCCACCGCAGCCGGGGTGACGGTCGCCGTTGCTCCGTTGAGTGCTTCGCCGTTGACGGCAAGCGCCGTGGTGATCGCACCTACCGTGCCGCCAGTGGGGACGGCGATGTTCGCGCCAAAGCTCACCTTAAAGCGCGCCTTACACTGCTGCGTCAATCCGCGCAGGGTGACAAGTCCACTGCCCTCGCGGTGGACGATGCAGGGCTTGCCGCAAGCCGCCGTGGAGACCATCGGAACATTCTGGCCAGCAGGGACGGTCACGATTCCGGGATTTACATATTCAGCCATAATTTCAGTCCTTTCATAAAATACAGCGGCAGGGCTATTGCCCCGCCGCTTTTGTTTAGTATCGGCACGGGGCCGACCATTTCCCAACATAGGGAAAAGCTACGCTATGCAGTTGTCAGCAGCCACAACAGGCAAACTGGTTGCAGCAATAGGGGTTCTGCACCGTGTAGGCCGGAATGGGAGAAGGCCGGAGCTGAGACACCAGATAACTGTTCTGCGCCGCCTGGCTTGCCGCCAGCTTCAAGCCCTGGTTCTCGGCCTGGAGGTCAGATAGCTTGCTCTGCGTCAGGAAGTCGAGGATTGCGCGGCTGTTGCTGTTAGCGTTGTCGATGATGTCGCGGGTCGCGTTCTGCACGGTGTTGCGCGTGTCGCACGCCTGCGCCGCCATGTCATAGCGCACCTGCGCGATAGCCGCGCGATTCTCGCAGCAGCAATTTGCGGCCTGCATCTGCATGGCGTTGAGCTGCTGCATCAGCGCCGCTTGCTGGTTGCTACGGGACAGCTCGGCCTGTGCAAAGCCGTTTGCCATCGCCATGTTGGTGCCGTTGACAAGCTGCGCCTGCTGGTAAAATCCGTCGCAAAGGCCCTGATTTACGCTGTCGATCTTGCGCTCGACATTGGCAAAATCAGAGGTCAGCACGTAGCCGTCTACGACACCGCCGGAATTGCCAGCGTTGTTGCCCCAGCCGTTGCGGCCCCAGCCGAAGAGGAAAAGAACGATAATCCAGATCCAGTTTTCGCCCCACATACCCATGCCACCGCCGTAGCTGTTCGCGGGCGCGACCGGCATAGTCATCATGGGAGCACCGTCGGAAAGAGACATATTATCTCCCCTTTCATAAATTTTATTTATCAAATCGTGGCCACGATAAGATCAATGGAATAAATGCTCGAACTGTTTTGCCATAGATTGAAGTTGGTTTAACTCTTGCTGGCTCATAGCCCCAGATTGCAAAAGCTTGTCGACCTCCGCTTTTGGGTTACCCTGAAAATTCGCCCTAAACTGTTGGAACTGCTGCAACATCTGCATAAAGCCGTTGCCGCCGCCGAGCGCTCCGAAAAATGGATTATTCATCGTCATCGTCCTCCTTGCGCTTCTTCTTGCCCTTCAATTCGCCCACAAGCGCCGCCAGCGCGTCAAACTCCTTGCGGGTGACAAATTCCACGCCCGGCTTTTGCGGCACGTTAGGGGCCGTTTCTGTGCGTTCTACGAGGTCATAAATCTTGAGCGTCGGTTTCCCGCTTGCGTCTGCCTGCTTGAGGTAAACGGTGGGGGCGGTGGAATCCCACAGCGCTACGGCAGAGTTGGGCGCGATGAGATAACCTCTTGCCTCCTGCTCTCCGCTTACCCACTGTACGCCGCCTTGCGCGATGGGGTTCTGTTGCCCTGGCTGCGACATAGGCTGCTGCATGGGTTGCATCTGTGGCTGCTGCATCTGCCGCATCTGCATGAGGTTGTCCGGCATCGGCTGTGGATAATAGGGGTTGAAATAGGGATATGCCATGTTCATTCCTCCGTTTCTTTGTCCCAGAAATAAAGCGGGATTTCGTTCTCGCTGTTCCAGCTGTCATAGATGATCCCGTCCTGAACGCACACTACATGCCCAGAGAGGGCGAGAATATATGTCCCGCGTGGGTGCTCATCGGCAAACCTGCCGACCGTGTAACAGTCCGGGCAAGTGTCCGGTATGATGTATCTCCGGTAGCCTAAGGACCGCAGATATGCGCCCCAACAGGCGTTTGCATTGGGTAAATCGCCGTCCAAGTAGCCACGCATGCACAGCCGGAGATAAACCTCGCCCCAATCCTTTCCCGTGGCCTTACAGATCGCACGGACAGTGCAATCGGACACGTTTTTCCCGCAGGGATTTGGATTAAAATATTTATACATGATTGCAACCCCTATATAGGCTTTCAGCAATTTCCACATACGCTAAAAGCCCCTGGGGATCGTCTGCGTACAGAATGCAAATATCCTGCGCCATTTGCGCGGTAAACCCGCATTTGATTAAGCGCTCGTACATATTCCCGCCTCCTTGCCTCTATAATAAAAGAAATCCGGGCAAATAAACTGCCCGG
>ENA-ORLM01001805-ORLM01001805.1-human-gut-metagenome-genome-assembly--contig:-NODE-1805-length-12544-cov-222.213925_pt1 | contig 12544 bp, 9 predicted proteins | sample MGYA00243063_ERZ508815 | MGnify/ENA primary metagenome ERZ508815 (study PRJEB26277, sample SAMN04329768) | human gut metagenome | biome: human-associated habitat | host: Homo sapiens | place: USA...
TTGCGTTTGTCGTGATTTGCAAAGTTACTGAAAATCAGCGACTTGACCAACTTTTTATAGTTAAGTTTTCATAAGCACTTCTTAATATAAGTTATTGATTTACAGACGATTAAATATTAATTTAACGCAGTATTGTTAAAGTGTAGGATTCTTTAATACTGTCTTACTGATCAATCGTAATGGCATCGCCTTGTAGCGATGGGTGTTATTTCCATTACTACCACTCACGAAACGTACGTTGGAAAAACCCTTCTTATCGTTGTACACGTCGAAATAGTTATACCAGTAACCATATTCCGGACTTCCTCCACTGAATCCTTGTGTTCCAGAGACTAGTGTTTTGGTCCAAAAGACCACGTGCATTGGATATTTATGGCTTTCACCTTCCAGATATCCTCCGTATGGCAGATAGATGGTTTTCAACTCAGAGCTTGTTGTATTCATAAATGTACAATAGTACGATTCTCCAAGAACAGTATGGCGTACCTCTGTTTTAAGCGTACCATTTGCAATCAAGTCTTCAAACACCGATTTCTCTGGTATTTCAAAGCCTTCAGGAGATAGAGTAGAGGATAGATTCCCCTGCTTGACATCTGATTTATTCTTATCCTCTGAAATCTTGAAGTATCCACCGATAGCACCTTTATGGTCTTTAAGTTCGTTGACGTCTGGTGCATAAGGACTATTGTCGGTAGCACCCAGATTACGGTCAAGCATGATGTAGGTTTTAGTTTGTCCCTGCACCTTCACTACACCATAATAGAACATACCTTTTATCTTAAGATTGTCATCACCACCCTCTGCTAATTCATATTTGTTTGCCATATTTTCTGTTATCTCATGGAAGATACCAGTATGATAAACAGTGTAGGTGATGTTGATACCAGCTGCGTTTTTTATCGTAAAGGTGCCTTTCCAAAGATTATAATTATTATCGTGCTTATCTGCCAACGTCACTTTCCAGTAACGTCCGTCATCGCTAACAGTGAAATGGCTATCGTTATCTGTAAGTTTATCCCCTGTCAGCTTAGGAATCTTATAACTGTAGGCATTCTTTCCTACAGTAAAATGAAGACCATCATTTCTTTTTACGTTTTGCATTTGATCTGGTCTGATTCCTTTAACCTCCTTATCCAACCAGGCAAAATAGTCTGATTTATACTCACTGTCATTTTCAAACATGATGACTTTACGCTTAGGGTCGTCTCTCATAAAATTGAAACCAGCCTGGGTTATCTTCACATCAAGTTTGAGATCACCAGATGATATCGTAACCGTTCCTGTTCTTGGGGTTTCATGAGTGTTTGGAACCAGCGTAAACTTCAAAAGATATTTTTTGCCAGAAGATGACAGGCTACCACTTTCAGGAGTTGTAATTCCTTCACCCTCCTGAGTATAGCTTTTGATCCAGCTATCCCTGCTATCATTGATATTTACACCATATGTTGCAGATTTGAGCGTAGTGACCAAAGTGATTTTTGCTTCAGTAGCTGTTGCCTTGAGGGACAAATTATCGCTAACACCCAGTTCGTAATCCTTACAAGCTATCATGTTGGTGATGGCAGGATTGTCATCTACAACATCTGCCACCAATCTGTTTTCCGGTTCAGCCTTGATAGCTTCAGACAAAGATTTGAAACCATAGTCATTCACCTTGGTTACGGTGATGATATAGTTATGGTTTCTCAAGAGGGCATACTGATTCTTCTTGGTTGTTGCATCCTTGTAGAGCCCCACTTTATAGTAACCTTCTACATTGTTGTATTTTGCCTTGATGATAGCGAAAGCTTTACCTGCAGATGTTTCTGTTACCATTACTTCACGGCTTGTTCCATCGCCGAAATCTGTGCTACTAAACTCTGTTGTCTCTGCTAAGGCATCGGTTGGTTCTGTATAACCAGCAGGGGCGATAGCACTCTTTGCAGCTGCATGATTGATGATAAGACCAGCATCTTCTTCATGGAAATCAGTCTTTACCGCATCAGCTACTTTCAAGGTAACCTTGGCATATTGTCTATACAAACTGACATTTGCCGTACCATCCAAGAGCTCCGTTAAAGATACGCTACCCCAACATACTGGGCTGCTTGTATCTATTGTTCTAGGTGTAGCTAACGCAATGTTTTGCAAATCTTCTGCTTCTGTCTCTTCGAGATTGCTTACGTTTGTTACCAGATGAACAGTAACTGTTCCAGATGGGACATTACTGATTTTTGCCTGATACGTTCCGTCTGTATTCTTGCTTACAATGTTGACATTCGCCATACCTTTGTAAGTATTGCTTTTGCCATAAAACACAGCAGTAATCTTACCTATGCTTTCTGTAGCCCCCGCTCTAGTATTAATTTTCTTTTCGGAGAAGTTGGGCAACTCAATGTTCAAGACTACCCCCTCGGCAGGGATTTCATCCCCGCCGAGTCCGATAGCCTCCATCGTATCCTTGCAGGAAACAAGGCTTAGGAGCAATCCCATCCATATCATTAAATGCTTTATCTTCTTCATTTTTCCAATATTATTTATTCAGTTACGCCATTAGGCTTACCTTGATGCCATTTGTCTCCTTGGTAATAACCAGTGTCGCCATACTTCTCGTAGCTATTGCCATCGAAGAGTGTAATAGTAGGAGATTTATCGTTGTCTTCCTTTTTCAGGAGGATGTTTTTTTCGTGTTCCCCTTTTACTGCTTTCAACTTGATGGTTGTTTTATACCAATCTTTTCCCACCTTCTCGCATTTCCAGCTTTTTTTGGCTTTAGTATCCCAAATGGTAAACTGGTTTTCTCCTGATGCGATACCATATACCTTATACCATCCAAAAAGCTCAAACTGGGTATATACCTTGAACTCTATGTTCTCAATTTCAGGCATATCATCATGTACACGCCATATAGGGTCGGATGTAGGATCATAGACAATCCATCCTTCACGATCTTCATAATCGAAGAGAGGAATACCCGGCTCTAGATGATGAGGACAACGGTGTAAACTATATCCTTGATCTTGATATGTATTATTACTGAACATAATCAATGTCTCACCTGGCTTAATAGTTCTTTGACCTTTTGATTCATTTGTATTTAATACAGACTTCGCATCTACAGGGAAGTTTTTGTAATACCATCCGGTGTTAGTCTCGTCTGCCACCATTTCTACTCCAGGCCATCCATTTCTATCGTCCGATTCTTTCGTAAAAACCCAACCTTTTCCTGTAACGGCATCTTCTGTTTCACCTATCTGGGTATAAACATAGATGTAGTGGCTTTTTGTTATTGGATCACTTGTATCTTTTGCATCCTCATTCCATCCATCGCTCCAGTTGTTTGTACCTTCTTCAGTTAAGATTCCCTGGAAATTATCGGAACCGTTACCTCCATTATATTTACTTCGGTCATTGATAGCTCTGAAATAGATACGATAGTCACCGATAGGAGGACTTACTTTTACACGAACTTTCTGAGGCATAGATCCATCTTTTGACGTTACCGTGAATTCATGAATGGTGGTTGTTACAGGATTTTCCGTAGCTGTAACCGTGAACGTTCCTGTTGCATCATCCGATGAATTTACGCTCATTTTGATGATAGAGCTACCTTTTTTATCTGTAGTTCTATCCAACTTAATACCACCAAGGTTAGTATCCCATTTTATGGTTCTTTTATTCTGAGATTTATCATCTTTATTATAGTAGATGACAAGTTCTTTTGTAACATCCAGATAAGGTTTAACATCATAATGTACATCTATATATTTCTTGAGATTATTTGCCTTGAGCCAAAACTTAGCAGTGCCTACTAGCTGTGCATAAGCTTTGATTGGGATATTTGGATTCACGCGAAACTCTATACTATCATTGCCATTAGCGTCTTTACCACGTTTGGTGCCAATGATGATGTCTTTTGAGTTTATTTTTGTATCGCATCCAAACCCTACTGTGCCTGCATTCGAATTATATGTGATATAATCATTTTTCATTGAAGTTACATTAGCCTCCGTCTTGCTTACCCACAATGTAGTATGGTTGAAGTCGGCATCTATTGGTACTGTCTCCCAGGGCTTTACACTTACCTTGCAATCCAGCTCCATATTACCGAGGGTCTTGATAGCACCGGTAATCTCATAGAAGGTACCGCGAGGGAATACGGGTACTTCTGTGGTGCTGGTTTCATCCTTCTTATGACCCAGATTGATACGATAATTGTTGACTGCAGAATTTCCTACCTTACCATTGATGGTAAGATAACTGCGGTCGGATTCTGATGAGATATATCGCTCAGGAAGATAATACGTCTGCTGGAAAAGCCATTTCTCCGCAGCATTATCTGGAGCATTCTTCGCATCTCCGGTTCCTTTAATATCATCATTGTTATTTGTTGCTGACGCAGATCTGTTGTCTGTCCATTCGGTATAGTATACGGCTGGACCTTCAGATGTCTGATACGTATTGCTTGAAAAACCATCCTTGTAATCTTTATCTGCCCAAGAAGGAGCCTCGAATTTACCGCCCCAGTAAAGATGGGTAAAAGGAGAGAGCTTATCGGCTGAAATACTGTTGATGCTAAAGGGCTTGCCTCCGAAATTGGTTGCAACTTCTGCGTCATTTGGATCGAAGATAAGATTCAGCTTAACCTTTACGCATGTAAACTTCAGGTTAGCTGCCACCTCGGTATATTTATCACCCGCTGCTTTAATCTCGGTTTCTGCGAGTTTGCCTGTGGCATCCTTCTCTGGTTCGTAAATCATCGGGATATTGGTGCATACAGGCATACCTGGTGTACTTGTAGGTCTGTAATCGAGTACTATTTTTTTGAGCTCATCTTCAGTTTGGATAGTCTGACCACTCAACACCTTGTTCATGTTGGCAACCACATAGATATGGTAAGTGCCCGGCTCGATGTTGAGCTGGTAGTTAGCAACATGCGGCTCTACCATCATTGTAGCCAGTGGGGCAGGGAGCGTCTCTACCAGGAGCTTGCCTTCATTTTCTGTAGGGAAAGCATAGAGGGTCAGGTCGTTGATCTGGCATTCATCTACCGTGGCATTATAGGTAGGAAGGCCGGAAGCATCGTCGGCACGGGTGCCGCGGCTGCTGAGCACGGTTGGCACGAGTACATGCAAGTTGCTTTCTGACGAAATGGGAGCGCGCTCGCCTCCAAGTTCGTCAGAGCAACTTACTGTAACCAACAATATAAACCAACTAACTAAACTTAAAATGAAATCTCGTATTTTCATTGTTTCTCATTTTTAAAGTCAAATACTCTTATGAGCTAAATGCCCGGAGGGGCTCTGACACCTGAAACGGTTAGAAATCGACACGCTGGATGCGCTTGCTCCAATCCAGGATGGAAATGCTGAGCTGCACATACTTCCACTGGTTGCCCTGGAGGAAGAAGTCGAGCTTGTAGTCGTACTCTCGGTCCAGGAATTCCTGCTCTGAATAATGGCGGGCTTCGAAGGCGCCACGGCCTTGGGCCAGAAAGTCTGCAAGATTGATGCGTGCCACCTCTTCGCCAGTAGTCTTGTTCGTGATGGTGAGGATGGCGTTCTTGTCGTTTTCTTCTGCCGGATGCCAGATGAGTCGGGAGAACATGAGGGCGGCATGAGCGGTGCGCTCCTTTACATTGCCCTCGGTATCCTTAAACTCAGTGGTCCAGGTGTAGTATGGGGTATATGTCAACTCCTCGTCGGGGAGGAGAGAGTTGTCGTAACTGATATCGCCGTTGGCATTGGTTATCTGATAACTGAAGTCATCGGCATTGATGTTGGCAGGCTCGTCGGTCTGATGCAGGCTGATGGTGAGCTGCTTGGTATCACGAACCAGACCGATGGTATGGCGTGTAACCTGCAGGTCTTTTACTTCAACCAGTTCGTTGCTGAGTCCTTGCCAGAGTGTATCGAGCGGTTGGCTCTGGTTGTTTACCTTGCCCTGTTCGCGGTCGAGACGGGCATGGAGGGAGGTGATGTTGTCACCCTGCTGTGGCAGAGCTATCTGGAATTTGGCACCTGGCTGCGCAAGTGCATCTTCGTATTTCTTTTGGAAGGCGAAGGTTGCGAATCTGTATTTGCCCGGTTCCAGATTGATTCGCATGGCATAGTTAGGGTCCTTGAGCGGCTGTGATGTCGCATCGTTATAGGCATCATGGCGAGCAATGAAGTTGCCCTGCTCGTCGTATACGAATACGCAGAGTCCGCCCACATGATCATTGAACATGTCGGCACGCTGCACGTTGTAGTCGTACTTGAACTGCAAGTCAACACCCATGTCACAAGGAGGCAGGTCGTCGTGCATCAAGTCGTTGCAGCTGCTGAGCATACTGCCGGCCATGATGAAGCCCCATCCCATGCATATATTCTTGATCCAACTGTTAAACTTCTTGTTTGCCATGATGCTTATCTGTTTTATGAAAAAGTAAAGTGTATAAATAGATTCTTATTTTTCCGAGATAGCCAGCCGCTCCTTAGCGCTAGAGCGGCTGAACTATATATAATAATGTGTAATGGATTACAAATCGACTGTGTCTGAACGCTTAGCCCAAGAAAGGATCTTTACGCTGACGCTAAGATACTTCTCATTCTCATCATCTGGCTGATTTGGGTCTACTGGAGGTACACCAGGGTAGCCAGGGCCATAGACGTTGCCAACTTTCAATTCGTACCAGTTGTTACGGAGCATACCATAACGGCCAAGATACTTGTCGTTGTTGTCTCCATAAGATTCACCTGAGTTCCATGGAGTCAATGAGCCGAAGTGCTTAACACGAGCGATATAATATGTAACACCCTGTGCGTATGTATTGATACCAACCATCGCTTCTGCATGTCCTGCTCCATCAATCAAGCCGAGTTTATCATTAATCTCTTTAACGATTTGTGTACCTGTCTTACCACTATAATCTTTATCGGCAACAAGAGTTTTATCAGTAGAATCCTTGATATCTGCCAAGGTAATCACATGAGAGCCTTCTGTCTTGAGATTTGTATAGTCAACTGTACAACCTGGGAGAACTGAAGTTGCTGCAGTATTAACTGCAGTCTTTAAGGCTGCTTCGTTCAGGATATTTGTCATATTACCGATGGTGTAGAATGTTCCATCTTGCTCTGCAAGGGGATTGCCTGCAGCATCCTTAGGAGTATATGTTGCCTTGAAGATAACGCGGGTTGTCTGCCCCTGATACATGTTTGCCAAGTTGAAGGTGTTCTCTAAGCAATATGCTGACTCTTTGAAGGTTTTGTTGATTCCACTTGTAGCTTTGATGAAATTGAATTCTGCCTCTCTATCTGCCTCTTTTTTATTGAGATTATCCAAATTGTAGTTAGGATCCTTACCCCAATAAACACGGCTGTTAGTACCTATGAAACGAGGAGTAGTCCAAATGGCAGGGAAATCTGTGCTCAAGCCATCAATATTATGAACAGCGTATGTCTTCTTGTTTGTGATATCCAAAGCCCAATTGTTGAATTCTACTGTACTCTGTGTAGAAGTATTTGTTGCCTTGTCTATAACTGTTTTTGTCTTAGGATCATTAACAGACATCTTCGCTACACCACGCTCTACATAAACTGTTGCGGCACTAGTTCCTGCCTCTGCTTTTTCCTTGGAAGAATAAATATTTTCTTTATTAATAGTAACCAAAGTTGTTGGTGAGGCAGTTCCTTTCAACGGAGCATTAGCCATATAGAAGTCATTATCAGCCGCCAAATCGTCTACTGAAGGATTCAAAATTTGGCTGTTCCACTCATTATAACTTTGACCAACAGTAGGCAATGGTACCTTTACTCCACCAGTTTTATTGTTATTAAGCAAAACCAAAACATAATATTGATTCTTGGTATCCACATTAGTAAGCTTTGCTACTAGCTTTTTAGAAGTTGTTGTGATACCACCTGTAGTATCGTCAGTCCAATCTGCAGCAGCTGTTGGTAAATCTACGCTCTCAACAAACTTGCAAGAGCCTTCATCTGAACCATACTTCTGGAAAATAAGGGCAGTTGCGCTTTTTACAGCATACTCTTTTGCTGTGCCTTCATCCATTTCAGCACCACCAGCATCTGCAGCACGAGTTCCACTTACCGAAGGCAAGTTGATGGTGAAAGTTGCATAACCAACACCAGTTTCATTAGTACCAGTACCTGGACCTGCGGTTCCCAGGTCCTCATTGCTTGAACAGCTTGCTGTCATAGCTGCGATGACAGCCAAGCCAAATAAATGTTTAATCTTCATAATCTTTGAAAGTTAAGCTTGTTTATAATCGTTATTCTCTAATTTTCTGTTATTCCAATTCCTTTATCTGCTTGAAGACATCTCTTACACGCTCTGCCTCTTTCGAGTTGCCTGCCTTGGCAAGATGCTTTTCGGCAGAAGTAAGATCACCTTTCTGCAAATCGGTGCAGGCGGCATTGAGATTCGCTGTCTCATCATCTGGGAAGAGACGGACGGCGATGTCGAATACCTCGTTAAACTCTGGCGAACCCGGCTCGTAAGTCTGTGCCACCAGGAACATCTCCTGCAGAGAAAGCTGCTGTGGTTTGGTCTTCAATATCTCCTTGGCTTCTTCGATGCTGAACGGACGAACTGTGTAGGTTACCGTATAGTCGCTATGACGGAGACGAGGATAGATATGATCCAGGATGTAGCGGTAACTAGCCGGATGGAGCTTTCTGATCTTCAGGTCCTTATCGTCGGGAGCCAGCGAGGAGTTAGCTATCTCGAGAATTGCTTCCTTATCAGCCAGATGACTAGCCTGAATCTTCTTCTTGAATCCTTCCCAGTCTTCCGGTGTAGCCTGATAGGTAAAGAGTTTGCTGTTTAAGGTGTAGAGGCTGCTCACATATTTACGGAGGGCAGCTGCACGCTCGTTGGCAAGGCGCTTGTTGTTGGCATACGAACCATCAGGCGAAGCAAAACCATGGATATCAATATCTGTGATTTCAACGTTCTTGTCGTTCTTCACCAGGTCGATGGTGGAAGTAATCTTCTTCAGCTCAGTAGCATTCTCACGGAAGTTGGCAAGAATATAACTCTTGTTAACCACAAAGCTGAGATAAGCTTCACCCTTTTCGGCTCTTACCTTCTTGGCTTCCGCCTTCGGCTGCACGAAGAAATCCTTCGTAATCTTCGGTGTACGGTCGATATCCGCAATTGGCGTATTGTCCTGTTCTATCAGGTTGCCACATCCGCAAAGATCTTCTTTCACCGAGAGTTTGAACTTCTTCATCCATTTCTGATAAGGAACAGACTGGGCGAAGTAAACCTGCTGACTGGTCTTGTTCTTGCGGGTAAGAACCTGTGCCTGCGGATTCTTCTTGCTGTCGGCAAGTCGGCGGTATCTTACAGCCTGGTTTCTACCCTGGATGATGATAGGGTTGAGAGCGATAGAATCAGTTCCTTCCATTACCGGTGTGAAAACAATCTGCTGCTCTGATTTCATCTTCAAATCGTTCAGATTCATACGGAAGGCAACATCCATCCGGTTGCCGTTCTTGCGTGCTAAAACGCTTTCTACCTGAACCTTACCCCCTGCCAGCTGTTGAGCCTGAGCAGGCATGATGCCCTGAGAAAAGAGCATGCAGAGGGGCGAAATGACCGCATAAAGCTTCATTTTATCCATATTATGATTTCCCTAATTTTTTTTTGTATTCTGTCTAGTTATTACGTGTTTTTATTGTCAGTTTAAAACCACAGTTAAATTAAATTCTTAGAACACGTATATGAGAGATAGTGCGGCTTTTGTGGGGCCCACATAGTTGCGGTGGTCTTTGTCGAGACATTTTTCGCATCGTCCGTAAAGCTTGTAAGGACTGTAGGCATATCCCAAACCGATAGACCCTTCGAAATTGAGGTGCTTATTGAGTAGCCACTGATAGCCGTAGGTGAGGCCTCCACCTACATACCAGCCTTCATAGTGCCTGCCCTCCAGAGTTTTCGGCAGGATGCCGAAGGGCATGTCAATGTTTTTAATGTTGTATTCACCGCCTAAGGCATGAATTCCGAAGAAATGGCCTCCAAACTTCTGGCAGGTGTACCATCTGTATTCTGGCATAACATTCCAGAATCTCATCTTCTTGTCGCCCGAGAACTTCCAGGGGTTCAGGGTGCCGAAGAGTTGGAAGGTTGTTTTCTTGCCCGTGCCGATTTCGATGCCGGCGTTGGCAGATGTGGAAGCCCATCCCAGTAAGTTGGTCTTCAGAGCGACCTCCTGCGCTCGCGTCGTTGCCGTTGAAAGGATCAGCAGCAGCAACATAGCTGATTTAATGAATGTTTGCTTCATCATATCTTTACTTTTATATTTGGTTTCGTTTATATTAAACTTAGCCTTCTGTTGTTAGTTGGCATCTATTTTCGGCTGCAAACTTAAGAGAAAATCCAATACGAAGCAAGAAAAAGTTTCAAAAAGGTTACATTTTTTGTGCAAACGATTGCACGCTTTATGCGATCTGTTTGCATACACACATCATAAAGCACATGATTATCGGCGTCTGCTTGCCGTCATTGGGAATCTATGTCTAAGATGTGGTTCTGACAGGATTCACAGGTGGGATATGCATACTTGCCCAAAGTGCGGGGGCAAGATGCAACCCACTGGCGAAGAAGAGTTTTGGACATGAAATCATAGTTTTTGGGACAGAAAGACGAAGAAAGCAAAAAGCCTGCTGGCTATAATTGTCAGCAGGCTTCTTTGTTATAATGTTCGCCCTTGAAATACAGTACTCTTGTGAAGAGGTAGTATGACTCCATTAAGGGTGAGCCTACGAGAGTTGAAGTTAGGCAGAATTTCCACACTGGCTTCATGGCTTCCCTTATACATGGTAATCCAGATTTGGGCAGAGATACCAATACCAGTAACACTCATACTTACTTGTGTAGTCCCTTTCTTGTCTGTTTGAATTTTGTATCCACTTACGCTTCCCTGAACCGTAACTCCACCAATGCCATTAGGTCCGGAGAAGGGTACATTGAAGGCAACCTGCACAACAGCATCGTCCTTATTGACGGAAACGAAATTGGTGTTGGAATTAACATAAGCAATCTGACCATACGGGAAAACTACCTTGTCGGCTTCCAAAGTAAAGGTTGTATCCTTAATAGCGTCCAATGCTTCATCCCAATATACACTATCTATCCGGTTTTGCAAATCGCGCTGTTCTTTCCAGAGAGTTTTCTGACGTGACTTCAGACCATTGACCAACTGCTCGCTGGCCTTGTTTTTTCCCCATTGATACATATTATCTGACTGGTTTGACTGCGCACAGGCAAAGGCAGACATCAGACAGAAAACAAGTGAAATAAATATTCTAATCATCCTTGATCCTTTCCAAAATTAAATTCATATATTCAAAAAAGGGCTAGCCCCATAATCAGGACTAGCCCCCAATTTTAATTATTTTCTCAATGCAATGAATGTATCTTGAAAGCTGCATAGCACTTCAAGAAAGATTACTTAACCTCAATGTGCTTAACATTGTCTTTCTTCTCCTCCTTGGCTATCTTAGGAATCTCAATCTTCAAGACACCGTCACTGACCTCAGCGGAAATCTTCTCCTGATCAGCATCCTCTGGCAAAGCATAACTCTGAGAGTAGCTGCTGTAAGAGAACTCACGACGCAAGTAATGCTCTTCCTTCTCCTCCTTCTTCTCATCCTTGTTCTCGATGGATACATTCAGATAGCCATCCTTATCGATGTTCATCTTGACCATATCTTTCTTTAAACCAGGAGCTGCAACCTCCATCGTATAAGCTGTAGCACTTTCCTTGACGTTGACTGCAGGAGCTGTTGCGTTCATGCGTGGCATCAAGTTTGTATCAAAGAAGTTGTCATTAAACCAACTGTTCAACCAATTTGAAACACTGTTATTTCTACGAGCTAACAACATAATGTAAAACCTCCAAATTCTATTTTTCTCGTCCTCTCTTCGCCTTCCGGCTCAGTCGGGATTTCTCATTGTTTTTAATTTATCCTTTTTAATAACGATTGCTTCGGCTTACGAGGCTCAAGGATTTCTAGAAGCCCTCAACTGTCATTACTTAGGGTTCTTGTCGTTCCCCTTGCCCTTTCGGCTTCGGCTTTCACTCTATGTAGGAGCAAGTTACGTGCCAACCCGGTTTGTAGATTTGGAGTAGACAGTTTTTGCCAATTTTGACTAAAGATTCTGCAAAATTGACAACAATGGATAATTAATTTAAACTTTACTGCTAAAACTTCATGCTTTTTAAACCTGTTTTTCAATCCATGCCATCAGTACCGCTACAGCATACTGTTGTTAAGAAACAGAAGATGTCTCTTGCAGAGAAAAGAGCCACTATGCATGGTGTTCAGACTTATTTGTCTGATGAAGACTATGAACTAAGATTAAGACAAAAAAGAGTTGTGAAGAGATATTACGTGATGCTTTAAAGCAGTATATTCAGGCATTTAAGTAAAATGTCTGCGAAGAGGTATCACCTTCTCGATGGAATATTAAGCAAGATGAGGATGTGTCATAAGTTTATGATTCACCCTCTTCTATTTGTTGAAAGAGATAGGATATGTTGCTGAAAGAGATAGGATAT
>ENA-ORLM01001808-ORLM01001808.1-human-gut-metagenome-genome-assembly--contig:-NODE-1808-length-12517-cov-4.873392_pt1 | contig 12517 bp, 12 predicted proteins | sample MGYA00243063_ERZ508815 | MGnify/ENA primary metagenome ERZ508815 (study PRJEB26277, sample SAMN04329768) | human gut metagenome | biome: human-associated habitat | host: Homo sapiens | place: USA...
TCCATGGGCGGCCTATGAAATATAGAATGTATGTGGGTGATGCTAAATGGCAAAAGTTAAAGACTGCCCTGGCTTTGAAACCTTCGGTGCAGATGTAAAAGAAGCACGGAAGGCGAAGAACCTTGCACGAAAAGATTTAGCCGAAAAGGTGAATATTGATACTAGGTATCTTGCCAACATTGAAAACGAGGGCACGATCCCCAGCCTGCCGGTCATCATACAGCTTGTAAAAATCTGCGGTCTGCCGATGGAGAGATATTTCAATCCAGAGGTCATGCGAGAGGAAAGCGAGCTGCGCCAGCGGGTCGGACAGAAGTTAAAGCTCTGCCCGGAACAGTATTTGCCTATCGTGGAGGGTGCCATTGACGGGGCCTTAAAAATTGAAAAGCCGAATGAAGAAACGGAGGGTGTCTGAACATCCTCTGTTTTTCTTATTTTGCGGGCATTTTGAGGTTTCCGAAACGCTTTATAAGTAGGGATAAGATACGGTAGCAAGCACAGCAAGCGAGTACCCGCTTGCGAATTTTGAGATTTTCAGGTCCCTTGCCCGAAAATTCAAAATTGCTTGTTGGGATAGTCCCAAACCCTTATAAAGAACGGAGGCGGCGCATGGCAAACCGAAAGCGGAATATCCAAATGAAATTCTATGTTACGGAGGATGAAAAACGGCTCATAGACGAAAAAATGAGCCAGCTCCCCACACGCAGATATGGTGCCTACCTCCGCAAGATGGCGATTGACGGGTATATCATCTATACGGACACCGCAGATATCAAGGCATTTACCAAAGAGCTTTCCGCCATTGGTCGGAATATCAACCAGATTGCCAAGCGGATCAACGCCGGAGCTCCTGCGTATCAGGCCGACATGGACGAGATACAGGAAAGGCTGGACGAGATATGGCAGTTACAAAGATACATCCTATCAAGTCAACGCTGAAAGCAGCCATTGACTATATCTGCAACCCGGAGAAAACAGACGGGAAGCTCCTGATATCCGCCTATGGCTGCGCCGCCGAAACTGCAGATATCGAATTTTCCTGGACCCGCCGCCACGCCATCGACAAGGGAACGAACCTGGGCCGACACCTGATCCAAGCCTTTCAGCCTGGGGAGGTTACGCCGGAACAGGCCCATGAAATAGGCATGGAGCTTGCAAAAGAAATCCTGGGCGGAAAGTACGAGTTTGTACTTACCACCCATATAGACAAAGGTCATGTTCATAACCACTTGATTTTCAATGCGGTCAGCTTTGCGGATCACAAGCACTATCATTCCAACAAGCGAAGCTATCACGATATCCGCCGCACCTCAGACCGGCTTTGCAAGGAACACGGTCTGTCCGTCATCATCCCCGGACAGGACAAGGGTAAGAGCTATATTGAACATCAGGCCGCGCAGAATGGCACCAGCTATAAGGCGAAGCTGAAAGCGGCCATCGACCGGCTCCTGCCAGCCTGTTCCGATTTGGAAGAACTGCTTCGCCGCCTGCAGAGAGAAGGCTATGAGATCAAGCGGGGCAAATATATCTCCGCCAGAGCGCCGAATCAGGAACGGTTTACCCGTCTGAAAACCCTGGGTGTGGACTACACCGAAGAAGCCCTTGCCGCCCGGATCGCCGGACGCTCCAGACCTTCCCGCCAGCCGAAACAGCAAAACGGAAAGATCAGCCTGCTCATTGATATCCAGAACAACATCAAGGCGCAGCAGAGCGCAGGCTTCACCCATTGGGCGAAGCTGAACAATCTGAAACAGGCCGCCAAGACCATAAATTTCCTGACCGAACACGGGATAAGCAGCTATGGAGAACTGGAAAGCAAGCTAACCGCATTATCCGCATGGAGAGATACTGCTCATGCAGAGATCAAGCGGATAGAAAGCAGAAGCGCCGAACTTACCCTTGTGATGAAGCACGCTGAAACTTACCGTCAGCTAAAGCCGATCTATGACCGATACCGCAAATCGAATAATAAAGAAAAGTTCCTGCGGGGACATGAGAGCGAGATCATCCTTTTTGAAGCGGCCGCCAGAGAATTGAAACGGCTGGGTGCTGTGCCGCTGCCGACAACGGAAAACATGAAAACGGAGCTTGCCAATCTCAACGCAGAAAAGGAACGGCTCCTTGCTGAATACAAAGCCGCAAGAACCGAAGCTCAGGAATACGATACCGTCAAGCAGAATGTGGATGCGCTGCTGACCGTTCCAAAGGAACAGGAACAACAGCGGCGGTATGAACTGGAATAAATTTCTTTGAAAGACGCTGGGCGCAGCTCCCGGCATCCTGTATAATGGAACTGCGGAAGGAGGTTTTACAGATGATAAGAAGCGAAGCAATCAAAGCATTTTTCTTCAAAAGCGTATTGCCCGTGACCGTGGCGCTGATCCTGTATTGTATCTTCAAATCCGCCTGCGTGAAGAACGGAGAGCTTGACTATGTATGGCTCTGGATACTCTGCGGGCTGCCGTTTGGACTCCATCGGATGTGCCTCTGGATCGTGCCTGGCGGCGGCTCCCTGGGTGGAGGGATCGCCCTGTTTGCATTGAACTTCATTATCGGCGGCGTGATAGGTGGTTTCGTTCTGGTATGGCGGCTGATCGTAGCGGTATGGTATGTGCAGCTGACGGTGTACCGGCTGATTGTAGGCTGATTTTTGCGTCATGGAAATATGGAAAACTGCCGCTCGTGCCGATGGAAAAGCCATTCACAACCTGATGGAAAAAGGCAAGCCTTTTCCCACAAGTCTGCAAACAGCTTTCCCACAGCCTCACAATCCTGGCAGTTTACACACATTCCAACAACGCCTACTGCGGCGGCTATCCATCCTTTCCTATCCAATCCTAATGAGAAAATACTATGGAAATTCCTTTTCAACGGAGGTACAATTTGTACCCCTGTTCAAACAACAGAACCGTGTTAAAGTAATTTGATGATAGCAAAAAGAAAAAGCGGGAGTACAGCCAATCGGACGAACCGAAAAGCTGTGCTCCCGTTTTGTGTATCAGAAAGTGTTTGGAATCGAGCCATTTTCTCTATGTGCCAGCAAGCAGACCGACACATGAGAAATCATAAAGGCTCTCTTTGAAAGTACGGATACAGGGAATTATTCTGCGGTTTTTCTACCCTTATCCTCACAAATTTTAGATCGTTTGGAACTGTAATGCGGACAAGCAACCAGACACGCCCGGAAACTCTGCTTGCAGCCGTGAACACATTTTTTACAGATATGGTTATACTGCCGCCTGCCGTTCTCACCCAGGAAGAACGACCATTCCAGTCGCCATTTTTTACTTCGGCTCATAGGCAGTCATGCTCCGGCACATCACGGCCGGGCTTCTTGCCCTCCGGGGGCTTGTGCTCGGCACACTCCCGTTTTGCGTCCTCCAACCTCTCACGGATGGAAGGCTTCTCCGGCGTTGTCCGCTCTGCATACTCCTGGGATTTTTCCAATTCTTCGCCGCGTCTGCCGTTGTTGATAACGCCGTCGATCATGCCGTAGTCATCCTCCAGCGTCATTTCAGCGGTGCGGAGAGGATTGTCCTTCTCCGGCTGCTTCGCTGCCACGGCAAAGGCCCGTGTACCATTTCCCATGATAAGATACTTTCCATCATCGGAAATATGGTGGACACCGTAACCGGCCGCCTCCATCTGTTCCCGGCTCATAGCCGTCACCTGAAAGCTGCCCCTGGGTGTCTGCACACGCTCGCCAGTTTCAAAACGGTCTGGCAGATAAGCGAGGTCTTGTTTCTCTGCGGGAACAGGGAGAACAACGATATTGCCATTGATCTGCATAAATCGTTCCGGTGTTTTGAACTGTTCCGTGTATTTCTGGATCAGTTCCGGGGACAGGGACGCAAAATCTTCCTCACCAAGTCCAACCACCAGGAAAGTTCCTGCTACAATATCATAAATTTCTCCGTTTTCATCCCGCAGTCCACGATTCAGTTCAAGCCCTATGAGCTTTCCTTCATCATTGCAAACCAGCGCCACCGGGTCAGAATAGGGATAAGTTGCGCCAATGTCTCCGCCGACCTCCGCCTGCAGGGAATGAAGATCGGGGTCGATCTCCTTCACATAGGGTTCCTTCATAGGCTCCACTACAAGCACAGTCATCTTTTCCGAGGCAGCCCTCTCCGCAGCGGACAGCATTTCATCCGCATGGGACTTCTCCGGGTCCTCCAAAGCTGCCTTGACCTCCGCCGGGTCAAAATCAAGAAATTCCTCATAGCCCGTGGCATCCTTGAATTTTTCGATCTCCGAAGGAAGATAGTCCTCCTGCGTCTGCCCTAACGCCGCCAGCTTTTCATCCAAAGCAGAAATGCGCCCAGCCATCAGGCTTTCGTAAAGTTCCTCCTTTGCGGCGTGCGCCTCCGGGTGCTCCGCCGCATACTGCGGATCGTTCTGACGGAAAAACTCGTCCATGTCAAAGGCGATATCCATAGCCCATTCAGATTTTTCTTCTTCGGGAAGATCGTCTTGAAAGGTCATCACCCGGTACTCGTCGGGGATACTGCCGCGCTCACCGTCGTAATACTCATGGAAACTGTCACCCGTATCACGCACATAGCCCTGATCCGTGAAGGTGCCGTTTTCCTCCAACGCAACGTCCCGGCCGTAGGCCTCATAGTCGATGTAATTCTGCAAATGCTCTGGCACCTGCATAACGTCCAGTTCTTCGATGTAATAGCGGCCCAGATCGTCATAGTCATGGATATCGGGGTAAACCTCATAGCAATCCAGATTCTCGGTGAGGTTGATGATCTCCTGCAGGCTGCCGCAATGGTCGCCCATTTCCATACCGGCCTGAAACTGTGCGTATTCGCTTTCGCTCATTTCATCCAGCTTCGATGCCAGATAATTCAGCTCGTCCAGATTTTCATATTCACCCAGCTTACTGTAAAGACCGTCCACATAGCAGTCATAGTCCGTGATGAACCATTCCTCATAAGGCTGGCCGAAGTCATCCTTCTGGCCGATCCCAATCCGCTTAAACACTTCCTTCAATTCCTCGGCGGTGGTGGGAAACTTCACCCACTCGCCCACAAGTTCGCCCTCATTGTACTTCCCAAGATTGGTGATAAAGGCGGCAAAGGGATAATCCTTGTCGTGATCGTAATATGGCATATCAGCACCTCCTTACAGCTCCGGCGCAGATTTTTCCTTATGGGGCTGCGCCTTGTTTTTCTCCGCACATTCTTTCTTGCCCTGTTCCAGCCGTTCCCGGATGGAGGGCTTTTTCTCCGGCTCCGCAGGGTGTTCATGGTTCCACTCGTCGCCGGAGAGAGAAATGTATCCGTGTTCCGTAAAATGGCCCTGTTCCTCCTGCATGGCGTACTTGCCAAACGGAACAGGGTCGATTGCTTTCAGAAGTTCCGGGGGCAGCAGCATATCCATGTGCTGTGCCAGATACCGCCACCCCAGATCGTTCAGATCGTGGATATTGGGCTCAAATACGAAATAGTCGATGTTGGCCGCAAACTCCTTGAACTGCTCCGGCGCTGCCAGCTTGAAGGGCGAGGCCTGCACCGCCGCCAGCACCTCCCGATCCTCCGGGGAGAGGGCAGCCACCGCCGCCCTCACTTCGGGTAAATGTTCCAAAGTCTTATTTTCTGCCATCAGCACCAACCTTTCTTCTTGGAAATTCCAGCTTAAAATTGATGTACTTGCCGCCCGTGTCGTCCAGGATCACCGCAGCGTCATAAGTGGCCTGTTTCTTTTCAGACCACATTCCCTTGACATTGGTACGACCCTTTTTCAGGAGGTCCGCTGCCATCTTCTTTGTCAGTTCCTTCTTGCGGCTCGTCCAGAAGCGGTCATTTTTCCAGAGGACAAAACCGCAGGACCGATCTGAACACGCAAAGTTATTCTTGCCCTCATAGACCGGCTGACCGCAGCGGGGGCAGGTGCCGATTACTTCCTTCTCCGGGGCAAACAGCTTTTTGCCGTCCTCGGAAATGCAGGAATAGGTGGACACGATCTCCTGAACCATCGTGCAGATACCGTCCATGAAGGTATCCGGGTCAGCGCCGTCCCTTGCAATCTCCGTCAATTTCTGTTCCCATTCCGCTGTCAGCATGGGAGAGGTCAGCGGCTCCGGCAGGACCGTGACAAGGTTGATACCGGCTTTTGTGGGGATCAGGCTCTTGCCCTTGCGTTCCACAAATCCGGCTGCCACCAGCTTTTCAATGATGGCCGCCCTGGTCGCAGGCGTGCCAAGACCTTTTCGCTCCGCCTCATCGGGAATATCATCCTTGCCTGCGTTCTCCATAGCGGACAGGAGGGTATCTTCGGTGTAGGGCTTCGGCGGCTGGGTGAAATGCTCGGTAACAGCAACCTCCGCACCGTCAAAAGTCTGCCCTTCGGTGAAGTCCGGGAGCGTATCGCCGTCCCCATCCGCAGGCTTTTCCTTCAAGAAGGCACGGAAAAGGCGGTCAATCTCCCGCCAACCTTCGGAGAGGATGCGCTTGCCCTTTGCGGTGAAGGACTGACCGCCGCAGTCAAAGGTGGCCGTGACCGCCTCATACACATACGGTTCCGCCGATGCACACAGCAGCTTGCAGCAAACCAACAGGAACAAATTGCGCTCGCCCAGGGGCAGAGCCTTGATATCCGCTTTTTCAATCTCCATTGTGGGGATAATGGCGTGGTGGTCGGACACCTCTTTGTCGGAGATCATGGCCTCCACCAGCGGGAAGAAATTGCTGATCCCGTCAAAGGGCGGCACGTTCGCCGCCAGATGGATGACGCAGGAGGCTGTTTCCGCCATATCTGAGGTCAGATACCGGCTGTCCGTGCGGGGATAGGTCAGCAGCTTCTTTTCGTAGAGGCTCTGTGCGTAATCTAAGGTCTGCTTTGCCGTGTATCCGAACAGGCGGTTTGCCTCCCTCTGCAAGGTGGTGAGATCATAGAGCTTCGGCGGCTGTTCTTTCTTCTGTTCCTTCGTGACAGAGGTACAGGTGACGGCCGCACCCTTGCACATGACCGCTGCCTGTTCCGCCTCCGTTGGATCGGTGAACTTTTCCGACACCGCCTCGGTTCCATCCAGCGTCAAGCGCAGCAGATGATACTTTTCCTTGTGAAACAGCGTGATCTTCGCGTCACGCTCCGCCAGCATTGCCAGTGTGGGTGTCTGAACACGGCCCACATTCAGGGTACGGTGATAGAGAACGGAGAAAAGGCGGGTGGCATTGATCCCCACCAGCCAATCCGCTTTCTGGCGGCACAGGGCTGATTGATACAATGCTTCATAATCGGCGCCGGGGCGCAGGTCAGAAAAGCCCTCTCGGATAGCGCTGTCCTCCATCGAGGAAATCCAGAGGCGAAGGACCGGCTTGCGGCAGCCGGTCATTTCATACACCAGACGGAAGATCAGCTCACCTTCACGCCCGGCGTCACAGGCATTGACAATGGTATCCACATCGGGGCGGTCCATCAGGGTACGGAGATTTTCAAAAGCATCCTCTTTGTCCGGTGCCAGCACATAGCGGAACGGTTCCGGCAGAATGGGAAGATCGTCATAGCGCCATTTCTTGAAGCGTTCGTCATAGCCGCCCGCGTCCAGCGGGGATACCAGGTGTCCCACGCACCAGGATACGAGAAGGCCGCTGCCCTCATAAAAGCCATCGGCCCTGGATGAAGCACCCAGGGCCGACGCGATAGATTTTGCAACGCTCGGTTTTTCTGCGATAATCAGTTTACTCATTCTTTTCCTCCGTTTTCTCGTCCTCGGTCAGATATTCTTCTTCATCCTCCAGGTCGAAATCATCCAGATCAGCAGGAACTTTCTTACCTTGCTTCGGTTTCAGTACCAGGAAATAGACCGCCGCACCGCCTCCGGCTGCAAGGATCAACAGCACCACCAGGATCGCCCCGGCATTGCTTTTCTTTTCAGGCTCCGGATTCTCCGGCTCGGTGGGCTCCGCAGCTTTCTGTTCCGCGCCAACACATTCACTAAGGTTCTTTACGCAGACCGGGCAAGCGGTATTGACCGCTCCGGCCTGGCACTTCTCCGTACAGGTGCAGACAATAGGCGTTTCCGCCTTTTCTCCGTCCTCCGTGAGTGCCATGAGATCGGCTTCATCCACCTGGTTCAGAAAATGCACGGTTTCCTCGCCCTCGTCGTCACGGTCGATAATGAGATAGAACACATTGCCGTTCTTCGTTTCCACTGTGATAAACTGTTTGCCACTGGTGGTAGGGCTGCCGATATCGTCGATCAGCGAAAGGTTCCCGTCCGGCGTCAGGGCGGCACCGTCATTCAGACCGCCGCCCAGCATCCCCAGCAGATTTTCCAGCGTTTCCGCGTCCAGAGAGAAAGGACCTTCCCCGGAGCCAGCCTCGCCGTCACTTACCGTCATGTAGCCGGAATAGACATAGCCGATTTTCTCTGGCAGGATGACCTTCAGCCAGTCGCCGTCCGTGCCGATCACCTTCACGGTCGTTCCGTTGGGAAGCTGGGTGAAGGCGGTGTAGTCCATTCCCGCACCCGTGCGGACATTCAGATTGCCGCCGCCCGTGGTGACGGTGCCGGTCTGCCCGGAGTCATTTTCGCCGGAACTGAACTGGATACCGTCCTCGGTGACGGATACCGTGACCTGGCTGCCGGCCAGAGCGGAAAGCAGATCAGAGACATCACCGGCCGTTTCCTGTTCAGCCACGGACTCCGTGCTTTCCTCGCCGCCGCTGGCAAAGGCGGTGACAGAAAAAGCGGCAGTGCTGAGCACCACCGCCAAAAGAGCCGATACCATTTTTGTCATAAAGTTATGCTTCATCCTCGTATCCCTCCGTTTCCTCATTCTCGGTGTTGCCCTCCTGCAGCATACCTTCCGGCAGGGAGATCATACCGCTGGCATAGGCTTTCAGGAAGGCAGTCAGTTCCTTGTTGTCCATCTTCACGGCTTTCACCATGCGGACGATTTCCAGATTTTCTTCCTCCGCAAGCTGAGCCTCCAGCGCACGAAGGCGTTTCTGCTGCTCCGTGATCTTTTCTTTGGTTTTCGCAATGTCATTGCGGATTTTCTGTGTCGTTGCCATAAATCAAATTACCTCCATATCGTTTTTTAGTTGTAGGGCGGTCGCCCGAAAGCGTAAAAGTGGGATTGCCAGTAGCTTGTATTGATATCTGCATACTGGATGGGGTCGCCGCAATGCAGCATTTTTCCACCGCCCACATAGATACCCACATGGGAAACGCCCGGCGTATCGTAAGTGCCGACGAAAAAGATCAGGTCGCCGGGCCTTGCTTTGGCAGAAGATACCGGGGTGGAAATATTGTAGAGCCCCTGGGCTCCGTGCGTGCCCGTATTGCAGACGCCGCTTTGCGTCAGCGCCCAGGATACGAAGCCGGAGCAATCAAAAGAAGTGTTCGGATTGCTGCCGCCCCAGACATAGGGATAGCCGATGTACTTCTCCGCCTCGGTAATGAGCGTCGCAAAGGTTTCATCTTCCAGTGCGGAAGGCGGGATATCATAGGTGGTGGGCGGTTTGGTGTACTTGTCTACATAGCCGGAGCCGGGGAACAAATCTTCCCGGTTTCCCAGCGTTGCCATATAGACCGCATACAGGGAAAGCATTTCCTCGTCCATGATGTAGACCGGCACATGGGAAAGATCGAAGTTTTCCAGCTTCACCTTGCAGATATAGTAGTTGTACGGTACTTCCACGTCATAGTCATTTCCCTCGCTGTCTGTCCGTGTCTCCGTCCGATAGCGCACCTCCACTTCCACGGTCTGCGTCAGGATGTACTGCTTTTCAAAGAGCATTTGCAGTTCCTCCTGAACCTCGTCGATGGTGAACACACCTTCATGGAACGCCGTGAGAATGGAGATTAGCACATAAGGGTCATGCTCGATCTCGTCCAGGTCAAAACGGTATTCGTCATATCCGGGGTGCAGAGTCTCATAGTGGTCCAGCTCATATTGAAGCTCCTGCTCCAATTCGCAGTAGGCCGCCTCTGCAACCAGCATATCCGTGTCCTCGGAGAGATAAGAGGAAGTAAATACACCGCCCACACCGGAACCTGCCATCATGGAACAGGAAGATACCCCGCCAAACAGCAGAGCAACACAGGCGCCAATGCCAATCACCAACAGAACCGCCCGGCTATGATGCTTGATGTAGAGAAAGGTTTCCTTGAATGCGTCCTTTACTTTCTGTGCCGCACTTTTCGCCGAGGCCGCTGTGTTCTTTGCGGTTTTCTCTGCTTGTCGCAGCTCCTTTGCATAGTTCCGCTTGATCCGCTGTTTCTGCAGAAAGCGGGATACCGGGTTAGAAGCCGCCAATGCAGGATCATCATGCAGTGCCTTTTTGTAAAGGTAGTCGGCGTTTGCCTTAAAAGAAGCCTGCTCTGCCTTCGCCGCGTCACGCCAGGGCTTTGTGCGGTGATGGTGGACGGCGGCACGGACTTTGCCTTTTCCGTAGGCAAACCCGCGTTCCGTCAGCACCTCGCCTTTGTGTCCAGCCTCGACACCCACATTTTCCTGCTCTACCTCATGCATCTTCGCATGGGCAGCGTGGACAATCTCATGGACCGGCCGAGAAAGCGGATTGTGCCGCAATCGTCCGTTTGGGCGTTTCTCCACTTCTTCAAAGTGAAGCTGCGTCTTGCCTTTTCCGGCTGCTTCGTCAAAAACACGCTCGGTACGGAGAACTTTCTTTGTGGGGATAGCGGCCTTTGCCGCGTCCAGCCTGTCCGCCGCACGGTCGGAATGGTCGATGTACTTTCCAAGTGTGGGATCGGCGCGTTCTTCCTCGGTAAATTGCAGGCGGGAGGACGGGCGCTGCCTTGCGGCAGAACCATCCCGCACCGCCTGGGTGTCAGCCTTTTCCGCCTTTCGTGCGGTTTTCTTCTCATGGTGTTCCGCCGCACGCAGGGCAAGGTCAGCCGCCGTGCCAGCGGATTCTTCCGAAGAAGCGGACAGTTCCGTTTCCGGCTCCCGGCTGCTGATATGTTCCACCTCTCCCGTGGCAAGGTTTTCCGATACCGCACCGTCACGGGTCATTTTCTGCGTGATCTTATCGGTCGCTTTCAGTTCCCTCATAGGCAATCACCTTCCTTTCCATAGGGGCAGAAGTCACCGCAGGTGCCATTCTCGATCATGGCGATATAGCGGAAAATGGGATAGGCCTGGGGCGGGCAGACCGCATTTCCCAAAGTTTTCAGCCGCAGTGCCCGGTCATCCATGCGCTCAGTCATGCGGGGGATTCCTTCCGGTTCGGCGGCCCAGAGGATACGTCCGTCCATCCTTTCGGGAAGCCCATGAGCCATTCCACCCAATCCGGATTCAGCGCCGCCGTTTCGGACACCGGCCGCTCCTGGGAGATGATCTGCGCCGACAGGTTCCCGTCCTTCTTCGCCGGATTGAAGGCCGACGGCTTCAAGGTCGAGCGGAAACCGTCCGACGCCACCGGGGTCAGATAGAATACCGCCGCCGACAGGCTGAGGCTCCAGATCGCCCCGTTTCGGTTCCTCTTGCGGAATATCCCATTGTCCGACAGGAACACATCCAGGCTTGCCGCGTCCCTGGCGGTGTTGTTGTCGGAGGCAAGGGGTGTGGGAAACATCAGCCGCGACGATAAAAGTTCGCTGGCGCTCATGCCATGCGCCGACACCGCAAGCCGGAAATACGAATGGGAGAACAGCGTATCCCGCTTTTGCCAGGTCAAAGATCGTTTTGTCGAGCCCCATATTGATGAAGCCAGCAACATTTTCCCCAAGCACCCAACGGGGCCGCAGCTCGGTAATAACGCGGCACATTTCCGGCCACAGGTAGCGTTCATCCGCAAAGCCCTTCCGTTTTCCGGCGGTGGAGAAGGGCTGACAGGGAAAGCCGCCTGAGATAACGGTAACTGTTTCAAATCCTGTTTTTTCAAAAAACGCCTCCTTCGTAAAAGTAGTAATATCCCGGAACCTGGGAACATCCGGCCATCGTGCGGAGAGGACGGAGTGCGGAAAATCCGCCCACTCACACTGGCAGACGGTTTCAAACCCGGCAGCCTCCGCCGCCAGGTCCAGACCGCCAATGCCGGAAAACAGGCTCACATGGGTCAGTTTATTCATGACCCTTCGGTACACGGAACGGTTCGATCTCACTTTCCAGCTCCGCAAGGACCGCCTCCATATCCGCCGTGACCGCCTTGCTTCTGACAATCAGCCGGTTCATCACATCAAAGAAGGTTTCGCCCTCCTGTTTTTCTTCCGTATGCAAATAGCGGGGATCATTCATGTTCGTTTTCTCCTTTCCCGGTTTCACCAAGTTTTGTCGTCATAATGCTGTAAAGTTCATTGTCCTTCGGGAAGTCATCCACAAAAGGCAGGATCACATTACCGAAGAAGATCAGCCCCTCGCCGGGGCCTGCGTTGCTGATATGCGCCGCCTGCTGGTTGGAGATATTCAGGCGCTCGCAGAGAATTTTCCTGTCTCCGCTGGCCTGGTTCAGAAGGTACACAAAATCGCTGTTTTCAAAGATGTTCTCGATCTCCGGGGAGGAAAGCAGGTCCTTAATGTTCTGCGTGATCCCC
>ENA-ORLM01001834-ORLM01001834.1-human-gut-metagenome-genome-assembly--contig:-NODE-1834-length-12316-cov-3.391535_pt1 | contig 12316 bp, 23 predicted proteins | sample MGYA00243063_ERZ508815 | MGnify/ENA primary metagenome ERZ508815 (study PRJEB26277, sample SAMN04329768) | human gut metagenome | biome: human-associated habitat | host: Homo sapiens | place: USA...
ATATGAGGGACTTGTGCTGCCGAAAAGCGCGGTCATTTCCTTGGCGCGGGAAAAGTCCGCGCCCTTTGAGAAGTGCAGGTAAGCCGCGCCGGTCAGCGCCGGGAGGGTCTTGTGCGCAGACTCTGCGGAAATCACCGGGAACCCGAACTCCTGTATCACTTTCGGCTTACTCCAATATGTCCCGTCCTCTCGTTTCAACGGTGGCACATTTATGATCCCGATTGCCCGGTGTACCCTCTGAATGCTTTTATCTTCCAGATATGATGCGGATACTCCTGGAACATCAATGTTGCATACCTTTTTCAGGAATATGTAAAGGATAATGCTATCCAGTCCGCCTACTGATACATGACAATTAAGTCCTCTGTTATCGCACTCCCGACGGAACTCTTCCGCACGGATCTGTGCATATTTTCTTTTATAACTATAATCCTGCTTTTCTTTCTGCATGAATGAAGCAATCTTTGCATAAGCTCCAATCCGCTCCATCCTTTCCTGTACTGATTCCATTTTCTTCTCGGAGTAAAGAGCTCTTTTCACGCTGGCCAGCAAACCTCTTACTCCTTTCTGATCTATTCTACCTTGTTATCCATCTGCTCCTTGTACATCCTGCCCGCCATCTGCACCAGATAGTGCTGTAAGGCTTCATCCACGCTGACACGATGCTTGGTACAGTAGCGGTCAACGTACCGCTTAAAGTCGTTATTTTTTTGATAAAGTACTTCATATTCATCAAACTTAACCTCGATATTTTCAATGTTGGTACAATCAACTCGTTCCATCTGCATCACACTCCTTCCGGCTTCTCGCACCGTTCAAATTCGATAACCCACACCCACGGATTAGCGCCCCAACCGTAGCGGTCAATGTCGGATTTCTTGATGGTTGATTCCCACAGCCAAGCAAATTGCTCCTTTGCAATCCCATACTCTGGATCTACTTCTGTTCCATAATTTTTTTCACTGTACCCTATATCTTCGTAGAAAAGATTTCCAACGCCTTCATTTTCAGAGTCCTTTGGTGTAATCTCCCGTAACCGCTCCACTCTTACATCCGTAACTTTAAGCCAGATACGAGCTGCTTCTTTCGGCATGTGGATTGATGGACGCTTAGCCCAACTATAATTCCACCCCGTTTCTGGCTTTTCGTCTGATGCGACGTACTTAAACTCGTTATACCATGACGGTTTTGTCTCTCCGTCAATATCCAAATAGTACCCTATTTTCTGCCATACAGTTTCCCGGACATACAGGATGTCGCCCGGACAGATAGGACAGGTTCTCTCCGCTGTACTTAACTGTTCCATCTGCTCCTTATCAGCAAAGTTATGTACTGCATAAGTCCGCCTGTCAGCATTGTAAAAATCCATATCCGGTACGGTATACTCATTTGCATCTTTGCATATACGCCGGGTGCAAGTCTTCCGTCCGTCCAGAATTGCCCGAACCATTTCTGTGTTGAATAAAATCGGTTTAATCGCCATCTTCCTTGCTCCTTTCCGGGATCCTCGGTCTCTCCGCAATCACAGGGTAACTGCACTCATACGGCTTTGTCCTGCCGATGCGGATTGCCTGTACGCTAGGGTGCTGCTGCATCCGGTCCAGCTTTATGTCCGTAAAGTTCTGTGTCCCGCCGTGATTCATCCGTTCGCCCTCTTTCTTTTCGTCCGGTCGTACATCCGGTAGTACTAGCGCCGATCTACTGTCATGGCCTGCACCTGTGCGCGCCGCCGGTACTCTTTTCGCCTTTCTTCCTTTCTCCGCTCCTGCATCTCTTCGGTTCCAGCTTCATCAACTGCGGCTTTATACCGTCGATACTTAGACCACCGCCCAGATGACAGGCATCGCCGAAAATTCTGCACGGTCATCCCAAGGTACTCCGCGGCAGCCTTGGCCCCGACTATGTCATGTCCTACAGGCAACTCATATTCATCATTGGTCACGATCATATATGTTTTCATTGTGTCACTTCCTCTCAGTTCGACAAAATCTCCTGTTCCAATGCGCTGAAATCATAATCCCGTGTCATCATCCCTTGGTTTCCCTTTCCTTTTCGAGGCTCTGGAGGACGATACACACCAGGAAGATATTGCAGGTAGGTCTTATCACGTAGAAAGTTCTGCGGATGTTTGATGAACTGCTGTTCCTTGATTTTCCCAGTTCTACGGAGACTGTCAGCATAGTTCTCCACCGCAGTGATCAGATCCTGTTCCGAGGCATTGTCCGTCATTAACGTTCTGACCAATGCAATCTCAGTCTGATATGCGTATATCTGGATGTCTGGGAGTGGATAGGCTGCCAGGAAGCGATCAACGTGTGCCGTGGGGGATATAGGGGGATTATTTTTTCTTTTATCTTTCTCTATATCTTTTATATATATATCTTGCATACTATCTTGCACACCATCTTGCGTACCAACTTGCTCACTGTTTTGCTTACTATCTTGCACACTAACTTGCTTACTATTTACTATAGTGATGGTGTACAAGGTCGTTTTAGTACCTCTCTCCCGAAAGTCTATCAGCCCTCTCTGCTTCAATTCATTTCTCGCTTTCAGTATTCCTGACCTGCTCATTCCCGTCAGTACGGAAAGCACCTGATTCGGCGCTTGGAACCACTCTGTCCAGTTGCATCCATTGTTTATGTGCATCAAAGCGAACCATAAAGCAATCTGCCCTGTAGACAACGGATTCATCGTGGCCGAATACCAGAAAGAATTGATAGCTGTTATGTAATTCATTCCACCACCTACCCTATTCCGAAATCTTTCAACGACATCTGACCGGTATTATCTGCTTTCGGTGCCAGACACCTCCGTATAGCCTTACAGCGCTTGCTACAGCTGCTGGTCCTTGCCATCTCCCGGAACAGATATGCCTTGGCTTTCTGCCGGTCTTCATGGCTGTCATCTGGCCGGAAGTATCCATTATCTATGTTAATAATCAGAGTACCGCGGATCAGAAGAGCATCTTCAAGTTCCTGGCGGATTTTCCGGTCACTCATATTTGTATCTGCCACCAGCTTCTGCCGTGATATCCGGTTCGCATAGCCAAACGGGATATAATTTTCAATCAGTATATTGACCACCTCCCGGGCGGATTGCCGTCCGCCCTGACACTAATAATGGCTGTTTGTGAGACACCACCACATGAACGGTTTCTTTCGCCCCGCAGAGCAGGTGTTTCAACCTTATAGGTAAGACCTTCCAAACTCTTTTATAAACTCCTCACGGGAGCCGTAATGTTCCTCGTAGTACCGCTGACATTTCTGTTTCAATCGCAGATCAAGTCCCTGATTCGGTTTCATATGGACACTGTCCGGCCCCCACGTATGCAGTGTGGGGTGCAGCGGCACCAGGAATCCTCTTTCCTCACTGGCGGCCTTACGGCTGCCGTTAAATACGTGATGGATATGCACCACATTCAGATGTGTTATATAACAATGGTGCATATCATCCGTAAGCACGCTCCAACATTTCTTCATGGTTTCCACGCTTTCATCATGCTTTCTAATTCATCTGGAGGAAGCGTCTCAATTCCCAGTTCTTTGGCTTCTGCCACGATTCCGTCAATAAAATGACTCATTTCCTTTGTGTCATACTCACTGGATCCCTTAATCATTGCATAAGCATTAAACGTGCCGTTGCTCCTGATTGGCATCCAATGGCCGGTTATCCGGCTCATATCTACACAAGCCTTTACCGTAACAGTGATGGGCACACCGTCCGCCTCTTCCAGTACACCATAATCTTTCAGCATCTTTTCATAGATTTCTTCCTTGGTCGTAGGAAACTCTTGTGCATCCGCAATCTTGCTCATGAGCACCCAGGCATACGCATTTGCATCCAGTGACCTCTTCTTGCGCCACTTTTTTGCGGTAATCACAAGCTTGTCCAAATCTTTAATGCTGTCATACTGGCGGGACACTTCGTCGATAGAGTCAGCCTGGAATGCAATATTATATTTTCCCGTAGCAAAATCCATTGTGATTCCAGCCACTTTCCCGGTAAATTCCATCAGGGAGCCTCCTTAGTGGGCATGTTCTTAGCCTTCTGCAAAAAGTCTTTGATCTGCAGATCTGACAGTTCATAGACGTTTGAGACTTTGTATGTCTTGCAAATAGAAACAGCCGAATAGCCTATCCTTTTCAGTTCTGCTTCTACCGGAGCCAGTCTTTTTTTGTCCGCCTCCGTCTTACCATCCGGCTGTTGCGTAGGATCTGTATATTTGGTCTTATCAGCATCCCAGTACACGTCAGCACCGATTCCCAACTGCTTGCATGCAACCGAGATTGCATCGGTGGTAGCCATCTTATAACACTCATCCTCAACATAAGCAGTACCATCTTTCTGCTGCTTGACAAACATTGCTCCGCCCACACCGTGGATGGGCTTTGACCATTCATCCCCGACTTTTATGTAAAGCAGGATATTCACAAAGGCAGCCACCTCCGTACCGGACGGCTCCAGCCACTGTTTAGTAACCTCGTAATACCATCCAATTCCACAGGGGCCGAACTGCTCCGTGAGTACCTTGATCCGCCACAGCGGATTGATTTCTGTTTTTCCTTTCAACCTGCCGCCGTTGATGGCACTCTTGGCTTCGTCCGGCACTTTCTTCACCGCATTATAGATTTTCAGATTATCGTCCATCAAATCAGCTCCCAATCAATACCAACGCTCGTCAGATACATCTCCAGTTTCTCTTTTGCCTCCGCTGTCAGTGCCATGCGGTACTCATACAGATTGCTCGAACCTTCCAGATCCTGCGGGATCATGCTATCGATTACTTCCTGCGCAGCCTCTTCCTTTGCCTGTTCTACCGCAGCCAGCTTTTCCGCTTCTGCCGCCGCAAGAGCCTCCTGTTTCTCCCTTTCTGCTCTGGCCAGCGCCTCACGCTCCCGCTGTTCTGATTCCAGTTTCGCACGCTCCTCCCGGCGGATGCGTTCCTCTTCTTCGCGACGGATGCGTTCCTGCTCTCTGGCAAGGATTTCTTTCTGCTGCTGTTCATACTGGTTGATGTAGAGAATAGACTTTGTCAAATCATAGGATTCCAAAAACATGACAAGGGCTTTCTCTTCAGCATCCGAGTGCAACTGTCGGATGGCATCCAGCCCCTGTTTTACAGTTTCCTTGCGCTCCATCATCTCCCTGCGGATCTGCGTCGGATTCGTGGTCGCATTCTCCCACTTGCTGTTATAGATCTTGTTCAGCGGCAGCTCTGCCTGCATATCACCCAGGCATTCCAGATATAAATCTTTGATCTGCTCTTTTTTCTCTTCAATGCGGCGCTGCTCAAATGCAGATACCTGTCCATTGATAAAATTGATAGGCTGATCGTACATGTCCGCCAGTTCCTTTGCCTTGGCCGCAAACTCTTCCAGAGGCTTCATGTATTCATCGCGTACCTCTTTCACACGATCCGTAAAGGCTTTCTTTTCCTTCCGGAGACTGGCCACCGTTGCCTTTGCTTCTTTCTTGCTATCTTCGGTAAATACCACATTACGGTATTCTTCCAGTCTTTCATTCAGATAAGCCTTTCCGGCTTCAAAATCACAGGTGATCTTTCCGGCCTGCTGCTGTACCTGTACTTCGTAACTCTCCATCATTTCTTTCCTCCATTTCATATGCTTCGTGCTGTCTCTTATAAAGGTTCTCCCGGTGGAGACCAAGCTCAACCAGTTCCTGCTCCATCACATCACCCATGTACCATCACCATCTGCCCGTCAGTCTGTTCCGCATATTTAGACCGGATCAGCTGATTGAGTTCCTTTCTTTTCTGAAGGCTTCGGGCTTCCATCCTTCGGAGATCTTCCTGGCGACAGTCATAACAGACACCATTCTCCAGTTCCCCGGCATCACACATCCCGCCGCAGCCATAGCATCTATACTGATACATTGCCTTATCCTTCCTTCTCTTCTCCAAGCATATTAACTACGGTATTGCAAATTCTGATTGCCATATCAGCCGGCTCCTCACCTAATGTTTTACCAGCAGCCTTGGAAACTTCCTTTAAGATTGCTCCGGCTCCAGCTATAATCTCTAATAAATCCCCTTCAGCCTTGATCGTGCTGTTGTGGGTCTCCTTGTCACATTCATACATCAGTGTTGTTTTTTTCATTGCATTTTTCCTTTCCGTGCCGTATAATAAGGCACATAAATAGCATTAACAGTTTTGTTTTTAGGATTCCTGACTTTGGACGGTGTGGAATCCTATTTTATTTGTCCATCTTCTTTCATGGACCGGTACGCACATACGCATCCGGCTCCCACACATGCAAGTGCGGACACGTACATCTCTGCCTCCACCAAACCTGCCGGAAGAATAAACAAAAATAATAGTGCTACGGCTCCGTACAGATTTGACGGGTTAAATATCTTTTTCACTTTCTACCTCCTTCCCATGATGCTTGTCCGCACCCTCTACGTGATGCCCTGTGAGTACGCAGGACACCACTGGCTTTGTAAGATGGGGGGCTGTTGTGTGTTTTACGACACCACGTACAGGGCACGGATGATTTATGGTTACTGTAATTTTTGTTGCAGAATCTTTCCCAACATTTCTTCCGGCAGATCACCACCGGCCAGTTCTCCGACCGGAGCATCTATGATCTCTGCCAGGTCCCACAGATCTCTCAGCCGCATGGATCCCGGATCCTCGATCCGGTTCATCAGCGTTCTGACCTGCACATTCTGCTTCGCAGCGATCTTGTCCTCCGGTACTTTGCTCAGTTCTATGTGCCGTTTGATTCCCGCTCTGGCTCTGGATGCATAATTATTTCTGGTGCTTTCCGTCTTCAAAAAGTTTGATTTCGGCATCTTCTCACTTCCTTTCCAGTTCAAATATCGCCCACCGGATCGCTGCCTTGGTGCCCTCGTCAATATCATCACGCTCCAGCAGAGCATATAATCTGTCGATTCTCTCCATTCCTACTACCGCCTTTCTTCCGCATTTCGATTCTCCGAAACGACTCGTTCGATAAATCGAAGTACTCCAAATATTGAATATGCCTTTCCCTTTTTCTATACTGTACTTACAGGCTGCTGCAACAGCCGAGTACGAAAGAAAGGAAAATACATATGGATATCTACAATAATTTGACTATGTTATATCTTCAAAGCCAAGATATAAAATCCTTATCTCCTGCGGAACTTTATGATCTTTACCGCAAAGTCCTTAGTGAGATAACCGATGAAGCAAAGAACTACAAAAGTGACACAACGGCGCTTAAATAATTCTTTGCTTATCTCCACCATTGCCTGAGAATTCTTAGTCAGTTCTCCAGGCATACAATTTTTAGAGTCTTCTATCAGTAGTTCCTGCTGCTGATAGAGGATCTCTTTTTCTGTTTTTCTCTTCATTCTCTATCCCTCCTTTCCTACTGGCTGATCTGATGTGAAAAGATAATCCAGTGAACAATTAGGAAATTCTGATTTTATTAAAATCATTTCATTCCTTTTAAATTCTGTCACACCAGACATTTTGTTTTTTAGACTTTCATATCCTATTCCAGTTTTCTCTGCCAATGCTTTAATGGTCATTTTCTTTCTCGCCATTTCTGCATTTAAGTTATAAAACAAACAAATCACTCCTTTCCGTTACCCTGCGTCGTAACTTATATTGCCATTATATACCCTGTATCGTAATTGTCAACCCCAAAAAGTAATTTTTTTACTTTATGGGGTAATTTATTGTTTACTTTGTAGATAAAAAGGTGTATTATGAAATCACATCGGAGGTGCAAATATGGGACTTACAGATAAACTCGATATACTTATGAATGAAAGAAATATGAACAAAGCGGACTTGGCTAGAGAATCCGGTGTTCCTTATACAACAATAGATGGTTTCTATAAAAAAGGATCAGATAATGCCAAACTATCTACATTAAAAAAACTATGCAAATATTTTGGCTGTACTCTCGATTATTTAGCTGATGATGATGTAGATAAAAATTCTCCAAACACATTGGCTGCACATTTTGAAGGCGAAGAGTTTTCAGATGATGAAATGGACGAGATTCGCCAATTTGCAGAATTTGTCAAGAACAAAAGGAAATAAAGTCCTTTAAATAGGACTTATGATTTGCTATTGTGAAGAAGGGTGATATATTTGACTACTTATGAAAGACTTGCCTCCTCTCCGGATGCGGAAGGAGTTGCTATTTACGATCGCAAATTTCGCAGTCCTAGAATAAAAGGGTTATACTGTGACGGAAATATTGCTGTCAGTGATACTTTAGAAACCGATGCTGAAAAAGCCTGTGTCCTATCGGAGGAACTTGGTCATTACCATACAACGGAAGGTATTATTATAGATCAGTCTTCTGTTGCCAACAGAAAACAGGAGCTCCGGGCACGTCTTTGGGGCTACAATAAGCTGATCGGACTGCAGGGAATCGTATCCTGTTATAAAGCAGGATGCCAAACTGTCTACGATATGGCCAACCATCTTGGTGTAACAGAAGAATTTTTGCAGGAGGCGCTTCAATGTTATCGCAGCAAGTATGGTGTCTATACCAGACTTGATAATTACGCTATCTATTTCGAGCCCGGATTATCTGTGCTTGAATTGATATAAATTCAAACTACAAAAGGAGAATTCTTATGATCGAGAAAAAAGAAAATGGATTAGGCATTGCGGGAATGGTACTTGGCATTATTGCCATTGTCACATCATGCTTTGTATTAGGCGGTTTGTTCGGAACCATTGGTCTAATCTTATCTATCATTGCTCTGACAAACAAAAATAAGAAGAAAGGGATGGCTATTGCCGGAATCATTCTGAATATAATCGGCATTGCTATTGCTATGGCAGTTTTGATTTCTTCGGTTATCAATAATCAAAGTGCAACATCCTCTTCTGCTTCCAGCGAAGCTTCATCCTCTACCAGCGAAGAAGGTACCTTTGACATAACCGAGGGATATGCCACTATGGATAAGTTCAATCAGATTGAAATTGGCATGACCTATGATGAAGTTGTAGATATCGTTGGATCTGAAGGTACCTTGATGTCTGAGGCAGGTACCGGTGAATACAAGGTAAGCATTTATTACTGGTATTCTGTAACTCATATCGCAAATATGAATGTAAGCTTTGAAAATGGTGTTGTCACCGGTAAGGCACAGGTAGGCTTAGAATAACATTGTGTACCTTCTTAAAAAAAACGTCGTGTAGCGAACTGACGTTTGGAAAAGGGGATACAAATGAACGAAGAAAAACAGAAAGAATATTTTATCACACGTTATTCATTAATACCTGATGCGCAAATTGACATTGCTACATTGACCGGAATAACTAAGGAAGAAAAATTTTATGAATGGCTTCTGTCTTTTGAAAGGGAAAAAAGAAAGGAAATAGTTTGCGGGAAAAAACATTATGTTCTATACTGTAAAAAAATAGAGGGAGATTCTTTTCTTCTCATATTTGCCAAAGAATTTGAGGATATCGTCGGGCAAAAAAAAGAAGAAGGAATAGAAAATGTGTCAATAAGCAATTATAAAACGTGTAATATTTTAATTAATACTACTAATCAATGGATGATTATCGAAAAATGTATTGATATTTCCCAAACAATAATTACACAAAAAAATATGATTGCTACAGTTATTGCCAAATGCATGAGACCAAAAGACCTTTATTTTGAGCTTGGTATTATATCAAAAAAGAATGACTTTTGGGATTTTATAACATCAAATAAAGATACTATTACCGATGTTAATATTACATTATCTTCTCCTAATTTTTTAAAAGGGATAACATCTGTTGATGAATTTTTACATGAAACAAATGAAAAGTATAATAACACAAGTGTTACAATACATTTAAGAAATGAAGACGGTCGATTAAATATTGACAATAACAACCTGTTTTTACAAGATGCCATTCGCTATTCATCTGCTGGATGTGGAAAATGGAGTGTAAAATCTTCCGCAAACAGAAAAGCTTATACAAACGAGGAAAATCCCTTTATTGTAAATTTGCCTGAAAACATAAGCGAATTGAAAGCCTCTGACATAGAAAAAATACAATCTACTTTTGTGCATGTAAAACAAATTGATCCAGAATGTAAGGAGGAATGACTTGATGGTGAAAAAATATCGTTCCGTTATAATTTGCTTTGTTTGCTTATTAGTTTCAATAATACTTTGTAAGAAACTTAATTACGAGGGAAATTCAATAATTAATTATGAATCCATACTAAATTTAGAAGTTGCTTTTTTTTCTGTATCGTTGGCTATTGTTGCATTAATGATTACAGTATTAGATAAATACAAGGAAAAAGTGGCTGATCTAGGAAAGTGGAGTAAATACAGTGCAAATGTAATGAAAGAATTAAGTGAAAACACTGTTGCTCTTTTTGCTATCATAATGCTATTAATAATTTCATCTATTATTAATCCTGTTCTTTCATCAATACCTTGCATAAATATAATGTCAGTTATATTAATTTTCAGCGTAATAATTTCTCTGATTGTTATGTTCGATACTACCGTGAGTGTTCATAAATTAGTGTCTAATTTAAAAGATATGTTAGCTGATAAAATATATAGCAATGAAAATCTATCAGAAAAAGAATGGCATATTATTGGTGCTTATAGATTTCTTAATGAGCAAGGTAAAAAATCATTTGAGGATTTGCTTCGTGCACTAACAACAAACCAACAAATTGATTCAAATAACGCAGATAAATAAAATCAGCCCCAGTGTTGGCGCACCGGAGCTGAAAATGATGATAATAGTCCCGAAGGATACTACTATACGACCAAAATAATAGTATCATCCCGGGGCTAAAAAATCAAGTCACCGGGCATTTTTATGCCCAAATTTAGGAGGATGATACTATGGCAACACCTTACAAACTGCCCAGCGGATCATGGTGTGTCAAACCATTTAGCCACGAAGAGCCGGTATACAATGCAGATGGCACTCCTGTCCTGCTGCCGAGTGGTAAACAGAAGATGGCTCGAAAGTATAAAACCATCACCGGTCCCACCAAAAAAGCTGTGGAACTTGAAGAAGCAAAGTTTAAGCTGGAAAAAGAAGAAGAACGAGCGAAGCAGCCAAAGAAAAAAAACGTAGACTATACTCTTCTCCCTCTCACGGAGTTGATAGACAAATACATTGAATCCCGACTGGTCTTGAATAGATCTCTTACCACCATCCAGGACTACCGGTGTATCCAACGCAACGGTTTCCAAGACTTGATGCAGATATGTGTCAAAGATATGGATAAGGAACTCCTGCAGGAATCGGTCAATATGGAATCTCAGCGTCCGTGTAACCGAAAAAAAGGAGTCACGCTCTCTCCCAAACGTCTGCAGAACGAATGGAGTCTGATTGCATCTGTAATCCGTAAGTATACAAGCTCTCTGGATGATATTCTGCGCAACATCGAACTTCCCGAAGTTCCTGATCGTGTGCCGGATCTGATACCGGCGGAGGCGCTTTTACCTGCTATCAAAGGGAACGAACTGGAGTTACCGGTACTACTGGCTGCATGGCTCAGTTTCTCGATGTCCGAGATCCGCGGGCTGACAAAATCAAAATCAATCTCTGGGGATCAGATCCGGATTGCCGAGGTAGTTGTTGTCGTAGGTGGCAAGGATCATCGTAAGGATATTGCAAAAAATAAATACCGTAACCGTACGCACCGGATTCCGCCCTATATCAAATCTCTGATCGATAAAGTTCCCGGAGACAGGCTTGTTACACTTACCGAAGCTCAGATCTATCACCGGTGGATCAAGTTTCAGGACGAGCACCGGTTTAAGCACATGACCTTTCATGATCTGCGTCACCTGAATGCATCCGTTATGGCGGCTCTACGTATCCCGGACAAGTATGCTCAGGAGCGTGGTGGTTGGAAGTCTGACAAGGTCATGAAAAAAGTGTACACCCAGACCTTTTCTGAGGTGCGTGTTGCTGTAGATGATAAGATCGACGGATATTTTGATAATATTGCGAATCCGATTATGGAGAACATGCCTTGGGAAAAATACAGAGCTTGGCTTATCCTTTTCGATCGGAAGGATAGTAAGAAGAGCCAAAAAGATTTTGTGAAATTTATGGAAGAACATAATATTGCCATCTGAATCGTCATGGTGCATTTCATGTTGCATCGTGTTGTAAAGCGCATGTAAATATTGCTTTTCTGTTGCGCATATCACATTTCTAATGTTGCCGCAAACCCAGTGTTTATCAGCCTTTCCCGTATTTTCGGCATTTCCTTTAAAAATGCTTTGCGGGTTCGATCCCCGTCTCGCGCTTCTTAAAACCCTTGATTTTTCAAGGGTTTTTCTATTTTATGTTGCATT
>ENA-ORLM01001839-ORLM01001839.1-human-gut-metagenome-genome-assembly--contig:-NODE-1839-length-12274-cov-3.439944_pt1 | contig 12274 bp, 9 predicted proteins | sample MGYA00243063_ERZ508815 | MGnify/ENA primary metagenome ERZ508815 (study PRJEB26277, sample SAMN04329768) | human gut metagenome | biome: human-associated habitat | host: Homo sapiens | place: USA...
CCATCCAATGCATTTCCAGAAAGCGTTTCCGATGTCATTCTGGGTAAAAGCGATCAGGCTGACCTTGTTGATATGTTCCGCTTTCAGAGCATTCATGCAGTGGACGACCATGGCTTTGCCAATGCCAAGTCTTCGGTAATCTTCTCTGACACATACATGGTACAGACAGCCTCGTCGTCCGTCATGGCCGCAGAGGATGCCGCCCACTACGGCTCCATCCTCCCCGATGGCTACCACACTGGTGCCGGGATTCCGGTTGATAAAACGTTCCACACCTTCTCTGGAATCATCGATGCTCCGGATACCGAAACCGTGAATGGTCATCCAGAGGGCATGCAGACCGTCATAATCTTCTATGGTCATGGGTTTGATCGTAAACTGTTTGTTCATGTATGTATTTTATCCTTTCTAATCCTTTCCGTAGCTGCTTTAAGGGAAGCAGGGAACCAGCTCCAGGCCTTCGCTCTCAGGAAGCCCGAACAGCAGGTTCATGTTCTGTACCGCCTGTCCTGCGGCACCCTTTACGAGGTTATCCAGTGCACCCATCATAATGATACGGCCGGTACGCTCATCAATGACAAAATTGATGTCCACGTAGTTGCTGCCTTCCACCCACTTGGTCTCGGGGCAGCTGCCCTTATCCAGCACACGGACGAATTTCTCGTTTGCATAATATTTATCATAGACAGCTTTTACTTCTTCATAGGTAGGAAGTGTACCGTCCGGTTTTCTCTTCAGTGTTGCATACTCGGTTGCCAGAATTCCTCTGTTCATGGGTACGAGGTGCGGGGTAAAATTAATGGTCACCTGGCAGTTGCCCGCATAGCCTAACTGCTCCTCGATCTCGGGGGTATGTCTGTGGCTTGCCACGCCGTAGGCTTTCATGTTCTCGTTCACTTCGCAGAACAGGTTGGGCACCTTGGCGCCTCTTCCTGCACCAGAGGTACCGGACTTGGCATCCACGATCAGGGTGTTCACATCAATCATGCCTTCCTTGACCATGGGATAGGCCGTCAGGATCGAACAGGTAGTGTAGCAGCCGGGGTTGGCTACCAATCTGGTCTTCTCCGTGATCTTGTCACGATTGATCTCGCAGAGTCCGTATACTGCTTCCTCAATGAACTGAGGAGATTTGTGCTCGATGCCGTACCATTTTTCATAGGTGGCCACATCCTTGATCCGGTAATCAGCAGACAGATCCACGATCTTCACCTGAGAGAGAATCTCCTCTGTCAAAAGGCCCGCCAGAAATCCCTGAGGGGTTGCGGTAAAGATCACATCTACCTGCTTCGCCAGTTCTTCCAGATTGTCATCCTTGCAGATATCCTCCACCAGCTGGAACATGTTCTGGTATACCTGATAATACTTCTTATCTATATAGCTTCGGGAACCGTACCATACGATTTTGGCATCCTTGTGGTTTAACAGGATCCTTACCAGTTCTCCTCCGGCATAACCGGTTGCTCCGATGATTCCTACTCTGATCATTTTTCTACCTCTCTTGTTTATGTCATCGTTTTTTATTTCTGTCGCCGCCATACTTGTGTCAACGAATTGCTTCTGTCGCCGCCATACTTGTGTCAACGAATTGCTTCGCAGCAAGCTGCTCACGCAATTCTGTTTTTGAACTATTCAGAACCCCATTCGCAAAATCGCTGCTACGCAGCTGGATTTTTGCTCATGTGGTTACTTCGTCATATAAATATCATCACATATTCTTACGAATGCAAGCATTCGACGAATATGTACCGGTATTTATCTGACTCTGAATAGTTCCATGATACCACTTTTTGTCTAAATGTCTACTACTTTTTTCATTTTTATGCACGTTTCTCGGATTGTTGTGTATATTTATGCATATATTCATACTAATTTTATGGTTTTATGCATTATGGTGGAATAATATTCATTCTGTTTTCCGCATACTTTTCTTTCCTATAAAAATCTGTTACAATAACTATGCTGTGCTTTCGTTTGCAGCATATCTATTTTGTGGCTCTTTATGGTCTGTTTTTCCCGGATCCAAAGAGCAGAAATGAGGAAATCATGGCTTTTGACGGCGTTACCATTGCCTGTGTAATATCAGAATTAAAAAAAGAACTCATCGGCGGCCGATTATATAAGATCGCCCAGCCGGAAAATGACGAACTGCTGTTGACCATCAAGCAGCCCACAGGGCAGAAACGATTGCTTCTGTCCGCCAGCGCTTCCCTGCCCCTGATCTATCTGACGGAGAGTAACAAAGGCAGTCCCATGTCGGCCCCCAACTTCTGTTTGCTGCTGCGCAAGCTCTTACAGAACGGCCGTATCGTGAACATTTCCCAGCCGGGGCTGGAGCGTATCGTGCATATCGATATTGAGCATCTGGATGAAATGGGGGATCTGCGCCACAAGACGCTGGTCATGGAGCTGATGGGCAAACACAGTAACCTGATCTTCTGTAACGATGACAATACCATCATCGACAGTATCAAGCGGGTATCTGCCGCAGTCAGCAGTGTCCGGGAAGTCCTGCCCGGCAAGCCCTATTTCATTGCCCATACCCAGGATAAACTGGATGCCCTGACCTGCGACGAGACTACTTTCCGGGAGACCCTTGCCGCCAAGCCTCAGCCGGTCTTCAAGGCGATCTACGGAAGCTTCACCGGTATCTCTCCGGTACTGGCACAGGAACTGTGTCACGAGGCAGGCATCGACGGGGAACGCCCTACAGCGGCATTGACGGCAGAGGATTATCATGCCTTGTACGAAGTTTTTTCCAAAATGGTCACTTCTATCAAGGAAGAGACCTTCTCCCCCTGCATTGCTTACACCGGCACCCGCCCCGTGGAATACGCGGCGGTTCCCCTGACCATGTACAGCACCGGAGCGGATCATCTGGAATCCTACACCTCCATTTCCGCCCTGTTGGAGCATTTTTATGCGGAGAAAAATACCCTGACCAGGATCCGTCAGAAATCTTCTGACCTGCGCCGTATCGTGCAGACCGCTCTGGAACGGGAGATTAAAAAATACGATCTGCAGCTGGCCCAGATGAAGGACACGGAGAAGCGGGAAAAATACCGGATCTACGGAGAACTGTTGAATACTTACGGTTACAGTGCAAAGCCCGGTGACAAATCTCTCACAGCGGTAAATTACTATACCAGCGAACCGGTGACGATCCCCCTGGATCCTACTCTTTCCGCTACGGAAAATGCGAAGAAATATTTTGACAAATACGGAAAACTAAAGCGTACTTATGAAGCATTGTCCGAACTGACTACTCAGGTAAAAGAAGAGATCGACCACTTGGAGACCATCAGCACGGCGCTGGATATCGCCCTGAAAGAGGAAGATCTGGTGGAGATCAAGGAGGAACTGACCCAGAGCGGCTACATCCGCAGAAAGGGCGGCACCAAAAAGGCAAAGATCACCAGCAAGCCCTTCCATTATCTGAGCAGCGATGGCTTCCATATTTATGTGGGAAAAAATAATTTCCAGAACGATGAACTGACCTTCAAATTCGCCACCGGAAATGACTGGTGGTTCCATGCCAAAGGTATTCCCGGCTCCCATGTAGTGGTAAAGACCGAAGGGAAGGAACTGCCGGACCGGACTTTTGAAGAGGCCGGCCGGCTTGCTGCCTACTATTCTAAGGGCAGGGAGCAGGAAAAGGTGGAGATCGACTATGTCCAGAAAAAACAGGTCAAAAAGCCGGCCGGTGCCAAGCCTGGCTTCGTGGTCTATTATACGAACTACTCTCTGATGATCGACAGTGATATCTCCGGAATTGAAAAGATCAGCGACTGACTTTTGACGATTCCGGCGCATCTTATATGGTCGTTACCGTACTATGCATCAGACAGCATATTTTATGCATAAATATACTGTATATTTTTTATTCTATGCATTTATGTGCATATTTTAATTTATTTTATTCATTTTTATGATTTATTTATGCAACTTTTCTGCTTGCTTTTGCGAATATAATGTTGTATAGTAAATGTCAGAGCGTAACACACGATCCCAACATCTGATGCATTACGGATTGCTTCGTGCTTTTAAGCTTTTGCCCCTGGCATCATACACACTATAAAACGGAGGATTTTATCATGAAGGAAAAAGTAGTTTTGGCTTATTCCGGCGGTCTGGATACTACCGCTATCATTCCCTGGCTGAAGGAGAATTTTGACTATGAAGTTATCTGCGTCTGCGTAAACTGCGGACAGGCAGAGGAGCTGGACGGTCTGGAAGAGAGAGCAAAGGCTTGCGGCGCTTCCAAGCTGTATATTGAAGACGTTATCGATGAATTCTGTGATGATTATATTGTTTCCTGTGTACAGGCTCATGCCGTATACGAGAACAAGTATCTGTTAGGTACTTCCATGGCAAGACCCCTGATTGCCAAGAAACTGGTAGAGATTGCCAGAAAAGAAGGCGCTGTAGCCATCTGCCACGGTGCAACCGGTAAAGGTAACGACCAGATCCGTTTCGAGCTGGGCATCAAGGCTCTGGCTCCCGATATCAAGATCATCGCTCCCTGGAGAAGCGACAAATGGAACATGGACTCCCGTGAATCCGAGATCGAATACTGCAAGGCTCATGGCATTCATCTTCCTTTCTCCACCGATTCTTCCTACAGCCGTGACCGTAACATCTGGCACATCAGCCACGAAGGTCTGGAACTGGAAGATCCCGGCAACGAGCCTAACTACGAGCATCTGCTGGTACTTGGTGTGACTCCCGAGAAGGCTCCCGATGAGGGTGAATATGTGACCATGACCTTTGAAAAGGGTGTTCCCACTTCCGTTAACGGTGAGAAGATGAAGGTCTCCGATATCATCCGTACCCTGAACAAGCTGGGCGGCAAGCACGGTATCGGTATCGTAGATATCGTAGAGAACCGTGTCGTTGGCATGAAGTCCCGTGGTGTCTATGAGACTCCCGGCGGTACCATCCTGATGGAGGCTCACCAGCAGCTGGAAGAGCTGATCCTGGATCGCGATACCTATGCATTCGAGAAGGAAATGGGTGCGAAATTCGCCAGTCTGGTATACGAAGGCAAATGGTTCACTCCTCTTCGTGAGGCAGAGCAGGCATTCATCGAGAAAACCCAGGAATATGTGACCGGTGAAGTAAAGTTCAAGCTCTACAAGGGCAACATCATCAAGGCCGGAACCACTTCTCCTTACTCTCTGTACAATGAGAACCTGGCTTCCTTCACCACCGGTGATCTGTACGACCATCACGATGCAGAAGGCTTCATCAATCTGTTTGGTCTGTCTCTGAAGGTTCGTGCCATGAAGTTACAGGAGAACGAAAAGAAACTTGGTAACTAAGAATTAAATAATGAGGTGTCTATGATAACTGCACAGACTATAATTACTGTGGTGATCCTGTATCTGGTGATCATCAATGTTGTGGGATATGTGATCATGGGTGTCGATAAAAAAAGAGCCATCCGGGGTGCCTGGCGCATCTCGGAGGCTTCTCTTTTTTTCACGGCGCTTTTGGGTGGCAGTCTGGGATGTATTCTGGGAATGCAGCACTTCCGTCATAAGACGAAGCACTGGTATTTCAAGTACGGAATGCCGGCGATCCTGGTGGTACAGGTACTGCTTTTTGCCCTTTTATTCAAATAGGAAATATGCTATACTTCTTTTATAAGATGTCGGGGTCAAAAGCCCCCGACTTTGATGCCTACGGATTGTTCCGTGCTACGCACTCCCACAATCCTACCCAATATTCGCATATCGTGGGATTATCATCCCACTTTTATGCTCATATCGGGGCGGGTCCTAAGGTCTTTCACCCACCTATGAGCAAGCTCATGTGGGCTTAGACCTTTTGACCCTGGCATCTTTATATGAGATAAAGTCCGGGAGGTATCGATATGCATATAGCAGTGTGTGATGATAATGTAGCCGACAGAAAGCAGCTGGAGCGTCTGTTAAAGCGGGAATCCGACAAAAGAGCAGCATCTACGGGTATCATTTATACCGATTCTTTCGGTAATTCTACCTCACTGCTGTCCAATCCCATGCAATACGATGCCTTCTATATTGATATGTGTCTGACGGAAGGCATCACCGGTACAGAAGTGGCAAATGCGCTGATTGCCCAGGGGGTCAACGCACCCATCGTGCTGTGCTGTTCCAAGATCAATTACAGAGCACAGTCCTATCCGGAAAATGTTATTTTTCTGGACAAGCCCATCAAAGTAGCGGAACTGGGACAGAGTATTGACCATGCTCTGGATATTATGTCTAAGGCAGTTCCTCTCATAGAGCTTCGAGAGGATGAAGATACCGTCTATGTCACCGAACCGGACATCCTCTACGCCGAAGAAGAAGGCCGGAATGTCATCGTCACCCTGAAGGACGGCCGCACCGTAAAAGTAGCCACCACCGCTATCAATTTGTTCTCTCAGATAGAGAATCACCCTACCTTCTTCGCTCCCACCGTCAAGACGATCCTTAACGGCAGATACATGGAGAAGCTGGGCTTCCGCAAAGTCATCATGTGCGATGGCAAAAAATTTGCTCTGCACAGAGACTGTGTTGCTTATGCGAAACAGCTGCTGGCGGAATATCATGCGTAAAAAAGACTCCACTCTCTCGAATGAAGTCTTAGAAAATTTGAACTCGAAGTTCTCAGAAAATCACCCGTATCGTCGTTCCTTTTCCGGGTTCACTTTCCAGTTCCAGTTCAGCGTGGCTCTTGGCGATGATATGTTTTACGATAGCAAGGCCCAGTCCCGTGCCGCCGGTGGATTTGGAGCGGCTCTTGTCCACACGGTAGAAGCGTTCGAAGATCCTCTCCTGATGCTCCTTGGAGATGCCGATGCCGGTGTCTTTTACCACGAGATTGGTATGTCCTTCTCTGGAGTAGGTCTGTACATCCACACTTCCTCCCGGATTGTTATACCGGATCGCGTTATCACACAGATTATATAAAAGTTCTTCCATCATCTGACGATTGGCTGTCACATAGCATTCCGTGCCGTTCAGCGCTATGGTCACATTGTGCTTCTCTGCACTCATTTTCAGCATTTCCACACAATTCTGCGCCATTTCATGAAGATTCAAAAGCTCCGTATCCGCTTCCTCTTCCGTTCCGTCCAGCTCCGACAAACGAATAATATCATTGATCAATGTAAGTAGACGATTTGCGCTGTTATGAATCCCGTGAGCAAAACGCACCGTATCCTGTTCGGAGGCCATTCCGGTCTCAATCAGCTCCGCATATCCTGAGATGGATGTCAGCGGAGTCTTCAGTTCATGGGACACATTGGCGCTGAACTCCTGCCGCATTCTGGCATTTTTCATAATGTCCTCATGCTGTTTGCGGATCATGGTCATGAACGGTGTCAGTTCCTCATAGGTCTGCATCTCTGTACATTCCCCGATATTCTGTGCCAGTTTCTCAATGGGAGCCACCAGCTTCGTGGTCAGCACTCTGGCCGCCACCATGCATAGCACCAGCAGCACCACAAAGATCCCCACCATCATGGGCAGCGCCTGACTGAAAATGCTGTAAATGCTTCTGGCATCCTTGGACAGTCGCAGGATGCTGCCATCTTCCAGGCGGATGGCATAATAAAAGGTGGACTGGGACAAGGTCTCGGAATTCCGGACTGCTTCACCTTCGCCGTCCCGCATGGCTTCCTGGATCTCCGGACGGGAAGCGTGATTCCCCATGGCCACAGAATCTGCCTCATTATCATACAATACCTGTCCGTCACTGCCGATCAGCGTCAATCGCAGATCCGATTCCACCGGCACTCCGTTTTCCTTGATCTCTTCTACCGAAGAACAGCTTTTTAACAGGGAACCATAGCTTTTCTGATCCTCCAGCACCTGTCTGCGGAACAGATCATAATACACGACTGTGATCAGTACTATGGTAAGCAAAATCGTTACCGAGGCAATGAGGATCATCATTTTGTTAATCTTTTTCTTCATCTTCTGTTACGCTTTCTCGCCGTTCATAATGTATCCCACATTACGCACGGTCTTGATCAGACTGCCCTCTTCCTTCAGTTTCTGCCGCAGCGTCTTGATATGCATGTCCAACGTCCGGGATTCTCCCTCAAAATCGATCCCCCAGACGCGGTCCAGGATCAGTTCTCTGGTGGTCACAATGCCCGCATTGGTCATCAGAAGCTTTAACAGCTCATATTCTTTGTAGGTCAACTCCACAGGCTCCTTGCCTACCGTGACAGAATGTTTCTCTCGGTCCAGCACAATGTTCCCCAGCTTCAGCACCTTATCTTTTTCCTGACTCTTCTGACTTCTCCTGAGCATTGCCTTTACCCGGGAAATCAGTTCCATGACACCGAAGGGCTTCGTAATATAATCATCTGCCCCCAGATCCAGTCCCTTGACCTTGTCGATCTCCGTGGTCTTCGCCGTGACCATGATCACCGGCACCAGCACCGTGTCCTGTCTGGTACGCAGCTTTTTCACAATGCTCAGACCATCCTCGTCCGGCAGCATGATGTCTAATAAAATCAGATCCGGTGTGGTATCATTCAGCGCCTCATAGAAATCCATGGCGGAATCAAAACCTTTTACCTCATAGCCCACATTGGCCAGGGCAAAGGTCTCGATCTCCTGAATATTTTTGTCATCCTCTACTACATAGATCAAAGCCATCTCACAGCACTCCTCTCTGACTGTGCTTTCTCCTCTTAACTATACCTCGGTAAATCCTCACTCCGCAAGCAGTTTTGCATTCTTTTCCGCAAGACGTTCCTGCTTTGTGGGCGGTAACTGGTATTTCTCACGGCATGCCAGCACTTTGCTCTGGAAGTCCTTGTTATCTTCCTGGCGCAGTTCATCCAGGTAAGCGTGGGTATCGAATTCATCCTCATTCACCTGTACCAGACAGACTGCAATATTGGAGCAGTGGTCGCTGACACGCTCAAAGTTCGTAATGACATCGGATAAGATGAAGCCCAGTTCAATGGTACATTTTCCCTTACGGAGTCTGCGTACATGGCGCTGCTTCACATCCAGGCTCAGTCCATCGATGACTTCCTCCAACGGCTCCACCTGTCTTGCCAGATTCAGATCTCCGTTCTTAAAACTGGTCATGGTAAGATCCAGCACATCGTGTACCGCTCTCTCGAATACCTTCAGTTCCTCCTGCGCCTTCTCGGAGAATACCAGCTGCTTGTCATGCATCTCCTGTGCCGCTTCCTTGATGTTGCGGGCATGATCGGAAATTCTCTCAAAATCGCCGATGCAGTGCAGAATCGTATTTAAAGTCTCACTATCCTTATTGGAAAGCTGTTTGGAACTCAATTTCACCAAATAGGTTCCCAGTTCATCCTCGAAGCGGTCCACATCCGTCTCCATCTGTGCCACCTGCTCTGCTTTCGCCTCATCGAAATTATGCAGCAGCTCCATAGCCAGATCCATGGCTTCCCTGGACTTATCCGCCATCACAGAAGCCACCAGTCTGCTCTGCTCTACGGCATAGGCAGGCTTCTCCAGGAAACGTACATCCAGTAAGCTTAAAGTCTTGTCTGTCTCGGACATTTCCTTCACGTCCTCATGGGTCGGCAGCGTCAGACAGGCCAGCTTCACCAGACCGTTGGAGAAGGGAAGCAATACCAGCGTAGCCGCGATATTGAAGCAGCTGTGAACTACTGCGATTCCAAAAGGTGTTGCCACTTCTCCCAGAAAAGCAAATGGATGAATGGCATTGACCGTATAGAACACTCCAAGGAACAGGATCGTTCCGATAATATTAAAATACAGATGAATCAGAGCCGCACGTTTTGCATTGCGGGAAGCACCGATACCGGAGATCATGGCGGTAACACAGGTACCGATATTCTGTCCCATGATAATGGGAACTGCTGCGCCAAAGCTTACCGCTCCAGTCATGCACAGTGCCTGCAAAATACCTACGGATGCGGAAGAAGACTGGATCACCGCTGTGAGAATGAGTCCTGCCAGCACACCGAATACGGGATTTTGGAACTCGATCAGCAGATTGGTAAACTCCGGTACCTCTGCCAGCGGTGAAACTGCTGCGCTCATGGAATCCATGCCAAACATCAGAATTGCAAAGCCCACCAGGATGGTTGCCGCATTTTTTAATTTGTCTTTATGGGAAAACAGTAAAATACCCACACCCACGATTGCCAGAATCGGCGAAAAAGAACTGGGCTTGAGCATACGGATCCAGAAAGCATCGCTCTCAATGCCCGTCAGACTTAAGATCCAGGAGGTCACCGTGGTACCGATGTTGGCACCCATGATGATACCTACTGCCTGTTTCAGACTCATAATACCGGAATTGACAAATCCGACTACCATAACAGTGGTAGCGGAGGAGGACTGGATCACACCGGTGACCACCGCACCCATGAGCACTGCCTTTAACGGGTTGTTGGTCAGTTTCTCCAGAATGCGTTCTAATCGTCCGCCAGATGCCCGGGACAGTCCGTCACCCAACAGATTCATTCCATACAGGAATAATGCAAGTCCTCCTACCATCTTCAGTAAATCAAAAAAGCTCATACTCTAATCCTCTCATTTTACATAACATACTTTACATTTTGGGTTTCTATCTACACTTTATCTTGCTTATGTAAAATGCGTTACCAGTGAATGTAAAATTTATGTAAAATTGTAACGATGCAGAGCCATGAACTATTGTTCTATGCTCGTCAGATGCTGGCATCTGTAAGAGCATAGAACAATAGTTCTTTGGCGAGCAAGCCTCAATGAGCAAAAGGAACGCTCCGCAGGAGCAGTTTTGCGAATTGGGGCTCTGCATCATTACCGAGATTATCGAATCCTAATACAATCTCGCACCTTCCATATCTCCGGTCATGCGGAAGATGGCCCACTCTGCGATATTTACCGCATGGTCGCCCACTTTTTCCAAATACTTTGCCATCATCAGATAATCCACCACACGATCCGCATCCAGGCTCTGCTCTCTGATAGCCTGCATCATTCCCGTTTTGACTTCGTTGAAGAGATCATCTACCACATCATCATGTTCTACTACTTTTCTTGCATTTGCCTCATCACCTTCCACAAATGCCTCCACCGAATTGTGGATCATCTCCTTGGCTTCTTCCATCATCTCCAGCAACAGATGTTCCTGTTTTCCTTCGGGATTCATGTTGCCCATACGCAGGTACAGTTCCACAATATCTGCCACATGGTCTCCGATCCGTTCAATATCCGGTACCACTTTCAGCGCTGCGGATACCAGACGCATATCTCTGGCCACCGGCTGCTGTCTGGTCAGCAGGCTCAGACACATAGCTTCTATACTTCGCTGCATATCCACCATGGTATGATCTGTATTCAACAGCGTCTTCAGAATGTCTTCTTTGTTCTCACGAATTCCATACGCCATACGGTCATAACTGATCTCCGCATGCTCTCCCATCTCAGATACTTTATTTTTCAAAGTCTCAAGATCCTGTTCAAATAATACTCTGGGTGACATCTCCCATTCCTCCTATCTTCTCATCCAAAATCATCCAAACCGTCCGGTGATGTAGTCTTCTGTCCGTTTGTCCTGAGGTCTTGCAAAGATCTCGGAGGTTGCATTTTTCTCTATGACTTCCCCTACCAGGAAAAATGCGGTGTCATCCGACACACGGGCTGCCTGCTGCATATTGTGGGTTACGATGACCACGGTGTATTTTTTCTTCAGTGTCTCCATCAGTTCCTCGATCTTTAGCGTGGAGATCGGGTCCAGTGCGGAGGTGGGTTCATCCATCAAAAGTACCTCCGGAGATACTGCCAGTGCTCTGGCAATACACAGTCTCTGCTGCTGTCCACCGGACAGTCCCAACGCGGATTTGTGCAGGCGATCCTTTACCTCTTCAAAGATAGCGGCACCCTGCAGAGAACGCTCCACGATCTCATCCAGTTCCTTTTTATTCTTGATGCCGTGCAGTCTGGGACCGTAGGCGATGTTGTCATAAATGGACATGGGAAAAGGGTTGGGCTGCTGGAATACCATGCCGACCTTTTTACGAAGCAATGTGGTATCCACCCGCTTATCGTAAATGTCCTCTCCATCCAGAATTACTTTTCCTTCGACTCTGCAGCCGTCCACCAGGTCATTCATCCGGTTCAGGCAACGTAGAAAAGTAGATTTGCCGCAGCCGCTGGGACCGATAAATGCGGTAATGGCGTGGTCTGCGATCTCCATATTTACATCTTTCAGTGCGTGGTTCTCTCCATAATGGAGATTTAAGTTTTCCACGGATATTTTACTGTTAGCCAGATATTTTCTCCTTCTTGTGATT
>ENA-ORLM01001844-ORLM01001844.1-human-gut-metagenome-genome-assembly--contig:-NODE-1844-length-12255-cov-2.919773_pt1 | contig 12255 bp, 11 predicted proteins | sample MGYA00243063_ERZ508815 | MGnify/ENA primary metagenome ERZ508815 (study PRJEB26277, sample SAMN04329768) | human gut metagenome | biome: human-associated habitat | host: Homo sapiens | place: USA...
ATGGAACTGGGCGAACCTGATGCCAGCGGACGTCGTCGCCCTGTACCCATTGAAGGAGCAACAGTTACAATGGATGTAGACTTGGTTATTGTAAGTATTGGCGTTTCGCCCAACCCGATTTTGCCCAATTCTGTAAAAGGCTTAGATTTAGGCAAGAAGGGTACAATCGCTGTGGATGAACATTTGCAGTCTTCAATTCCGGCATTGTATGCAGGTGGAGATATCGTTCGTGGCGGTGCTACGGTAATCTTGGCTATGGGCGATGGTAAACACGCTGCTCAGGAAATGGACGATATGCTCAAGGCTAAAAAGTAGCCGTAACTGAGGTATGTGACTTTTTAGGTCAGGAATTCGTTTGAATTCTCTGGCTTGAAATTGTAGAAATAATAAGGGGTAAAAGCGGATAAAAACGCTTTTGCCCCTTTTAAAACGAATTGCTGGCGGTGTGAACTGCTCAATGATTTATTCTTAACTTTAAACAGCTTAACTAACTAAAAACAGATGCAAGGATTTTACTCCGTATTATTATTGGTATGTTCCAATGTGTTTATGACTTTTGCCTGGTATGGCCATTTGAAATTACAAGAAATGAAATGGATTGACAACTGGCCTCTCTTCGGGGTAATCCTGTCATTCTGTTTTCATGGGGCATCGCGCTTTTTGAATATATGTGTCAGGTTCCCGCCAACCGTTTGGGCATTATTGATAATGGCGGTCCCTTCAATTTGATACAGCTGAAGGTTATTCAGGAAGTGGTTTCGCTCATCGTGTTCACGGTAATTGCCACCTTGATGTTTAAAGGCGAAAGTTTTCACTGGAATCATGTGGCTGCCTTCCTCTGTCTGGTGGCAGCTGTTTATTTTGTGTTTATGAAATGATGCAGACTTCAGAAAATACAGCACCTAAATTACAACGCGATTATTTACTGCACAAGCGGTTGCAGCGTCTGGTGGGTGAAGCTGTCAAGGATTTTGGTTTGATTGAGCCGGAAGACCGCATATTGATAGGTTTGTCGGGAGGAAAGGATTCATTGGCTTTGCTCGATTTGATGGGAGAGCGGATGAAACGCAGCAATGGCTACTTTTCACTTGAGGCAGTGCATGTGCGTATGAGCAATATTCAGTATGAAAGCGATACATCCTATTTGGAGCTAAAGGCTGCAGCATGGGGTGTGCCGTTTCATGTGGTTGAAACGGGTTTTGAAGCAGACAGAAATGAAAAACGAACACCATGCTTTCTGTGTTCGTGGAACCGACGCAAAACGTTGTTTTCTGTGGCGCAAAACTTGGGTTGTACAAAAATTGCACTTGGACATCATTAGGACGATATATTGAATACTGCGCTCATGAACCTTACTTTCAATGGTTCGTTTTCGACAATGCCTGTCAGAATCAGTATGCGCAAGTTTCCTTTGACCATTATTCGGCCATTGGCAAGGATTGCTGAAAGCGAACTCAGAGAGTGGGCAGATTTGAAGCAATATATGCCGGTTAAGAAGGTATGTCCGTTTGACAAAGTTTCGAATCGAACAGAAATACAGAAAGTAACGGAGCAAATGGCTTTGGTCAATCCGGATTACCGACAAAACTTGTGGCATGCTTTATTAAAGGCCGGAGCTTTAATCGAAGAATAAGTGTGTTGCTTTTTCACAAAGAGTTGCATTCAAAAAGAGGCTGCGCCGTTATTAGGATTTACGGCGCAGCCTCCTGTATATATACAATAGTAAGTAGATACCTTCAAAATATAGGTTGTGGTAGGTTCTACTAAATTCCATGGTCTATTTATTTCTCTTGATTTTTTCAATCAAGTTGCGGTTCAGTCTTCGCAAATCCTCGCCAGTTTTGTTTATTAAATCCTCGGGCATGGCTTTCCATTCTTTAAAGAATTCGGGTATCAGCTGTAAAAGATTGGATGTTGGCGGGAGGGTGTCCTCGTCTTGAAAAGGGTTGACTACCACATTGAACGACTGATGCTGTATGCTTACTTCAATGGTTTTCCCTGTCCAAAACGGGTCGCCATCGTAGTGTGCCACACCTTCCGATTCTCTTCTGATAATGAGTTTTTGCGCTTTGTAGGTATGAACATGGTTGCTTCCGGCAAGTTTGCGTGTGAACAGTTGCAGGGCAACTTGTGGAGCCTCAATGGTGTTGAAGGGTTTCATCACAACAACATCGAGTAGCCCATCCTTCATGCTGGCACCCGGGGCAATGAACGCATCATTGCCGTATTGCGAGGCGTTAGCGCAGGCAATGAGGAATGCCTGGCAACTTTCTGTGCCGTTTTCATTTTCGAGCGTATAAGTTTGGGGCTTATACTTCAATCCCGACTTCAAAGTGTTTTCAATGTAAGTGAGAGGTCCCCGTTTGCCGGCTGTCGCAAATTTTTCGCTGATGAAGGCATCGAACCCAACGCCGCAGGTGCAAAAGAAGGGCCGATCGTTGATGGTGCCGTAATCGAGCGAGTGAACAATTCCGTGATTGATAATGTCAATGGCTTTGTGTGGAGAAAGTGGAATGTGTAAATGGCGTGCCAAACCGTTTCCGGATCCGCAGGGAATAATGGCAAGTGCAGTAGGCGTGTGTACCAAAGCACGGCCTACTTCATTGACTGTGCCGTCTCCGCCAACAGCCACAACGATGTCAATGCCACGTTTTACAGCCTCTTGGGCTAAAAGTGTGGCATGACCCGCATATTCAGTATTGATGATTTCAATATCATATTTATTGCGGTCGGTTAATTCAGTTGCAAGTTTGGCAATGCCGTGTTTACGTTGTGTTCCTGAAATGGGATTTATTAGGTAAAGAATTTTTCGTTTCATAGGGGCTGTATTACTGTAAGCCGAAGATCACGCTATAGCAATTTGCTCCGTATTCTTGGGTTGGTTTGTTGTTAAAAACCAATGTCGGCACGTACAAAATTAAGCAAACTAAAATGATTAGCAACTAAAAGCCATGTAATTTTTAGATAGATGAATGATTAAGAGTGCTTTTGCAGAGGTGGATGAAACAAAAAGCTGCACTATTGTGTATGAAAAAGGGTGCTGTGACGAATTGTTTGGGCAACGGTCATTCGTAATGTTAATCATCTTTTTTGTGACGCACGCTCTAATCTACATCTCGAAGCGTAATCTTACAAATCACACTTGGTGTGTGGAATTTGTTTCGCGGTTTGCTACGCATATGTCGCTTTTAACAAATAACACAATAAAGGTAAAAAACGAATACTTGCACCTACTTTCATTTCAGACGAACTCCGTGTACGCGGAGCTTGTCTTCTGCGAAATTTTGAAAACGCTGATTATCAGTGGTTCCAAAATTGTTGAAACTAGCTCGGAACTAAATTAAACTAGCTCGGAACTAATTTCGACAATCGCGGAACTAATTTCAACAATCGCGGAGTCATTTTTGGAGATAGCCCGTTCTGTTGCTCAACAATGGCAGACTGATGGAAAAAGCAAGGTTTTGTTTTTAATGTATTTTTATTATATAGAGCCGATTGCTGTTTAACATTAACAGCGAAGAGGGATAGGGTAGCATTAAAGAAGGGTACATACAAAACGGCAGAGAGGTAGAAAAATCAATAGTAACCTATTAAATAATGAAGAGTAGGAGGGAGGTGCGTAGTTATAGTAAAACAGGGGTGAAAGAGGTCAGAATTGGGTGAGAAAGTGCGTTGAAAAGGCAGAATGCTGCAATAAAGTTGCATTTTTGTAAAAAAAATGGCGAAAAAATTTGGAGTGTAAAAATAAAGTCGTATCTTTGCACCGCATTTGAGAGGAAATGCTGCTGGAAACAGTAATTAAGCGGAAATAGCTCAGTTGGTAGAGCACAACCTTGCCAAGGTTGGGGTCGCGAGTTCGAGTCTCGTTTTCCGCTCAAACTTCAATGGAGGCAGCTCTGCGCTAAATACGCGAAGCTGTCTTTTTTTTATGATAGAATCATAGATTATTAAGCGTTTTCTTCTAAGCTATGTAATGGTTTTTCGAGTTGAAACTCTCTTTCTTGAATATAGCTTTCGCTTTTGATTAGAACATATTATATAATTAGTCCTTTCCCATGAATATCTACGCACGTTATTTTGATCAAGATGTTCTTGTTTATAGTTTTGAGGAACTTATGGACTTTTTGGCGTCCATTCCTGAAATTCCTATCAATCAGCACATGATTGATGATGTAAGAATGTATGTCGAAAGTGATATACCTTATCCCAAACGCTACAAAATTCGTCCAAGGGTTTATTTTATCTTGATTAAGACCACAGCCCAGACTATGGAGGAATTTAAAGCTAATCGCAAGGATAATTCAGTGCGTCAGATGCCGGAGGTCAATGCGGGTGTTCCTGAAATGGTGGTGAATAAAAAAGAAATTAAAGCCGCACTTTTGGCAGAGGAGCGTTTCGGCTGGTATTTGGGAACTATCGTGTTTAAACGTGTAATCCAAATTGCCAATACCGCTAAATTCAGATATCAGGATACCACTTTTCAGGCTTATGTGCAAGCTGAATCGGGTATGGAATGCTATAATCGCATTGTTGATCACCTTAAAGGACGTTCTGAAGTTGATCTCCGAAGTCAGTTCCCTTCAGCGCGCGGCGTGAACTTCTCGTTTGAGTATGTGGGAGAAAATTTACCCGAAGAAGAGGGCTCGGATGAGAAATATGCAGATTTTGAAGAATAATAAGTATATTTTTAGCTTAAATATTTGGCTGTGAATAATTAAATGCTTATTTTTGCAGCCGAAAAATGGTTCCGTAGCTCAGTTGGATTAGAGCAACGCCCTTCTAAGGCGTGGGTCTTGGGTTCGAACCCCAACGGAATCACTTTCAAAGCAGAGAGCGAAATCATTGATTATCAGTGAATTTCGCTCTCTGTTTGTTTGTATACTCAATTTTTGAGCGCGAATAAAGAGGCATTGTAGGTATCGTGTTGAGCCATCATGACCCGAAAATGCAGCGATTTTTTTATTCTGTTGTGGCAAATCTCAGCATGGTTATGAAAACAGCATCTGGGCAATGATCAAATTCCTGGTGTTTTTCATGAATGTATTTAGAAAAGCAGGTGATTTTTGATTTGTTCGGTGTAAAGGCTTTCCGAAAAATTTTGTAACTTTGCCAACGAGTTGATAACAAAGGCTCATCTATCAGAGTATATACTAAACACCCATATTATAATAAATAAAACTCATGGAAAAAAGCGCATTACAAATTGCACGCGCTGCGTATCAGCCTAAATTGCCTGCTGGTCTTCGTGGCAATGTGAGCATTAAGGAAGGTGAACCCACTCAGAGCGTGGGCGATCAGGAAGAAATCAAGAAATTGTTCCCCAACACTTACGGTATGCCTCTCGTAGAGTTCGTACCCAGTGACGAAAAGAAGGAATATGCTCCGATGAACATCGGTATCATCCCTTCGGGTGGACAGGCTCCTGGTGGTCACAACGTAAATAGCGGCATTTACGATGAACTCAAAAAGCAGAACGCTGCTAATAAATTGTATGGCTTCTTGATGGGCCCCGGTGGCTTGGTTGATCACAAGTACATCGAACTCACCGACGAAGTTATCAACGAGTATCGTAACACGGGTGGTTTTGACATGATTGGTTCAGGCCGTACGAAGCTTGAAGAAACGAGCCAGTTCGAAAGCGGTTTGAAGATTATCCGTGAATTGGGCATCAAGGCAGTAGTTATTATCGGTGGTGACGACTCTAACACGAACGCTTGCGTGTTGGCTGAATACTATGCAGCAAACAACTATGGCGTACAGGTGATTGGTTGCCCCAAAACTATCGACGGTGACTTGAAGAACGATCAAATCGAAACTTCTTTCGGCTTCGACACTGCTTGCAAAACTTATGCTGAAGTAATTGGTAACATCCAGCGTGATGCTAACTCGGCTCGTAAGTACTGGCACTTCATCAAGTTGATGGGTCGTTCTGCCAGCCACATCGCTTTGGAATGTGCTCTTCAGTGCCAGCCTAACGTATGTATCGTAAGCGAGGAAGTTGAAGAAAAGAACCAAACGCTCGACGATATCGTAACTTACATTGCCGGTGTTGTTGCTAAGCGTGCTGCTAACGGTAACAATTTCGGTACTGTATTGATTCCCGAAGGCCTCATCGAGTTCATTCCTGCAATGAAGAAGCTCATTGCTGAACTGAATGACCTCCTGGCTACTCCTGAAGCTGCAACCGTTGCTGCTGCTGAACAGCGTGCATGGATTCTTTCTAAGCTTTCAAAGGAAAACGCTGCTATTTACGAAAGTCTGCCTGATGGCGTGGCTAAGCAGCTTACTATGGAACGTGACCCCCACGGTAACGTACAGGTTTCACTCATCGAAACTGAAAAGCTGTTGTCTGAAATGGTTGCTAACAAGCTTGCTGCTTGGAAGAACGAAGGCAAGTTCGTTGGTAAGTTCGCTGCACAGCATCACTTCTTCGGTTACGAAGGACGTTGCGCTGCTCCCTCTAACTATGATGCAGACTACTGCTATGCACTCGGTACGAGCGCTGCACAGTTGGTAGCTAACGGCAAGACTGGTTACATGGCTATCGTTAAGAACACTACTGCTCCTGCTGAACAGTGGGTAGCCGGTGGTGTGCCCATCACGATGATGATGAACATGGAACGTCGTAACGGACAGATGAAGCCCGTAATCAAGAAGGCTTTGGTTCGTTTGGATGGTGCTCCTTTCAAGGAATTTGCTGCTCACCGCGAGGAATGGGCTGAAAACACCAGCTTCGTTTACCCCGGTCCTATCCAGTACTTTGGTCCGTCTGAAGTTTGCGATCAGTGCACCATGACTTTGAAACTCGAACAGGCTAAGTAATAATACTTAAAGTCTGACTTTTTAAATAGGATGTTCTATAAGTTTGATATGATGCCGGCTACTCTGTCAGTAGATATATTCAGCTTTTTCTTTGATGGAGCAGATATAATTGCTATTGCGACAGATGGTTCTGCTTGTATGCATTAAACTTATAGGACATCCTTTCATTTTTTTAGAAGTAAAGGTATTGCTGCTTTTTCGATAAGGTTCATGGCTTTCTGTTGAAGTGCCTTTGTGCTTTTATCTACTTTTTAATGTGGTTAGATACCTTTGTTTTTTATTCTGATTTATATTCCCCTGTATAAAAATGACTGTTAACTTTGGAACAGTGGCAGTGATTTTTTAGGTAGCCGTCAGTTATTTAAAAGTACCTGTAGGATGTTTGAAGGGGGGAAATGATTGTTTATACGGATGGTTCGAAAACTCGTGCCACTAATCAGCGCTATGTTAACAGCATAATGACTACTAAACGAATACGGACTTCTTCTTCGCGACCTAAGACAAGCCCTCGAAGAAAAACAAAAAATGGCCGCCATTCGACGAAACTTACCCTGCAACAGGTTGAACTGAAAGCGCGTTCCATCTTAATTCGTCTGTCATTGATTTTTGGGGTGGGCTTATTTTGTTATTTAATTTACATTTATGTCGTTGCTCCCTATCGTTCGCGCTGGCAGGCGCTTTATGGTAAGGAGGTTTATCCTGAGGGTTTTTCAATCCGCGGCATAGATGTAAGTCATCATCAAGGAGTGATTGATTGGGAAAAATTATCGAAAGCTCAAATCGGTAAAGATCCCATTTCGTTCGTATTTATCAAGGCTACAGAGGGACAGGACTTTTTAGACGAGAATTTTAACGATAATTTTTACCAGGCAAGGGAAAATGGGCTTTTACGTGGAGCCTATCATTACTTCAAGCCGAATGTTTCTGCTAAATTGCAAGCGCAATATTTCTTGAAACAGGTGCATTTGGAAGAGGGAGATTTGCCGCCTGTGCTTGATATTGAGGAAGTTGGTAATCTGTCTCCGGAAGAATTACGCAAAGCTTCGCTGACATGGCTAAAAGCTGTAGAAAAGCATTACCACGTTCCTCCTATATTATATACGAATTACAAGTTTAAGGTTGATTACTTGAATACGAAAGATTTTGACAGATACACTTACTGGATAGCTCATTATTATGTGAGAACAATTTCGTATCAAGGGCCGTGGAAGTTTTGGCAGCATACTGACCGTGGACGCTTGAATGGCATCAAAGGCAATGTAGACTTAAATATCTACAATGGTTCTATGTACGATTTGAAGCGACTTTGCATTGAAAGACATTAAATGAATATGGGGTAACCTTATTCATGTGCTCTGCCAAGTGTGAGTTTAAGGCTCGTGCGGAGTTGTCATGCTTTTGTGCTGAAATAATAGGGTAGTTCCGAATAATTATGAACACCTACTTATGAAGTCGTCTAAACTTTTCTGACGAAGATTGAATTTCATAAAAGTTCAGACGACTTCTATATATATATAAACCTATACAGTTGGGTTTCTCAAAAAAAATGCGCCTCAAGGTTTAACAAAAACCTTGGGGCGCATTGCATTGCGGTATAGCCTTTGTATCGCTTTTTATGATAAGGCTAATTGATAAAGTTCCAGGATATTCCGAATCGTATGACCATACGGTTCAGTGGATAATGAGGCACCAAGAACGGGTCGCCGGCTCCAGATGAGTAATTGACGTGTGAGGCCATGATGTAGAAGCGGGTTCGCTTCAAATGGAAGTTGGCATACACGTTTACTATCGGATAATTGCCCACTTTGGTCTGATACTTTTCGTCTTGAATAGCATATTGTCCGATAATGGGCGAGTAGGTTGGCGCGTAATACTTCGTAAAGTAAGTCATGTCAGCTCCAATTTCTGTTTGCAGCACACGGGCTATTCGAAAGAGTATATATAGATTCGTATAACCGGTGAAAGCAGGCACAGGCATGATGTTCTTGTTGCTTGACACCTGATAGGAAAGTTCATTTTCCCAGTTCAAGATACCGAATCGAAAGTCCTGCTCGAGTGTGATACCCAGCAGTTGCAGGTTCTTCGAAGCCTGTGCAACTTTGATGGCGTGGTGGTAACTTGGATAGGCATTGTCACTTACCTGATAAGGAGTGAGTGTTTCCTTAAAGTACAGGTAGTTCTGCACATTCTCGAGGTGAGCCGTAAGGGTGGTTTGCTTGTAATTGAGCGTTGCACTGATGCGTGAGCGCAGCAATTTGTTGAGGTCGTTGTTGTCCCACCAGGCATTTCGCCCACGGTATTTCCGGTAGTAGAACGAGGGGCGTTCATTGCGAACAAAACCATTGAACAGGAACTTCAATGAATCCTTCTTAATCGGAATGTTCAGCGAGGCATTTGCTTCGACATTGAATTCGCCCCAATCTTTACCAGTAGTTCGAATTTCACCGAGTACATTGTAGCGGAATATATTACCTTGTTCTTTCAGTATCTGTCCGCCGACGGTGATGTAATTCTCTTTGAATTTCGTTTTTTGATTGATGGCTACAGCGTAGGGCAGTCTGAAGTCGTACGACGCAAACTCGTGTTTACCAAACAGTCGTAAACCCATTTTCATCCACTTGTTAAAGCCCTCGTGTAATTCAAAGGCCAGGGTGTTCTCAACACTCAAGTGGTGAGTACGGTCGTTTGCTGAATCGCCAGGCAGGTAGAAATCAGCAAAGTAACCCGGATCTTCGGCATTATTTGCTACGTTTGCAATAAATTTGCGCGTATTGTCATCAATTCTCAGGGTGTGAATGAAGGATGTTACAGGCACAAATTCGGAGATGATTTTGGTAGAGTCCTTTTGTGCATGATTCTCATTCTCTTCCGTCTTGGACGTGATGCGCGGCAAGCGGGGTTGATTGGACGGCTGTAATTTGACTTTTTCGTTTGTCTGGTTGGTGTCAGCAGGTGCCGAAGTCAGTTTCTTAAGCTGTTCTTTGGTAAGTATGTTTCCTTTTTCGTCGCGATAGCGATGAAATCCCAAATTATATCGGTGGGTAAGGAAAAATTGGTTACCGCCAATCTTATTCCAGGCACGTGCCAGATTGATTGGCATATCAGCTGTTCCGTATTTCGTAGGGAAACTTTCCGGCCGCTTCACATAATCATCGTTTTCAATACCACCGTTCTCTCTTGTCTTTAAGTAAGTGTGTTGAAAGAAGGTGTGCATCTGGTACTCATCGCCTCGGTAGGAAGCATAGAGTGTACCATCGAAGTCGGCAGTTGATTGTCCTTCGTAGTAGCCACGGCCATACAAGTAGTCGGCCTTGAAGCCCATACCCAATTTTTTACCGGAGTTTACCGAGAACAAAGCGCGTATGCGGTCTTCACCGTTTGTTTTATTTCCGCAGGAGTGGTAAGTGATGTTGGTAAATGGTGACTTGGTATTTGTATACAGCAAATCGCCGGCTCCTTTCAGGAAAAAGTCGTAGGGCTGTTTGAATATAAAGGGGTTGTACTGCATATTAACTGTCTGCTCATTGAACAAACGGCTGATGCGCGGTGCTCCGAGGTTGCCCGTATAGTTGTAGCGTCCGGTAGGGCCAGAAGTGAAATTTTCGTTTTGAAATCTGTGAGGAATGGTGTCGTAAGTAGCCGGATGAATATCGCCAAATCGAGGGTCTATTTTCCATACATATATGCCTTCGGGTACATTGGTTGTTTCCGTACTGTCACTGTCGAAACCACTTGCTTTTTGTTCCTCTTCGAGCAGTGGATTGGGACGAATGTTCTGAGCATATACCGGATGCGACAACATTAACAAGCAGAATAACAAGCTTGGATGTCTCATAAGATGATAGCTTACTGATACTTTTTGATGAATGTTTCAACAGAAGTATCGCCTAAGTTTTTCGCTTTTTGTAAATTCTTGATAGCTTCGGTTTTATTGCCTTGCTCACCATAAGCAACGCCGATAATTTTGTAGCAGTCGGGGTTTTCGGGTAAGTCGTGAAGCAATTTCTGGGCAGCTTCAATGGCTTGCTTGAATTCGCCCACACTCAGCAGTAATGCAGCTTCTTCTAAACGGAAGGGTATAGGTTCTTTGGAAGTAGCAATGGCAGTTCTTATGTCATCAAGTGCCTGCTGATACATGTGTGCTTCAGTTTCAGCCTGATACCTTAAGTAGTAGAAGTTGGCATTCAAGTTGCGCGGCCCGATGATTTTTTCGTACTCATTGTAATCGAACACAGCTTTGCGGAAGTGACCGGCTTGTATCAGTCGTCTTGAGCGTTCCAGATAGTATTGGGCGTAGCGGGCATTGACAGGTTGGGGCATATGAGTAATGCAGCTGTCAAGCAGGGTGATTACCTGCATCGAATCGCGACCGGTTTTTTCAAGTGCCAGTGCTGCAGAATAGTAGGTGTCGGCCGATGCAAACTGTTTGTCGGTACATACCTTGCTGAAAATCTGGTATGCGCCGTCGTAGTTTCTTTGCGCATATTGACACTTACCCTTATGCATGAGGTAAAGCGTGTGTGGCTTGATGCTGTAGGCTTTAGATGCTTCCTCCTCAGCGCGTTGTAAAGTCCAGTTGCTTGGAGTAGTAGCAGAGTCGATGGGTGAAAGGGCTACCTTATATAAAGCTGTGCTGAACTGGTAGTGAACAGCATCGGGCGTCATACTTGTTGTGTCTGAAGCGGCCTTCTCGGCAGCGAGCAAAAAGTCTTGTTCGCTGTGGGCTAAATCTCCTTGTTTCAGGTAGTAGTTGGCTCGGTTCACATAACCTTCGGCCATGTTGGGATACGATGTGATGAAGTCATTGTAAGCTGTACGGCACGTAAGCGTATCAATGGAAGGAAGCATATATAAATAGGTTAAAGCATCCTTGGCATTGTTGGGCAAAGCTTTGGGAATATTGATTTCCAGTAAATCAGTGTTGAATGCCGACTTAGCTGTTGCTCGCAGTTCGTTGATAAATCGCGAGTCGAGGGCATAAGCATATTCTGCATTTTTCTTATTGTTCTTCTGAGTGATACCCATAAGCGAACCCTCTGCATCAACGAGCGGACGACCCATGTTAGCTTTGTCGTTTTGCACGTCGATGTGATAGTAGCGATAATTGTTGTAGGGTTCATCCGAACTGATATTCACCACTTGCCCTGGTTGCTTTTTCTTTGTGGTGTAGTTCAGCATATACAAAGGAGCTCCTTTAACAGCAGCATTGTTGGTGATGCTAAAGTAGTCGTTGTTTCCTCCGTTATCCACTTTGAATTTAACCAAATCGGTACTTGCATTAGCTCCGATGATTCGCTGAACAGCATGTTTTTTTCCTTTGAAATCTACAACTTCAGCTTTGTATGCACCTTTGAAAAAATGATAGGAAGCAACGGCTTCACCCTGTTCGCCAATGTAAAAGGCCACACCAGAGTTTAATAATTTTCCGTTAGC
>ENA-ORLM01001845-ORLM01001845.1-human-gut-metagenome-genome-assembly--contig:-NODE-1845-length-12251-cov-3.765812_pt1 | contig 12251 bp, 10 predicted proteins | sample MGYA00243063_ERZ508815 | MGnify/ENA primary metagenome ERZ508815 (study PRJEB26277, sample SAMN04329768) | human gut metagenome | biome: human-associated habitat | host: Homo sapiens | place: USA...
TGTATCATATATAACTTTCGTTTCTTTCCACATGAAACAAAACAGGGCTGAGATTTCAACCCTGTTGATGATTAAGATTAAACTGTCATGATTTCTTTTGATTTTGCATCAACTGCTTCATCAATCTGTTTGATGTATTTATCTGTCATCTTCTGTACTTTGTCTTCTTCATCTTTTGCCTGATCATCATTTAAATCTCCGGCTTTATTCTGTTTCTTGACAAAATCATTTGCATCACGACGGATATTTCTAACTGCTACCTTTGCTTCTTCTCCACGTTTCTTGACATCTTTTGCAAGCTCTTTTCTTCGTTCTTCTGTAAGATCTGGGAAGTTTAATCGGATTGCTTTACCATCATTTGTTGGTGTGATCCCGATATCAGATACTAAAATCGCTTTCTCGATCTCTTTTAATAAGTTTGGCTCCCATGGCTGAATCTTGATCGTTCTTGCTTCAGGTACAGTAACATTACCAACCTGTGCTACAGGAGTTGCAACTCCATAATAATCAACTTTGACTTTATCTAATACATGAGGATTGGCACGTCCTGCACGAATTGTCATAAAATCATTCGCCATACTGTCTAAAGATTTCTGCATCTTGTCTTCAAATTGTTTTAACATGTTTTTTTCGTCCTCCTAATTTATCAAACGGTTACATATGTTCCGTTAAATTCACCTTTCATTAAATTCTCAATGCTGTTTTCTTCATTTAATCCAAAAACTGCTAATGGCATCTTATTTTCAAGGCACATGATCGTTGCTGTTAGGTCGATCACTCCTAATTTCTGATCCAATACTTCTTCCATTGTGATGCTGTCATATTTCACTGCATTTTCATTCACAGCAGGATCACTGTCATATACGCCGTCAATTGATTTTGCTAATAAGATCGCATCTGCTTCAATCTCGATCGCACGAAGTGCTGTTGCTGTATCTGTTGAAAAATAAGGATGTCCTGTTCCTCCTGCGAAAAATACAACCTTTCCTTCATCCAAAGCCTTGACTGCTTTATCTTTGGAAAATAATTCTGTAAATGCTCCGCATACAAATGGAGTATATACTTCTGTTTCCATTCCTGCTGTTTTAAATGCATCGGATACATAGATACAGTTCATAACTGTCGCAAGCATTCCGATCTGATCAGCTTTTGTACGTTCCATACTCTCGCTTGTACGTCCTCTCCAGAAGTTTCCTCCTCCGATGACGATCGCTACCTGAAGTCCCTCATCTACTAATGTCTTTACCTGACGTGCTGCATCTGCACATGTTACTTCATCAAATCCTGTCTTCTTATCTCCGGCAAGTGCTTCTCCACTTAACTTTAAAAGCACACGTTTCATATCTTTTAAATCTTTCATTGGTCTACCTCATTTGTTCTTTCTTTGCCAAATCACTATGTGAAATTATATCATATCATCAAGAAAAGAACAACTATAAAAAGGACCTCTTTCGAAATCGAAAAAGACCCTTTTGTGTTTACAAATTCTTTCGTCCATTTAATATTGTAAAAAGCATAAACAACACTGGTATGATCAGTGCCTCAAACTGAGTTACTGAATATGCTTTAAATACAACATTTAAAATAATCGTGGCAATCGTAATTGCGATCAGTACAAGACTGACATAAAAACATCTTTTACATCCTTCCTGTGTATTTCCATCTTTAAGACCCGTATATCCACCGACCATTGCTGCTACTGCGTAGCCGCCGATCAAAACAAGTCCAAGATAAAACTTTGTTGCAGAAGTCGTCGTTCTTCCATAACCTACAAGCCCTAACAGATTCAATAACTGCAACACACCCTGAATCAAAACGAGTCCTGAGATTATCTTAAAAAATATATTTTTTGTTTTGTTTTGCATAATCGCTAGTTCCTTTTTATTTTTTATGTTGTCGCTGTCTCCTTCATACTACTTCGAAAGATTCCCTCATCTTTGTCTTCTTATTATCCAATTTAATCCAATTTCTGGATCTGTTCGATAACTTTTTGATATTCTTTCTCAATTTCACCGATCACTGGCAATACTTCTTCGCGCTGTCCTGCACGGATCATATCTACTGCTTTCGCACTTTTTTGCTGTAAATGTGTAAACTCCAGATTGCTTGCAATTCCTTTCATCGTATGAGTTGTTCGAAGAATTTCATCATAATCCATCTTATTTACTGCTTCTTTAATCTGTTCATAAGTAGGATCATCTAAAAACTTACGGACAAACTTTTCCACCAGTTTCTGATTTCCCATCATACGGCTGCTTACATTTTCATAACTTTCATCAATACTGTCATAAAACTCCTGAATATTCATTACTTCTCCTCCATTCAAATTATTTTTGAATAACCTAAAATGGATTATAGCATATTTAACAAAATTCAACAATTTAATTCTATTTTTTATACACCAGAAGTTTTTTCGACACCATATTTCTTTCTACGATATGTTTTTTTGTCACTTTCCATATAGTGATGACTTCTTCTACGATCTCGTTCTTCATTTTCTTCCAAGATTTCTTGTTTCGCATTCATAACAAGCATCTGCAGACGATTTTCGATATTCGCAAAACTGACATCTGGATCATAGTCTAATGGAAGAATCTGTGCATTTGGATACATTTCTTTTAATTTTTTAGAAATACCTCTTCCAACAACATGGTTTGGCAGGCATCCAAATGGCTGTAAGATCAAGAAATACTTGCATCCATGTTTTGCGTGATGAATGATCTCTCCTGGAATCAGCACACCCTCTCCTGCATCAAATGTATGATGAATGATCGGATCACTGTCTTTTACCAGATCATCCATACGGATCGCTGGTTTATATAAAGGATGTCCTTTTGCAATGGAATCGGTCAGACTGTGTGCAAGATCAAAGAACATGTCTGCTGTCCGAAACCAGATCTTTTGATCCATTGGTTTATTTAAATGATATTCCCTGATCTGTGAATCCTGATAAAAGTATGTCTTACGGATAACATCCGTCATACGTGCTTCAATGATCTCAAATCCATTTTCTTCCAGATATTTTTCAATGTCATGGTTTGCTCCTGGATGAAAGTTCAGAAGATATTCCCCAACGATCAGAATCTGCGGTTTTAAGTTCGTACGATCATAAGAAATATTTTTCATGATAGAAATAGCCTTCTTAAATCCTTTTCTTGCACCAAGAACTCCTGACTTTTCCAATCCATCGATTACAAGATCAAGGGCTTTGTCAAACGCTTCATCCGCACTTCCTTTGACTGTTTCATATGGACGGATCTTTCGTAATAATTCCTCCAATACATCGATCATCGGTAATGCAAATGCGATTTTTACAGAAGATGCCAGATTTAATTTAAATCCTGGGTGCATATTATGAGAATCTGCATCATCATTTGTCAGGATCGGAATATGATCATATCCTGCATCATCAAGAGCTTTTCTTAGTAGTGCCCCATAATGTGTCAGTCGACAGTCCCCAACATATTTTCCCATAACGATCGCAACATCTTTGTCATCATACTTTCCACTTTCCAGTGCCGCCAATGCTTCTCCGATGACGATCTGTGCTGGGAAACAGATATCATTATGTACATATTTCTTTCCCAAACGAATTGCTTCTTCACGCCCGATATCCAAAGCAACCGCCCGAATTCCTTGTCCTCTTAATGCTGCTGTCATAATTCTGCAAAATGCATGCGATGTATTTGGAACCAATGCGATTTTTTCTTTCCTGTTTTCTTTTGTAAACTTGACTGGATATGGTTCTTGCAACTCTTTTACTTCTAATTTCTGATGTTTCTCACGTCCCATTTTCACTGTCTCCAAGAAAGAACGCACACGGATTCCCAATGGTCCTTGATTATCACTTTCATCTACTTTTAAGATCAATGGTGTTTTCCCGGAAATTTCTTTCATCATTCTCGTGATCTCATCGGATAGATAAGCATCGTGTCCACATCCAAAACTTACGAGCTGTACATATTCCAGATGCTCACTTTGCGCACATAAGATAGCAGAAGATAACATTCTAGCATGATAGTTATTTACAATATCCAGACGGCTTTTTGAGAGTTCTGTCTGATTCACTTCTGGCAGGGAATCTGCGGTTAAGACTGCGATGCCTGCTTTTGTAAACATCTTAGACAGATCGTGATTAACCAGTGTATCGTTCTGATATGGACGAGATGCTAAAACAACTGCAAATTCATTCTTTTCCTTTACTTCATTTAGAATCTCTTCTCCTCGTTTCTTTAACTGTTGGTCAAAAGATTTCTGAGCCTGATCTGCTGTATGCATTGCATTCATAACCTCTTCTTTTGAGACATGATATACTTCTTCCATATATTTTACCAACTGATGCTGTCTGTCCTTTTTGGTATGCCAATGGAATAATGGTGCATCAAATGGCACATTCCATTTATCCTGTGGATTATCAGAATTCCTGATAACGATCGGATAACCTTTTACCACCGCACACATAGACTCACTTGTTTTTTCCATATTCTCTGGCGGTACTGTTGTGATCGATGGCATAAAAATACGATCTACATGATATTTTTTCACCAGATTTCTAAGATGTCCATGCACAAGTTTTGCTGGAAAACATACCGTGTCTGATGTCACTGCTGACAATCCACTTTCATAAATCTCTCTTGTGCTTTCATCCGATAATTGTACTTTGTATCCCAAACTTTTGAAAAAAGTTGTCCAAAATGGCATCGTATCCCAATAGGATAACACTCTTGGAATTCCGATCGTGATATCTCTTTCTGTTTTAGGCACTGGATAAGGATATTCTTTGAACAATAATTTCTTTCGCTCTTGGAATAAATCTGGAACACTCTGTGTTTTTCGGATTGTTTCTTTTAACTGCTTTCCAACCTCATCATTTCTTGGATCTCCGATGATCTCGCCTTTTTCACATCGATTATTTGTTACCCAGGAATTTCCATTTGAAAATTGAACAATTGTTCTTTGACAATGATTCGTACAAAATGGACAAGGTGCATTCGCCTGCTGCTCATAAGAAAATGTATCTAAATCACGAAGATCCCATGTGCTCACTTCTTTCGGATTCTTCTCATATTGCTCTTTTGCGATCAATCCGACACCAATTGCACCCATGATCCCTGGATATGGTGCTCTGATCACTTCTCTTCCTACATATTCTTCCATCGCACGTAAAACCGCATCATTTTCAAAAGTGCCACCTTGTACCACGATCTTAGTTCCAAGAGAATCAAGATTTGATACGCGGATAACCTTTGTAAATACATTCTGGATGATCGATCTGCATAATCCAGCCATGATATCTTCTGGATTCTTACCGTTTCGCTGCTCTGTGATAATACTGCTGTTCATAAATACCGTACAACGACTACCCAAAACTGCTGGGTTTTTAGACGCAAACGCTTTCTTTGCAATCTCTTTTGTCGTAATATGTAAAGAGGATGCGAAGTTTTCAAGGAATGAACCGCATCCAGAAGAGCACGCCTCATTTAATAAAATATTTGTGATAACTCCATCCTCTAACCAGATTGCTTTCATATCCTGTCCACCAATATCCAAAATAAAAGAGGCGTCTTTGACATATTTTTCAGAAGCTCTTGCATGTGCTACCGTCTCAACCGTATGGCAAGGGATTTCAAAAGCTTTGGAAAACAGCATTTCTCCATACCCAGTCGTACCAGCTGATAAAATTTCTAATTCTGCTCCTGCTTCTTCATATCGTTTTCTTAAACAGATCAAGGCCTCTTTCGCTACTTTCAGCGGATCCCCTTCATTCGGTGCATAAAAAGAATCCAGAATTTCTTCTTGTTCATCTAATAATACAAATTTTGTTGTGGTACTTCCTGCATCAATCCCAAGAAAACATCGAACAACCTCTCCTTTTTGTGGTTTCTTCCATGTCACCTGTTTCTTCTTATGTGCTTCTTTAAAAGCATTTTCTTCTTCTTTTGATTCAAAAAATGGTTTTGCAATTTCTCCTGAAACGTGGGAATGATCTTTCTGTGCGTCTTCCAGTATTACTAACATTTTATTCACATCTTTTGGTTTGCTGTCTGCAAACATCTTATCCAAAGATAATGCTGCCCCATATGCAATCATTAATTCTGAATGCTTTGGACAAAGAATCTCATCTTCTTTCAAATCCAGACGTTCAGCAAAAACTTTTACCAGAGTTGGATGAAATGTTAATGGGCCACCTTCAAATGCAACAGGTTTTTTAATCTCCAATCCCTGTGCCAACCCTCCGATCGTCTGTTTCGCGATCGCATGGAATGCGGATAACGCAAGGTCTTCCTTGGCTGCTCCCTGATTCAGAAGTGGTTGGATATCTGTCTTTGCATATACCCCGCATCTTCCAGAAATATCATATAAATGTGTTCCTTTTTGTGCCAACTCATTAAACTGTTCCTCTGGTACTTTTAATACGGATGCAATTTCATCAATAAATGCTCCCGTTCCACCCGCACAGCTTCCATTCATACGCATATCGGAAACACTTTGTGACTGTCCATTTTCAGAATCTTTAAAAAAGATCATCTTGGCATCCTGTCCACCTAATTCAATTGCCGTTCCGACCTGGTCAAACTGATCTTGTAATGCGATCGCATTGGCTGCAACTTCCTGCACAAATGGTACTTTTAAAATAGATGCCACTGGTTTTGCCCCAGAGCCAGTCAGACACAATCTGATCTTCTTATCTCTTATATGTCCGCAAAACTTCTTAATGCTTCGGATCACACTTGCGATCTGATTTGCATGATGTCTTGCATAATCAGAAAATAACAGTTGATGACGGTCATTGGCATCAACTGCTACTATTTTGGTTGTCGTAGATCCTACGTCGATCCCGACTAATATATTTTGTTCGTTTGATTTTGTCATTTCGCTATTCATCATTCGTTATCGTCTTTTCTCCTTCTTTTGAGCTTTACGTTTTATCATAACTCAAATTAATAGAAAATGTAAGATAAAAAATGGATTTTAACACTTTCTTCACACTTTTTCATTTAGTTTCTGCTTACGTTCCCTCCAATCTGGAAGAAAATGACTCATCAAATCATAAAATCTCTGGTTATGGCTTGGTTCTAAAAGATGACATAATTCATGCACCAAAACATACTCTACACATTCCTCTGATTTTACAGCCAGCTGCAGATTCATCCGAATCTTTTTACTGTGAATACTACAGCTTCCCCATCTTGTTTTCATATCTCGAATCGTAAAACCATTCGCATGAACTTTCATGATCGATTCCCATCTCATTGCATATTCTATGATCTTGTCTTCCAGCCATTTCCTTTGTTCCAGATTAATTTCCTGCTGTGATGAATTTTGTCTGTTTTTTACTTTTTCATGGTTTTTTAAAATCCACTCTTCTTTTTTCTTAAGGAAACGAAAAACCTCTTCGTCGGAAACTCTCATTGGAACTGTTACCAAAACATCTCCGTTTGGAGGTTTCACGTAGATATTTATATTTTTAATCTTCCTTCGCTCAATCTCAATATTTAATGTTCCTATTTGTTTTATCATTATTCTTATTTCTTTCTCTGAATCAGCATATGTATCAATACATACAAAACAATCAGAAACCCTGATATAAATCCTGCCACACTAAGATATGGCATTCCTAACACTCTCGGTGTTACATCACTTAGACATAAAATTGCAGAGCTAAACCAAAGTGCCATCACGATCAATACAAGCAACAGATGATCAAATCCTTTTTTTAATTCTCTGCCTGCTTTCTCGATCTGCGCAGATTCAATGTTTACCCTTACCTGTCCATTCTTTGTAATGTTCAAAAGATCTGATACCTGTGCTGGTATCTCCAAAGATTTCTTAGATGACCCATAAATATCTCTCAAAGCATGTCTTATCTCTTTCTTTATATCAATCTCATGAAACATATTCGCAGACATATAAGAAGTCAATATCTGTATCATATTCACTTCTGGAGAACATAATTTCAATGTTCCTTCCATAGTCACCATACTTCTTGCAAGCAGCGTAATATCTGGTTCGATCGCAATCTTATGTTTCTTCAAAAGCCCTATTGCATCTTCCATCAATTTTCCAAGATCCATGGTCCCGAAATCCATATTCATGTATTTTCCAACCATATCATCAAGATCCGTATACAAACTAGCATGGTCGATCTTCTCTGTCGGTTTTCCAAACGATAAGAATGCATTCTTAAGTTCATAAATATCATTTTTAAGAATAGCTGTGATCGCACGTTTCATGATCGCACGGTAATGTTCAGATAGATCACCTGCCATTCCAAGATCAAGCCATACGATCTGACCACCACTAATCCATAGATTCCCTGGATGTGGATCTGCATGAAAAAAACCATCCGCCAAAATCTGTTTACAATAGTTTTGTGCTGTTTTCTGGGCAATCTCCTTCCTATCATACCCATTGCGATCAAGTTCCTCGATATGGTCGATCTGGATTCCATCAACATAACTCATCACCAGCAAATGCTCATTCGAATATTCCTTATATACTTTCGGACATGTCACATATGCAACGTCCTTCTGGTTCTCATAAAATCGTTCCAAATGTTGTGCTTCTTTTTCAAAATCCATTTCTTCTTTGGATGTCTCCCACAACTCATCAATAACTTTTCTAAAATCAATCAATTCACCGGTTCCTGTTGCAAAATTTAAAAATCCAGAAGCCTTCTTTAACAGAGCAATATCTTCTGCCATGATCTGTTTAATCTGCGGTCTCTGGATTTTTAATACAACTTTACTGCCATCTCCTAAAACGGCCTCATGGACCTGTGCGATTGATGCACACCCAACTGGTATCTGGTTAATCTTCTGAAATAGTTGACCGGGGTCATTATGAAGTTCTTTATTCAAGATCTTCCATATTTCATTAAAACTCATCGGTTTTACATCCGTGCGAAGTCTCGCTAACTCATGACAATACTTCTCTGGCAATATATCCGAACGCATTGACATGATCTGCCCAAGCTTTACATAAGTTGGACCAAGATCTTCTAAAATACTGCATAACTTCTCTGGATTGATCCCATGTGTGACATTATGCTGATTTAATACATGCAAGATCTCTTTCAGTCTTCCTGTTTCCTGTTTCATAAGTACCTCTTATTGTTCAGTTTCATCCTCTTGTACTTGTGATGTCTCTGAATCTGTTGTTGCTTCACTTTCTTCCACTTCAACATCTTCTTCAGCTTCCTGTTTTTCTTTCTGAAGTGCCTCAGCTTTTGCAATTCTTTCTTTTAAAAGTGCAAGATCTTCTGGGGACATTTCATCAACACATTCAAATGCTTTATCATATTTCTTAGTCACTTGGATAGATACATGTTCTTTGACTTTCTGTTTTGCATTGTGCTTTAATTCCTGATTTAACACTTTTCCATGTTCTACAGTACGTTCACCCTTTTCAATCATTTTCTCAAGAATGTCTTTGGTAACTTCTGCAGTTGTTGCTGCTGCACCTACACTTGCAAGAAATGCTTTTTTCATTCCATTTGTGAAATCCATATGTCATCATCCTTTCTATAATTTAGCATGATCATTTGTCACTTTTATTTTACCACTATAGATCTTCAAGGACAACCGTAAATGGTCCATCATTTATTAAAGCAACTTCCATATGTGCTCCAAAAATACCTGTCTGTACAACATCTATTTCCTTGTTGCATTCCTTAATGATATATTCATATAATTCTTCTGCTTTCTTTGGATCTCCTGCCTGTGTAAAACTTGGACGATTTCCTTTTCTGCAGCTTGCATAAAGCGTAAACTGAGATACTAACAACAATTCTCCATCCACATCTTTTAATGAACAATTTGTTTTTCCATTTTCATCTTCAAAAATACGAAGATTGATCATCTTACGAATATATTTATCGGCTTCTTCTTTTGTATCTTCCTGCCCTACACCGATCAAAACTAAATATCCTTTTTTTATCTTCCCTGTGTATTCATCATCTACTTTTACCGATGCTTCTTTTACTCTCTGAATTACAAATTTCATTGCTTTTCCTTCCTTTAAGGTATTATTTTCTTTAAATATTCCTACATAAAGAAAAAGATCAGAAATTAAAAATCTCTGATCTTTTATATCCTTATGTAAGATAAATAAATCCTAGTTGTTGATTAATTTATCTTCGTTGCTCCAGCTGTATAAGCTACGGATTTCTTTTCCGACAACTTCAGACTGATGTTCAGCAGCTAATTTTCTCATAGCTTTGAAGTGAACCTGAGATCCTGCATCAGACATATCTAATAAGAAGTCTTTAGCGAATGTTCCGTCCTGAATATCTGTAAGAACCTGTTTCATAGCTTTCTTAGTATCTTCTGTGATGATCTTAGGTCCTGTGATGTAATCACCATATTCAGCTGTGTTAGAGATAGAATATCTCATTCCTTCGAATCCTGACTGGTAGATTAAGTCTACGATCAGTTTCATTTCATGGATACACTCAAAGTAAGCGTTTCTTGGATCATATCCAGCTTCTACTAATGTTTCGAAACCAGCCTGCATTAATGCACAAACACCACCGCAAAGTACTGCCTGTTCTCCGAAAAGGTCTGTTTCTGTTTCTGTTCTGAATGTAGTTTCAAGAACACCAGCTCTTGCTCCACCAATTCCTAAAGAATAAGCAAGTGCTAAATCTAATGCTTTACCTGTAGCATCCTGTTCAACAGCTACTAAGCAAGGAGTTCCTTTTCCTGCCTGATATTCGCTTCTTACAGTATGTCCTGGAGCTTTAGGTGCGATCATAGTTACATCCACATCTTTTGGAGGTGTGATGCATCCGAAGTGGATATTGAAACCATGAGCGAACATTAACATATTTCCTGGCTCTAAGTTTGGTTCGATGCTTTCTTTGTATAATTTAGCCTGTTTTTCATCGTTGATCAGAATCATGATGATATCAGCTTTCTTAGCAGCTTCTGCAGATGTGTACACTTCAAATCCCTGTTCTTCTGCTCTCTTCCAAGATCTGCTTCCTTCATAAAGACCGATGATAACATTGCATCCAGACTCTTTTAAGTTAAGGGCATGCGCATGTCCCTGGCTTCCATAACCGATAATAGCGATGGTTTTTCCATCTAAAAGTGATAAGTTACAGTCTTCTTGATAATAAATCTTTGCCATTTTTCATTCCTCCATTTTTTGGCTTTATAGTAAGGGTCCTGACCCGTTACTCTCATCAAAATATATTAGAGTTATCTTCTCCTCTTGATAAACCAGTGATTCCTGTTCTCACAATTTCGATCACTCCAAAATCACTGATCAGATTGATAAATGCTTCTATCTTATTCACATTCCCAGTTAACTCGATCATCAGATTATCCTTAGATACATCCACAACTTTCGCTCTGAAAATATCTGCAATCGTGATAACCTCCTGTTTCTCTGTCTTGTTTGCACGGATCTTTGCAAGGATCAATTCTCTGCAAACAGACTTACTGTTTTCCAGTTCAAAAATCTTCACAACATCTTCCAGTTTTGAAAGTTGATTCTTGATCTGTTTCAAGATCATATCATCACCGCTGACTGCGATCGTAATTCTTGAAAACTTCTGATCTTGTGTCGTACATGCTGTGATGCTGTCTATGTTATACCCTCTTCTTGTAAATAAACCAGAAATTCGGCTTAATACCCCGGGAGTATTCTCTACTAAAATAGAAAGAACGATCTGTCGCATATCTTTTATTTCCTTTCTTTGTCTTATTCTATCACCGTAATGGTATATTACAGGGTATTGGTAACTTTTTTTATTCTACCAATTATACAAATATGTGTCAAGAAAGAATATGATATGACAGTGATTCTACCTTGACACATTTTCATTTTAATTTATTTTTGTTTATTCTTCTTCAACAGAATCACCAGAAGGTGTTGATTCTGTCGCCGCAGCTGTCGTTGTATGATGTGCTGTGGTTGGTCTTGGTGCAGATGTCTGTGGCTGTGACGTTGTACTTTCTGTCACACGTTCTTCTGTACTTCTCGTAGTTGTAGACCTTGTACTATAAGTCGTATGGCTGCTGCTTGTTGTGCTGTAACTTTCCTGCTGATAGCTGCTTCTTGTACTAGATGTTGAATATGATGAACTACTGCTTGTTGAGTCAGATGATGATGTTCCGGAATATCCAAATGTCTCAACAGAAGATATTCCTCCATATTCTTTTGCCCAGTCTTTTTCACTGCCTTTGTCAAATAAGAAATAATTCATGGCTGCTTTATTAGCACTGAAGTTTATAAAGAATACG
>ENA-ORLM01001847-ORLM01001847.1-human-gut-metagenome-genome-assembly--contig:-NODE-1847-length-12248-cov-3.367595_pt1 | contig 12248 bp, 9 predicted proteins | sample MGYA00243063_ERZ508815 | MGnify/ENA primary metagenome ERZ508815 (study PRJEB26277, sample SAMN04329768) | human gut metagenome | biome: human-associated habitat | host: Homo sapiens | place: USA...
AGAAAAAGAGCAGAGAACATTCCCGTTCCCTGTTCGTGGCACAGGATATGAAGGCCGGGGATGTGTTTACTCCGGAGAATCTGCGGTCTGTGAGACCTTCCTGCGGACTGCATACCAGATATTATGAGGAACTGTTGGGCAAACGGATCACCAGAGATGCCAGGCTGGGAACCCCTATGGACTGGTCTCTTGTGGATTTCACAGAGAAGGAACAGCAGTAAGGAGCGGAAATGTATTATTTTCGTGCGGACGGCAGTGCTGTTACGGGGGCAGGGCATCTGATGCGTTGCCTCACGGTGGCACAGGAATTACAAAAAAGAATAGAGGATCCGGAAGAACTCTGCTTTTTGTGCGCGGAGCAGGCATCTGCGGAACTGCTGCAGAGCTGGAATATGCCAGTGAAGATCCTGGGGACGGATCCTGCCGATCTGGAAGGTGAGCTTCCGGCATTGGAACGACTGATACAGGGAAGCGGGCATGCTTTTCTGGTGGACAGCTATGCGGTGACGGATGTCTATTTGCAGGCATTGCACCGGTTTGGCAGGGTGTATCTGCTGGATGATATGCAGCAGCACGCATTTCCGGTGGACGGTGTGATCAATTACAATCTGTTTGCCTCCCCGGAAAAGTATCGGGAACTGTATGGCACTCATGCCGGACAGTATCTCGGGGCGGCTTATGTGCCGGTGCGGCAGCAGTTTTGCGAGGCGGCAGCACAGTATATTTTGCAGGATGATGTAACGGATATCCTGATCACCACCGGTGGCGGAGACAAAGACAACATTGCGGGAGAAATCCTGCGGGAACTGTGTGAGCACAGTCTGGCGGGAAAAAATATAAGGTATCATCTGGTGGTGGGAAGGTTTAATCCGAACCGGGAAAAATTGGAGCAATATGCATCGGAGCAAAACAACGTGGTTCTGCATTGCGATGTGAAAGATATGGCGGGACTGATGACGGCCTGTCAGCTGGCGGTGACTGCCGGTGGAACGACAATCTATGAATTGTCAGTTCTGGGAGTGCCTTTTGTCTGTTTTTCTTACGCAGAGAACCAGGAAGGGCTGACGGAATGGCTGGGAAAGCAGGAAATTGCCGGATATGCCGGAAAATGGCATTACACACCGGAAGAGACAAGAAAAGCCATCGGCAGCTGGTGTCGGAATGTCTGTGAGAACAGGGAACTGCGGCAGAAAACCTATGAAGCGGAGAGAAATCTGATAGACGGGCAGGGAGCTGCCCGGATCGCACAGATCCTGCAGACGGCGGGAATAGAAGAATAGAAGGATAATATCTGAGGTTTATGAAGAAAAACGGCAGCTGGAAGAAAAAAATTTTATATAGTGTGACAGCAGCTGTTTTGTTCGTGCTGCTTTTGGTACTGTTTTTTCCGGGGGACCGGGAATATCAGAGGATTCCTTATGATGTAGTGTTTCTGGGAGACAGTGTATATGGTCTGTGCCGGGATGAGACATCCATCGCAGCAAAGCTTCAGGAGAAGACAGGTTTGAAATGCTACAACGGTGGGCTGGGAGGAACGGTTCTTGGCAGAGCGGATGCGGAGAGAAGGCTGGGATATACCAAGGATTCCATTTCTGCGGCCGGACTGGTACGTTCCTTTGTGGTGAAGGATTTCGGTGTCCAGAGGACCGTGCACATCCGAGAAGCAGCCACGGATTATTTTGAGGATACTTTGGGAGATCTGGGACAGATCGATTTTGACCAGGTGAAGATCCTGTTTATCGGTTCCGGACTGAATGATTATCACTCAGGCACTCCCATCGAATCCACGGCAGATCCGTATGATGAATATACCTACTGTGGAGCTATCCGCAGTATTGTGAAGGAGTTGCGGGAAGCCTATCCGGAGCTGCGCATTATCTTCATCACCCCACCCTATACCTGGTATACGGATCCGGAACTGACCTGTGAGGAATATGATCTGGGCGGTGGTGTGCTGGAGGATTATGTCAATGCGGAAATCGGGCTGTGTGAGGCTTTGAATGTAGAAGTCATAGACATCTATCATGACTATTATCCACATGACACCTGGGATGATCTGTATCTCTATACCGATGACGGCCTGCATCCCAATGAGGCCGGCAGAGAGAAGATCGCACAGACGATCGCGGAAAGACTAAATAAGGAGTGACAGACGGATGAAGACCCCGTGGGATTTTTTTCAATCTAGCAGAACAAAAATAAAAAATACATGGAAGATCGCCTTTCTCTCAGCGTTTGTACTGGGGATTCTGATCCATCTGCCGGTGATGCTTTCGGATATTCCGAATCATGACGGCCTGAGCAGTATGTATTTTGATCAGAATATGATCACTTCCGGACGATGGTTTCTGTCTGTGGCATGCGGCTTTTCTTCGTATTTTACCATTCCGTGGATCATTGGTCTGATCGGTCTGCTCTGGCTGGCGCTGACGGCGGTGGCATTGACGGAACTGCTGGAACTTGCAGACCCGTTGGTAATCATGGCAGTGAGCGGATTGCTGGTTTCTTTTCCGGCACTGGCATCCACTTTTGCCTATGTGTTTACCATGGATGGTTATATGATGGCACTGTTTCTCGCAATTCTGGCAGTGCTTTTTACGAAAAAACAGAAAAAAGGCTGGCTGGCCGGGGCGGTATGTCTTGCGTTCAGTATGGGAATCTATCAGGCATATCTGCCCTTTGCCATTCTGCTGTGCGTATATGTGATCCTGCTCTTTTTTATGGAAGAGAAGGGCTGGAAGACGAAAGCGTTCTATGTACTTCGTTACCTGGGCATGGGAGTTGCCGGAGCCGCATTGTATTACGTGATCCTGCAGATTCTGTTGAAATTACAGGGAAAGGTGCTGGATACCTATCAGGGGATCAATTCCATGGAGCAGGGAGGTTCCGGTCTGGGGCTGTTTGCAACGATCCGGGGAATGTATGTTGATTTTCTGGCATTTACGGTGCATGGAAATGTGCTGGTGAACAATATTTTCTCTTTTACGGCCTGTGCGGCACTGGTGCTTCTGGTGGCTTATCTGCTGGTGAGAAGCATGCTGCGAAGAAAATGGTGGAAGAATCCGGCATTTTTCGTTATAATAATTCTGTTGGCGGCGGGACTTCCGCTTTTGACCAATGTGATTCTGGTGATTTCTCCGAATCTGACCTATCATTTGCTGATGCGGTATCAGTGGGTATTATATCTGATCCTGATGCTGGCATTTGTGGACAGATATGCGTCGGAGGACGGGAAAACAGATATCGGGATCCAGTGGGTGGCATTACTGGCGGCCGGAATCCTGGTATTCAATTATGGAGTATCGGATAATATCGGATATTCCAATCTGGAGAAAAAATACGAGAAGACCTATGCGTACTGTGTACGTCTGCTGGACAGGATCGAGCAGACGGAAGGGTACTATCAGGGAATTCCCATTGCATTGGTGGGTGTCATCGGGTATGATGAATTCCCCACTACGGATATTACCGGAAAAGTCACGGACGGTATGATCGGTCTCAGCGGAGACTATCTGATCTATAAAGGAGCGGATTATCAGGCATTTATGCAGAACTATCTGGGTGCAACCCTGAATTTTCTGGATCCGGATACCGTGGGTGAGATTTATATGACGCAGGAATACATTGACATGGATACTTTTCCGGGAGCGAATTCCACCAGGGTTGTGGATGGAATCCTGTATGTCAAGACCGAGAACTGCGGAAGGGATTAGAGGATGTCATTATTATCGATTGTTTTACCGGCATATAACGAAGAACAGAATATTGCCAATACCGCAAAAGTACTGGGGGAACTGCTGGAACAGCACGGGATCGATTATGAGCTGGTATTTATCAGTGATGGTTCGAAGGACGGAACCTTTGAACGCATTAAGGAAGAATCGGCCAAGAATCCGAGAGTACGGGGAGCGGAGTTTTCCCGGAATTTCGGAAAGGAAGCCGGAATTTTTGCAGGCCTGGAGCTGACTACGGGGGATGCGGTGATCGTTATGGACTGTGATCTGCAGCATCCGCCTGAGGTGATTCCACAGATGTGGGAAAAATGGCAGCAGGGTGCCGAGATCGTGGAAGGTATCAAGGCCGACCGCGGTAAGGAGAGTCTGGGATATAAGTTGTCTGCCGGACTTTTTTACAAGATCATGAGCAAACTGATCAAGATGGACATGAATGCTTCTTCCGATTTCAAACTTCTGGACAGAAAAGTAGTACAGGTCCTGTTGGAACTGCCGGAACGCAATACCTTTTTCCGGGCGTTGACCTTCTGGGCGGGGTTCCGTACGGAGACTGTGGAATATGAAGTACAGGAGCGGAAATACGGACAGAGCAAGTGGTCCTTCTGGAGTCTGATGAAATATGCCATTACCAATGCCACTTCCTTCAGCACACTGCCATTGCAGCTGGTGACGATCATGGGCGGGGTATCCATTCTGTTCAGTGTGATCCTGGCGATTCAGACCCTGGTGCGCTATCTGATGGGAACGGCGGTGGAAGGTTTTACCACGGTGATCCTGCTGATCCTCATTATTGGCGGATTTATTATGTTAAGCCTTGGTGTGATTGGCCATTATATTGCCAGAATCTATGAAGAAGTCAAGGGAAGACCGAAATATATTATCAGTCATGTGACGGAAAATGTGCCTGGGACAGCCGTAGGAAGCTGGAAGCGGGAACATAGAGAAAGCTAACAGACAGTAGAAAAGAGGATGTGTTATGAGAGAGATTGATATTAAGTTTAACGTCCCGCCTTATGTGGATAAAGCAGCAGATTACATTCAGAAATGTGTAAAAAATCAGAAGATCTGCGGAGATGGAGAATATACGAAAAAATGTAATGCCTGGATCGAGGAGAGGACCGGAGCCGGAAAATGTCTGCTGACGACCTCCTGCACCCATGCGACAGAACTGGCAGCACTTTTGTGTAACATTCGGCCCGGGGACGAAGTGATCATGCCTGCTTACACCTTCGTATCCACCGCAGATGCCTTTGTACTGCGCGGTGCGGTTCCTGTGTTCGTGGATATCCGCCCGGATACCATGAACATTGACGAGACACTGATCGAGGATGCCATCACGGAGAAGACGAAAGCCATCGTTCCGGTGCACTATGCCGGTGTGGCCTGCGAGATGGACACCATTATGGACATCGCAAAAAGACATAACTTAAAGGTAGTAGAGGATGCCGCACAGGGTGTACTGGCATCTTACAAGGGAAAAGCACTGGGAACCATCGGTGACTTCGGTGCCTACAGCTTCCATGAGACCAAAAACTACAGCATGGGTGAGGGCGGAGCACTGCTGATCCGTGATAAGAAGGATGTGGAAGAAGCGGAGATCATGAGGGAGAAGGGAACCAACCGCAGCAAGTTCTTCCGGGGCCAGATCGATAAATATACCTGGGTAAATTACGGATCTTCCTATCTTCCCAGTGATATGAATGCGGCTTATCTCTATGCACAGCTGGAGATCGCTGATGAGATCAATGAGGCAAGACTTGCCTGTTGGAACCGCTATTATGAGCAGCTGCTTCCCTTAAAGAAAGCGGGAAAGATCGACCTGCCCACCGTACCGGAGGGCTGTGTGCATAATGCGCATATGTTCTACATTAAGGCAAGAGATCTGGAACAGAGAACAAGATTTATCAGCTATATGAAGGAGAACGGTGTGCTTACGGTATTCCATTATATCCCGCTGCATACTTCTCCCGCAGGACAGAAGTTCGGCCGGTTCCACGGCGAGGACCGTTATACTACCAGAGAGAGCGAGCGCCTGGTAAGACTTCCCATGTACTATGGGCTGACACTGGATCAGGTGGATTTCATCTGTGGACTGGTGAAAAACTTTTTTGAATTAGAGGAGCAGTAACATGCAAAAAATTGGCAGAGCGTCTGCACAGGTTGCAGGCAGATTTCTGTTCCTGGGTGTCTCCGTGCAGATTCTTCTGGGAATTTGCTGGGGCGTCAGATCCTTTGGAATTTTTCCGGAATTCGGCGATAGCTACACATGGCTGAAAGCGTCAGAGACACTTGTGTGTGATGACTACATGGGGATCGGCTACCCTCTTTTTCTGATGCTTGTAAAAGGGATAGAATCCATAAGTTCTATCCCTTATACTTTTTTTGTATATACGGTACAGATCCTGATTGCATTTTATGCCGGTGTAGTATTTTTACGGGCATGCGGAGTGACAGGGAAAAAGATATTTTTGTGCTGGGGAAGCCTGGCGCTTCTGACCTTTCCCTGTGCCATGCAAAGTCATCTGGCCGTATTGCCGAATTCTCCGGGATATTCCTTTTTACTGCTGGAACTGTCGGCGGTGATCCGGATCCTGCGGCAGGATGCTGTGGCGGAGGATGGTGAGACGACAGCGCCGGCCAGACCGTTACATGGTCTGTTCGAAGCCGGAATCTGGTGGGCGCTCAGTACACTGTGTGTGGTGGAGAATCTGTATCTGGGGCTGGTACCGCTTATTGTTCTGTGGTTGATACATCTGTGGCAGCTACGGAGCAGAAAGACGGAGAAAAAGAGAGTAGGCCGGGAACTTTTGCTCCTTCTGGCAATGGCGGGAATTTTATTCACGCTGGTGCCCATGTGGCAGACACCGGGCAGCTACGGGAAGGCGGAGAATACGGTGAGCGCCGCCATGATGCGCCGGTTCAGCTGGACGCATATGAGAGAGGAAGAAGAATACGATGAATGGCCGGAACAGCTGCGTACCTGGATGACCTGGAAAGAGATGAGGAATGCCGGGTATTATGCGGGAACCATGGAGTCCGGCATACAAAAGACGCTGGAGGATCGTTTCGGCAAGGCGGAAGCACAGAAGATATTCATAGAGTATGCCGGGTATCATCTGAAGACGTATACTTCCGACAATATCCATCAGATCGCCTGGGATTGCCTCGGATATGCCATGCCTACGGTACTGTTGCAGCTGCTGTTGGACGGCAGGGGATATGACTCCTTCTCTGGCAGAAATGTAGACATTATGATGACGGGAGATCCAAGGCTGACAGAGCTTTTGTTAAAATACAGCAGCTGGTGGTTCCTGTCGGGAATCGCTGTTGTGGTCGTGAGCGGCATGATATGCGGGATCATTGCCATGCTCCGACAGAAAAAAGAAAAAACAGTACCGGACAGAAGCCTGTTCTGGAAGATCTCAGGAGTCTGTGTGATCACTGCGGCAGGCATGATCCTGTGGTATACCATGCGGGATGCCGGATGCCTGGATTACAAGAACGGATTGCTGCCGGGGTCTCTGTGGCTTGTGGGAATGATCCTCTGGACCGATAGGACCATAAGCGCCGGAGATACAGAAGACAACCCGGAGAAATAATAGAATTGTGACAGCAGAAACGCGGGAAGGAGGAACCATGACGAAGATGACAACAAAAGTGAAAACGCAGAAATCAGAAAAAGTCTGGTTCTTTCTGGGAGCGTTGGCAGTATTTTTTATGGGAGTTCCGTATCTTGTATTAGGGAAGGACTCTGTGTTCGTGTATCACGATCAGCTGGACGGTGAGGTGATCGCCTATCTTCTGCAGGCAAGACATCTGTGGGATGGCAGCGGTGTATTGCCGGAATTCATGAACGGTGCAGCAAAAACAGCGCTTACCATGCCGGCCCCCGCCTGTGTGCTGTTATACCGGTGGCTGCCTGCGGAACTGGCACTGGCCTGTATGCAGGTGGCTGGCAGCTTTGCCGGATATCTGGGAATGTTCTGCCTGCTTGGATGGGCCGGAGAAACATCGGAAACACTGCGGAGAAGAAAAGGACTTGTCGGTTTCATAGCCATGCTGACCGGATGTATGTATGCGTATCTGCCGTTTTTGCCGGTGTACGGGCTGTCCCAGTATGGATTGCCGCTGTTAATGTATTGTGTACTGCGACTGGGGGAAAAGGACAGACCGAAGAATTTTCGGATTCTCTGTTATTTTTATGTACTGCTTTTCGGATGTAATTCTTCCCTGGTGTTATCCGGTTTTGCTGTGCTGGGAATCTGGGCGGTATGGGAGATCGTCACACTGGTGGAGAAAAGGAAACAGTTCTCCGCCGGGCAGGCTGCAGCCTGGGGGATTTTGCTGCTTACGTATATCGTTGAGAACGGTTCGTTATTGCTTCAGCTGTCCGGAGGACAGGGAGAAGAGATTTCTCACAAATCGGAATATCTGCTCAGCCCGGTGGACTTTTTCAGTCAGTTGAAAACAAACCTCCTGCAGGGAGGACAGCACAGTGTGGATTATCATGGACTGATCCTCGTGGTGCTGTTGATGACAACAGTTGTTTTATTTTTCCTAAATCGGGCAACGAAGAAGGACATAGCGGATAAAAAGAATGCACCTGAGGGCGGAGAAAAACGGTTATGGAAAGCCGTGGGCCTGTCACTGGCCGTTATTGCAGGCTTTGCGGCAGTGGCCGCACTGTGGGACAGCAGTATCGGAATCGCTATCCGTTCCAGTCTGGGTGCTCTGAAGGGTTTTCAGGCCAACAGAGTCCTGTGGCTGAGTCCCTGCCTGTGGTATTTTATTCTGGGGTGCAGCCTGTTATTGCTGACGGAACAGCTCCCGGAAAGAGACACAGGAGCGGAGAAAACAGGGAACGGACGCAGGAACGGTGTGATCCCGGGGATCATCGTAATGGCCGCAATGCTTCTTACCGTGGCAACAGCCGGGAAGATTTTGCTGGAGAGCAATCTGAAGCCCAATCTGCAAAAACTGGTGAACCGGAATTATGCAGCCATGAGCTTCCGGGATTATTATGCCGTGGATGTGCTGGATCAGGTACAGGAGTACCTGCGGGAGAATACCGGGGAAGAACCACAGGATTACCGGGTCGTAAGTCTGGGGATCGATCCCGCTGCGGCATTGTATCATGGATTTTACTGTCTGGACGGCTATTCAAATAACTATTCTCTGGAGTACAAGCACCGTTTCCGGGAAATCATTGCACCGGAGCTGGACAAGAGTGAATATCTGGAAGACAGCTTTGACCATTGGGGGAATCGTTGCTATTTGTTCAGCGCGGAATGCCCCGGCTATTATACGATCGAAAAAGGCGGCTTTTATTTTCAGAACTATACGATCGATGCGGAAAGTCTGAGGCAGCTGGGCGGAAGCTATCTGTTGTCGGCAGCCTATATCGATCACAGTGAGGATACCGGTCTGGAACTGATGAGGCCGGAGGCCTTTGAGACAGAGAACAGCTATTACCGCATTTATCTCTATCGGGTAATGGATAATGAATAATAACGGAGATGGGAAGATTCCTATGATTGGACAGGAAAAACGGGATAAATGGAAAAAAATCCTGCCGGAACTGCTGGCAGTTATATTGTGCCTGGTATTGATGGGTGCGGGAGTCAGCCGGAAGGAAGGCTATCACATGGACGAACTTCTGAGCTTTGAACTGGCAAATGCCAGGTATAATCCCTGGATCGTACCTACCCAGCCGGAAGGGCGTCTGGCCAAATTCGTGAACGAGGAGATCGAAGGGGACAGTGCGGGAGAGGCTCTGGAGAATCTGAAAAATACAGTAACAGATGTGCTTAGGAACCGGGGAAACAGCAAGCTATTGTCTTATAAAGCAGATGTCTATGAGGAACCGGTCTGGATCACGGACCGGCAGTTTCAGGATTATGTTACGGTGGATCAGAAAGATGCCTTTGATTACCTGTCGGTTTATTTTAATGTAAAAGATGACAATCATCCGCCGGTACATTTTATGCTGTTGCATACCATGAGTTCTGCTTTTCGGGGAACATTGTCACCGTGGCTTGGATGCAGCATCAATCTGGTCTGCCTGGAAATTACATTGTGGCTTTTACTGCGGCTGGGGAGACAGCTGGCAGATGTGTTTTCCCTGGAAGGAAAGGGAAGACAGCTGGGGATCCTGGCGGTGCTTCTCTATGGAATGAGTACCGGAGCACTGGGCACGGTGCTGCTGATCCGTATGTATGGGCTGCTTTCCTGTCTGTGTGTCGCCCTGTTTTCTATCCATGTGGAAAAATGGAAGAATAACGGGTTTGACAAGAAAAACAAGGGTCTTATCGCTATTACGGTGCTGGGTTTCCTGACACAGTATTTTTTCCTGTTTTACTGCCTTCTGCTGGCGGCGGTTACCGCAGTGATCCTGCTGTACCGGCACAGGCACAAAGAATTATGGTGCTATATCCGGTCCATGGTGATCGCTGCAGTGATCGGACTGGTATTGTTCCCTTTTGCAATTTCGGATGTGTTCTCCAGCGGAAGAGGGACGGAAGCTCTCGGCAATCTGGCCTCCGGATTTGCCGGTTACGGACAGAGACTGGCTGCATTTGGTAGAATTCTGTCGGATCGCACAGTGGGAGCGCCTCTTCTGACCGGCGGATGTGCCGCCGGCGCAATCCTGCTTCTGGGAAAGCTGTATCTGAGCTTCCGGGCCGGAAAACAGGAACAGAAAGGTGAAAATTCCGGAAGAGATGCGGCCTGGATGCTGATGGTGCCGGTGGCCGGATATTTTCTGCTGGCATCCCGCATGTCACCGTATCTGGTGGACCGCTATATTATGCCTTTGTTTCCGTTTGTGGCATTGCTGCTTGCTTTGCTATTGTGTCTCCTTGGAAAAAAACTGACAGAGATCTCCGGATGGAAAGAACAGATCGTGGGAGGCATGCTGGTGCTGTTGCTCGTGGTGGTACAGGGGCTGCGGCTTGCGGCCTATGATGGGGAATACCTCTATCAGGGATATGCCAGACAGGAAGCATTGGCGGAAGAATATGAGGAGTTCCCATGCATCTGCGTTTATGCGGGAGTGGGCTATTATGAGAACCTGCCGGAATTTATGCATTATACCAAAACTTTGCTGGTAACGGCAGGGGAACTGAAGGAACGTAAGGATACGGAATCCGTGGAGGCACTGGACCGGGTGATCGTATTGATCAAACCGGGTGTGGATAAAGAAGCAACAGTGTCTGTGCTCCGGGATAAGTATGGTTATACGTCGGAGGAACTTCTGCTTTCGGAAGGCGTGCACGGAGATATGATATATATGTTTTCCAGATAAGGAATGAAATGATAAGAAAACAGAAATGAGGTTGAAACATGATCGCAGTTCGTTTGCTGTGGCTTGCCGTTCTGCTGGTAGCGATACCGGCATGGGTGGGAAATTGTTTTTTAAATGTGGATAAACCCTGTAGAAATCCGGTATTTCTGTGGATTAGTGGTCAGATGCTGCTATGGGCGGGATTTCAGGTGATCTGTGTGCCGGTGATCCTGTTGGAAGGCCGTATGTGGATGGTGACCGTAGCTTATTGTGGCTACATCCTGGTGCTGCTGGCAGCGGCAACGGTCCGGTATTTCCGGCAGTCTCGTACTCTGCGGGCAGTCCGGGAAGCAAAGCCGGAAAAAGCAGAGATTATTTTGTGGGTGCTGGCTGGTGTGCTTTTGCTGGTGCAGCTGGTATTGGCAGTGCTGATGGTCTACGGTGATGGTGACGATGCCTATTATGTGGCAATCTCCGCAGCGGCAGAGGAATCCGGCAGGATGTATCAGAAGATCCCTTATACGGGAATGCATACGGAACTGGATGTGAGACACGGGCTGGCACCTTTTCCCATCTGGATCGCATGGCTGGCCCAGATGACCGGCATCACTACGGTGATCGTGGCGAAGACTCTGGTGCCGGTTGCTCTGATCTCCATGACTTACGGAGTATTCTATCTTCTGGGAAGCAGGGTATTATTCGCAGGAGAGGGCGCATACCGGAAGAAATGGGCGTTGCCTGCATTTTTACTCTGTACGGAAATGCTGGTGCTTTTCGGAGATTATTCTTATTATACTGTAGAGAATTTTATGATTGCCAGGAGCAGACAGGGGAAGGCTGCATTGGGAAGTATCCTGATCCCCATGATATTTTTCCTGCTGCTGACACTGCTTCGAAAAATACAGGAAGAACAGAAGATCACTGTCGGTTTCTGGGTGCTGTTGGGATCTGTGATGACGGCCTGCTGTCTGGCCAGTACCATGGGAGCATTGCTGGCATGCATGCTGGTGGGAACGGCCGGGCTCTGTGGTGCGGTCAGTTACAGAAAATGGAAACTCATACTGCCATTGATCGGCTGTTGTATTCCCTGCATTGTGTATGCCGGAATGTATTTGCTGTTGGGATGATAGGACCGGAGGAGAAGAATGGATGCTTTAAAGCTGTTTCAGGAATATATGGGGACCGGACTGATCGTTCTGTGGTTCCTGGTGAGTCTGCTTTATCTGTGGCTC
>ENA-ORLM01001849-ORLM01001849.1-human-gut-metagenome-genome-assembly--contig:-NODE-1849-length-12244-cov-3.189776_pt1 | contig 12244 bp, 9 predicted proteins | sample MGYA00243063_ERZ508815 | MGnify/ENA primary metagenome ERZ508815 (study PRJEB26277, sample SAMN04329768) | human gut metagenome | biome: human-associated habitat | host: Homo sapiens | place: USA...
CTTGCCATTTCCGTGTACTGTGAAGCATCGCAAAGGTGCTGTACGACGGAAAGTGTGACCGACGCACAATGTGGTAAGCGGTTTTCGAACGAATGATTGAACACTCACTTTATAAATTATAGACCTATTTTGATATGTTAAGCAAAAAGATGGAAGAAGCGCTGAATGCGCAGATCAATGCCGAAATGTGGTCGGCTTATTTTTACCTGTCAATGTCTGCCTGGTGTGCAGCTGCCGGTAAGCCCGGTATGGCACACTGGTTCGAAGTGCAGTTCCGCGAAGAGCAGGACCATGCACGCATCTTTTTCAACTATGTGTTGCAGCGCGGAGGCCGTGTGGAACTGAAGTCTATCGATGCTGTGCCTACGGAATGGAAGTCGGAACTCGACGTGTTCGAAAGCACCCTGGCACACGAAGAAAAGGTGACCGCACTCATCAATAACCTTTTTGCACTGACCACGGCTGAAAACGATTACGCTACGCAAAGCATGCTCAAATGGTTTATCGACGAACAGGTTGAGGAGGAAGACAACGTGCGCAACATCCTCGACAATCTGCGTATGCTCAACGGCAACGGCTACGGCCTGTTCATGGTCGACAAAGAATTGGCTGCCCGCACCTACACGCCGGCATCGCCCCTCGGAGCTGAGGCATAAGGCCATGCGCCTGTATTGGCAGTTTCCTTGAAAGCAGGCGTTCCAAATCATGAGGTTCATCCATCGTGTTTGGAACACCTGCTTGTTTTCCCCCGTCATTTACCCGCAAGCCCCGGATGGGTGAGCTGACATTTCCTTTTTTTAAAAAACAATAACCGCAGGCGGTGATAGCCCGAACCCCGGTTCTTCGCCTGCCTTAAGCCCCGATATGCAATGAATAAATTGGGACTCAGAATCGTTATCGGCTATTTACTGCTCACCGTGTCGCTGTGCGCTGCGGTGTGGTTTATTGTGCGTTCAGCCCGTGCAGCTTCAGGCGTGTCCGAAGTTGAGCGGGCTGTAGCTGTGCAACGCAACGCCATAGGTAAACTATCCGTACGCATGATTGAAGCCGGCATGCTGGCCGAAAATGCCACCCTGCAGTATAGCAGCAACCGCGACGTACACCGCTACATCAGGGGAGTTGACCGCGTCGACACCGCCCTCGTCGAACTCAAGGACATTACTGCCGACCTGCTGCAACGCGCCCGACTCGACTCGCTACGCAAACTCCTGATGCTGAAACGCGAAGGCGTAGTGGAACTTGTGGCTGCCATGCGGCGCGAAACTCACCAGGGAAGCAACCTGGAACAGGAAATTGCCAACTTGCGCTCCGGTAGAAAACCCATCAATGTGGGTACGCAAGTAAAAGTGTCGGTTCACGAAAATAGCGAGCAAGTGGTGATTGACCGCCACAAAAAACGCTTTTGGGACAGATTGGGCGATGCTTTCAGAAAGCCAAAGGACGATACACTCAGTGTAAACCACCTGGAATATGAACCCACGCACGACAGCACACAGGCCAACGTGAACATCAGCGACACGGTGGCCAACATTCTGCAAGGCGTTCACCGCGACCTCACACGCAGCAATACGGCACACAGCCGGAATTTGCAAAAAAAGTCGCGACAACTCAGGCTGAGCAGTGCTGCCCTGTCGGAACGCATCGTGGCTTTGATGGACGACATTAACCGCGAACAGCAGCGCATGTTGCAGGACAAAACCCGCACCGAAGCTGAATACCGCCGGCAGGCTGCGTGGCAAATGGGCATTTTCACGCTGTTTACCACCTTGGCCGCACTCGGACTGTTCGTATGGGTGTGGCGCGACATGAGCCGCGTGAACCGTTACCGTATGGAGTTGGAGGAAGCCAACCAGTGTGCCGAGGACCTGATGAAACGTCGCGAACAGTTGCTGCTCACCATCTCGCACGACATCAAGGCTCCCGTCAATACCATATTGGGCTACCTTTCGCTCATGAAACCCCTGGCCACACGGCCTGAAGCAAGGCGCGATCTAGATGCCATCGATTCATCGGCCCATCACTTGCTGAACCTGGTGACGGCATTGCTCGATTATCACAAACTCGAAGCCGGCGGACTCAGTGTGAACCGGCAGCCAACCCGACTGAACGAACTCATCGACTATATCAGTGCAGCCTTTCAGCCCATTGCACAGCAAAAAGGCTTGGCACTGCGCGTCAGTTCGCTAATTCCGGTGGGACTGCTCGTCAGCACCGATGCCTTCCGCTTGCGCCAAATCATTGAAAACCTGCTGGGCAACGCCATTAAATATACCCAGAAGGGTGAGGTGGAACTGACCGCCAACTGGAGCGAAACCAAAGGGTTGAACCTGACCATACGCGACACGGGCTGCGGACTGAGCCGCTACGACTGCGAACGCATTTTCCAACCCTTTACCCGCGTCAAAGGCAGCGAAGGACAGGAAGGTACCGGACTCGGACTGAGCATTACGCTGAAACTCGTGGCGCTGCTCGGTGGAAAGATTGACGTGAAAAGTCAGGTGGGCTTTGGCAGCACCTTTACCCTGCTGCTGCCGGATATGCCCCGCTGCGAAGAGGATACGGCACAGCCTGCTGCCGAAGCGGTAATGGCCGATACGCTGCACGAAGCCCCCACCCTGCTGCACACCGTGGCGCTGCTCGACGACGATTTGTTGCAGCTGCAACTCAGCGAGGCGATGCTCAAAAACGTGCTCGACCCCATGCAAACCATCTACGCATTCAACGATGCCGAACAGTTGTTTGCCTGGCAGGCCGAAGGTCATCGCCCCGATTTGCTGCTCACCGACATCGAAATGCCCGGACTCACCGGCTACGACGTGCTGGAGCGCGTTCACCGCATTGAAGGTCTGTCGCGCCTGCCGGTGGTGGCCACAACCTCGCATTCGCTGATTTCGGCCGACGACTTCAAGCACCGTGGTTTTGCCGATGTGCTGTTTAAGCCCTTTACGCAAAACGACCTGCGACTGCTCACCCAAAAGCTGACCACCGGCAATGAAGAGGCGTCTGCGCCCACTGCCGCTGTTCAGGAAGCAGAGCCGACTGAGGCAACTGAGGCAACTGAGGCAACTGAAGCAACTGAGGCTCCGCACGAAACTGCTGCCGACAAAAAGCCCCTGACCGCTACCTTTGCGCCTCTGCTGGCTTTTGCCGATGGCGACCCTCAGGCCGAACAGGCCATCCTCAGCCAGTTTGCACGCGACTGCAACGAAAACCTGCAACTCTTTGCACAGGCTGCAGCCGCCAAACAAAAGGCAACTGTTTGTCGCATTGCGCACAAAATGCGTCCTACCTTTACACTGATAGGCTCGGCTGCGGCTCCTGATTTGCAAACCTTGGACGAACGGCGCAACGAGGCTGAATGGACCGAGGCCGACGAACAGCCCTGCCGCAACATTCTGTTTGCCTTGCAGTCCTTACTCTTTGAATTGGCTGATGCCAGCCCCAACTCAAACCATTAACCAGACTTATGACCAAACTTCTCATCGTTGAAGATGATTTGACTTTCAGCACCATGCTCAGCACATGGTTGCGAAAAAAAGGATACGACGTGGCCACGGCTTCGAGCGTAGGAGCTGCCGTGAAACTGCTGATCCACGAGGAAACACCTACCGAACTGGTGCTTTCCGACCTGCGACTACCCGACCACGACGGACTGTACCTGCTGCAATGGCTCCATCAGCAAAACCGCACGCTCCCCTTCATCGTCATGACCGGCTATGCCGAGGTGCAAAATGCTGTCGAGGCCATGAAGCTCGGTGCCACCGATTACATTGCCAAACCCGTACAGCCCGATGTACTGCTCACCAAAATGAGCGAGGCTTTGGCCAAGGGGGCTACTCCCGTGCCTGCTGTCCATACCGAAAGTGCACCTACGGCTGCCGGACGCACCAAGCAACCCGCAACAAAGGTGCACGCTGCCAACAAGGATGCTGTCAAAGATGCCTCGAAGGATGCTGCCGGACGCGCTCCGGGCATCGAAGGCCATTCGCCGGCTGCCACCGAACTTTACCGCATGGCGTCGCTCGTGGCACCCACTCCCATGTCGGTGCTGATTATCGGAGCCAGCGGAACGGGTAAGGAGTATGTGGCACACCGCATTCACGAACAGAGCAGCCGCGCCGACGGTCCCTTTGTGGCCATCGACTGCGGAGCGCTGACCAAAGAACTGGCTGCCTCTGAACTTTTTGGCCATGTGAAAGGTGCATTTACCGGAGCCGGAACCGACAAAACGGGTGCTTTCGAACAGGCATCGGGCGGTACGCTCTTCCTGGACGAAGTGGGAAACCTGTCGTACGACGTACAGGTGCAACTGCTCCGTGCCTTGCAGGAACGCCGGGTGCGTCCGGTGGGTAGTACCGACGAACGCCCCATCGACATCCGTCTGGTGTGTGCCACCAACGAAAACTTGCCCGAAGCCATCGCCCAAGGCCGCTATCGCGAGGACCTTTATCACCGCATCAACGAATTTACGCTGCACATTCCGCTGCTGCGCGAACGCGGTGCCGACATCTTGGAGTTTGCCACCTATTTCCTGCAAAAGGCCAATGCCGAACTACACCGCGAGGTAGAGGGCTTTACCGCCGGATCCCAACGCTCCCTCATGCCAAAACCCAGGCCCAGCAACTTTCGAGAAAAGCGCAAAGAAATTCTGAGTCCCACCCTCTTGGCCGCAGACCATCCATATATTTCAGAAACGGAACTCGGCCTGACCACCGGTTATGCAGCCCCCTCAGCCCCTGCAGCTCCGGTTGCCGCTCAGCCTCAACCCTCGCCCATGCCGGCTTCGGTGCCGACGGCCGCCACAGCCTACGCTCCCCAGCCTTTCAGCCTAAAACGCACGGCCGAAACCGAGCGCGAACACATATTGGGCGCACTGCGGCAAACGAACGGCAACAAGAGCAAGGCCGCGCTGTTGCTGGGCATTGACCGCAAAACCCTTTACAACAAACTCAAGGCCTTGGGCATCGAGGCATAGCCCGCAAGGCTGTCTGTCGGCACGTTTCGGTAAAAATAGCTCTGTTTCTTTCTTTACCTTTAAAAATAAACGTATCTTTGTACGGCCGCTAAGCAGAAGGTTTCATCTTCCGCCCGGCTGTAGGGTGCAGAAAGCAGTAAGCTGACTGCCGACTAAAAAGACTATACAAAATCAGCACATCGAAATATAATTATGACAAAAGGAAAAGTTGATGCCCTGCTTGGTATCGTTTTCGGAGATGAGGGCAAAGGAAAAGTAGTAGATTACTTTACGCCGCGTTACGACGTGGTGGCACGTTTTGCCGGTGGACCGAATGCCGGACACACCATCATTTTCGACGGAAAGAAGTTCGTACTCCGTTCCATCCCCTCAGGCATTTTCGACGAGGGTAAAATCAATATCATTGGTAATGGTTGCGTCATTGCTCCCGACCTCTTTATGGCTGAGGCTCACGAACTGGAAGCTGCCGGTTACGAACTCACCGAACGTTTGCACATCAGCCGTCGTGCTCACCTGATTCTGCCCACGCACCGCGTGCTCGACCGTGCCTACGAGGCTGCCAAAGGCAAGAACAAGGTTGGTACCACGGGTAAAGGCATCGGCCCCACTTACAGCGACAAAGCTGCTCGCGTAGGTTTGCGTGTAGGCGATATTCTGCATAATTTCGATGAAAAATATGCTGCGCTCAAAAAGCGTCACGAACAAATTCTGAGCGACCTCCACTTTACAGATTACGACATTACCGAGGAAGAAGAAAAGTGGCTGGCCGGTGTGGAATACATGCGTAAGTTCCATCTCACCGATACAGAATACGAAATTAACCGTGCCCTGGCCGAAGGCAAGAACGTACTGGCCGAAGGCGCACAGGGTTCGTTGCTCGACATTGACCACGGTACTTATCCATTCGTCAGTTCTTCGTCAACCACGAGCGGCGGTGTATGCACCGGTTTGGGTGTAGCTCCCAACACCATTGGCCATATCTTTGGTATTTTCAAGGCCTACAGCACCCGTGTGGGTGGTGGTCCGTTCGTAGTGGAACTCTTCGACGAAACCGGCGACACCATTCGCCACATTGGCAACGAGTACGGTGCAGTAACGGGTCGTAACCGCCGCTGCGGCTGGCTCGACCTCGTAGCACTTAAATATGCCATCATGATTAACGGTGTAACCGACCTCGTAATGATGAAGGGCGACGTGCTCGATGGCTTCGAAACCATCAAGGTGTGCACGGCCTACACCAAGGACGGCGAAACCGTAACCGAAATGCCTTACGACACCGAAGGTTGGCAGCCCGTTTATGAAGAGTTGCCCGGATGGCATACGCCCCTTACCGAACTGCGCGCCGAAGCCGACTTCCCCCAGGCATTCAAGGACTACATTGCCTATATCGAAAAGGCTACCGCAACGCCCATCACGATTGTTTCGGTTGGTCCCGACCGCGAAGCAACCATCATTCGCTAATTATGCCCCAATGCTGAAAGCCTAAGCGGTTCAGCATGCTAAACATACGCTTTCTAAAGCATACAGTTTCCAAACAGCACATAGCCCGACGAACTCATACTTCGGTATGACAGAAAGGCCATGTGCTGTTTCTTTTTATTGAGGTCGTCTAAACTTTTCTGACGAAGATTTGATTGGGAGATTTATCTCTTCTAAATTCAGACGACTTCATTGAAACAAGCGGAGAAAGCCAAGCAATTCCGAGTTCGGTCGCACAAACGGTTCAGTCGCAAGAACGTAGGGCAATAATCAACCACGCGCAGGTGTTTCAGACAGGCCTACCTGCCTTACTTTCTGTTGTAACATCATGTCAAAGAACGCTGAATAAATAAGGAATCTATTGTTTTTTCATCCGTCAAGGCTGAGGTGCAGCCTGACTTAGCAACAGCAAAGATACAACACATGCTCCCCGAAATCCATTTTTTTTGCCCCTAATATCGCACATCGCTTTTTTCGGACTGCAAAAAACGCTCTGAAAAGCCTTTATTTACGGGCTTTCCAGCGCATTTTCCACACGCGAAAAAAAAATGAAATCGGGATATACCATTTTATCTCAACCCGATTTTCAAAACGTACGAAGCACGCGCTTTTTTCCATACATTTTCAGCAGAACCATAGAACAACAAAAGCGACAGATTCGGAAATTCCGTCTGCCGCTTTTGCTATTTTCAAGGACATAAATTCTTCCTCTATTTTTAGGAGTTATTTTTCAAAAAGCTCAAAGAATTTATTCATTTCAGACACTCCCTTTGACTTGACTTCCTCCAATGAAAAGGGTATGGAGTTATTCCGTGCAATCAAAATGCCTTTTTCTCCACCCAATCGGTCGTAAATATTTGGCGACTTCTTATAGAACACTTCGCTTTTGTGATAACCTTCCAAACCAGGTTGCTTCCTCAGTGTAGCTTCCATAGCACTGAAATCCGGGAAAAACTTGTGGGTCTTGCTAAAATGCAACAGATACCAAAACTCCAAACAGGGAGTGTTCACAATAATCACCAGGTTATTCATCCATCCGTATTTAGCTTTTTCCCTTGTCGTCAATGTACCTCGAGTAGATTTCAGATACTTTTCGTAATAAACTCTGAACCGTTCAAATTCCTGATTGTCCTTAATGATGCTGTCCATGTCCAAAATGAGAATGACTTGAGAGGATTCCATCGCAAGTTTTTGTTGTGCCAAAGCGAACAGCTCCTCTACGCTCTTTTTTTGAGGCAGGTCAGGCTTGATGGTAGCCTTCCTTTTTCATGGCCACATTAGGGTAATGCTCCTTGACCGTTTCCAAGTACCATTTTTCATCCTTGCCATCAATGATCACGGCAATGGACTTCTCCGCACTGCGTCGATTGATTTTTCTCATGACTCTTTCGTTTGGCTAAGTGAAACGTAGGTATCTCCCAAGTGCGGAATTCCGCCCAGTCGGCCTGCCCGATACGCATTGTAGCGGTTAGTCGTATCGCGCAAAGTTTCAGAATCAAAATCAGCTAATGAATACAGTTCCGTATCTCCCTGTTGTGATTTCTTGGTAATCCACACGGAGTCATCTCGGAAAAGATCTCTATCGGACAGGAATTCCGACAAGTGAGAAGAAAAAACGAGTTGCGAACGATGCGAATTCAGCAAATAGGTAGTCACGAAATGCTGGTAGAGGTCGGGATGCAGCCGACACTCCAGTTCATCAATGGCTAAGAAATGAGACTCCTTGATGATTTGAAGCAGCAAACCTGACAACTCATAATAGCGTTGCGTTCCACCTGATTCCTGCTTGTAATCCATAGCCACAGCTCCTTGATGTCCATTGTGACTCATGTGAATGTCAAACTCCATGCGAGTAGGATCTGATTTCAGTTCCTGCTTCATGCTTTCCGGAATCTGATTACTGTGCAGCAAAAGGTCGAGCATGTTGGGATTGAGTGGTCGCTTTGTCTGTTCCACTACCAAGTCACTGATACCTATGTCTGCTTTCATCAGCTGACGCACCAGTTCACTCTTTTCAATCAGATTATCCATCAAGCTTTGGCTGACGTATTTCTGCAGTTTTTGGTCACCTGTTGTTACCATCGGCATAAAGTATTCGTTCATCCAGTTCAAGATGGATTTCATCCAGGGGATATCCACGTTGCTGTTCAAATAAGCACCGAAAAGGGTTCGGTTATGCAAAAGATTCCCCGACAGAATGCGAGTATTCGTAACCGAGCGGTATCTATCCCCCCATTTCATAGTAGACACGAGTGAGCCTTTGTCGGTTTCGCGTTCGTAAACCATGTGTTCGCGTAGAGCGTCAAGAGGTTGGCATTTCAGCACCTCATGATATACAACTTTATTGTCAAAGACTATTTCATATTTGTATCTCGCTTCGCCCACAATAAAGTTAACCATCATTTCCGAAGGACGCTGCAGGCATTCTTCATCCAGAAAGAAACGTTCGTATTCTATTTCCGAGGTTTTGTCCTTGCAAGGATGTAGCATCAAGTCTGTAAACAGGTAGAAAGCTCTCAGCACATTGCTCTTACCGGAAGCATTTGCACCTAATAGTGTAGCTATTTTCAGCAAACGGTATTTTCCAACCTTCATCACAAAGTACTCTTCGAGATGCGTACTGTTGGTTGCTTCAAACGAAAGCGTTTGCTTGTCACGAATGGAGCGGAAATTGGATATTGAAAAGTCTATTACCATATTCTTTTTATTCAACAACAAATTATTCCGATAAACGATTAAATTCTGCAATGTATATGCAAATATACCTCTTTCATCTAAAACACACAAGGATATTATAGTCAACTGACTATGAAAAGGGAGAAAATTACATGCAAACTGCCACTTCACAGCCTCACCCATCTGTGGTTGCTTGGGGCTTCATGGCTTTTGCGCAGCGCAAGTGGGTTTCTGGGTGGGCGAGGGCTACGTCGGCTCTTTTTCAGGAGTACCCCCATTACAAGGGCTCAACACGCCCAATGCTTCACACTCGCCGGGTGGCTCTCAATTTAACATATAGGCTTAACCTGTCATTTTAAAAGCAAATAAACGCTAACGTAAAATGATTCCGCGCTTCTTGGCATTCTGTTCGGGGCTGTCGTTGCACATGGCCCTCACGTGCCGATTCTGAAAGTGCTGGTTATCAGCAATTCCAAGATTGTTGAAAAAATCTCAAAACGAATGCAAACAAGCTCGGAACTAATTTCAACAAGCTCGGAACTAATTCGAACAAGCTCGGAACTAATTTCAACAAGCTTGGAACTAATTTTCAGAATCGCGGAGTAATTTTTTCCAACAGGCTAAATATGGGCTCAACGTACTGAGAAACGACAAAATCTGCCGGCTCTTTTTTTATCTATTTTTGCTTTTCAAGGTGTCGCATTTTTAACATTCACTCGCGGAGGGAATAGAGGGTAAAATGAAAATGATGCACATAAAGGTGCTGCAACGATTTGTACCGAGTACTCCCCAAGCTCATTCACAGTCCTTTGTTAGGTTCCTTCAACGAGGATGACACAACCATTCACTCAAACAGGCTATTGGGGAATGTACCCAAGCGATGTAATTCACCATGATACCTAAAAAAGCCTGTTCACAGTTCTTTGCTCAGAACCGTGAACAGGCTTTTACATGCTAAAAATCATGTAGATTGAGTATGTAATAGTACGCTTTTGCTTGATATTGACAGATGCTTTTACTCACTCAACGCAAACGAACTACCCTACTCGCGGTGCATCAACTTTGAGCGACTGCAGCGCGGCTCCGTCGAGGGTGCGAATGGCGAGCATGCCTTGGGCGTAGGTGGCAAAGGTGGGTGGATTGCCGCCTTTGGGGAAGGTGGGCGAACCGGTGTTCAGAATGATTGGGCGCGCATTTTCGGCATCGGCAGGAATGAGTTGCTGCAGGTGGGTGTGGCCGAAGACAAATACGTCGCACGACGGACCGACGGGGAGTTTCTTGTCGTTGTAAACATGGCCGTGGGTGATGAAGAAGCGCAGACCGTTGTCGACTACGTAAGTGTAGGTGGACTGGATGGGGAAGTTGAGCAGCATTTGGTCAACTTCTGAGTCGCAGTTGCCGCGAACGGCTACAATACGGTCGGCATAGGCGTTGAGGCGGTCGACTACGGCCTGAGGGTCGAGACCGTGGCATAGTCCGTTGCGCGGACCGTAATTCAGGATGTCGCCAAGGAGTACAAGCAAATCGAAGTGGTGGCTTTCAAAATAGGCGAGCACGGACTCGAGTGCGGGCAAGGAGCCGTGAATGTCGGACAAAAAAAGGATTTTCATAATGCTGGAACGTGCTTATATATAATAAGGAGTGTGTGTGGTGTGCGGTGAGCGCTTACTGAATGACTGCTGCATGAGCGACACGACCGGCTGCTCACGCGTACAAAAGTACGCTTTTTTGTTGAACTGAAAAAAACATAGCACACTGATTAAAAAAAACGAAGCTAAAAAACTGACTATTTGGCGCAAAACATGCGTAAAACGGGGCAACGAAGCAACTTGTGATGGGATATATTGATGAAAAATTATGACATTGTGGCATAAAAAACTAATGTATGTTATGCAACAACATTTGGCAACGTATTTGCGCTTAAGAGGGCGAAAGCGCAGGATTAAGAAACCGGCGCCGAGAGGCTTTGCGCCTCGCATAAAACTGACTGAAAACAAAGACAACAATCAATAAAAGAAAAGGAGAAAAGACTATGAATTTCGAAAAACTTACAATCAAAGCACAGCAGGCTGTGCAACAGGCTGTTGACCGGGCCATGAGTCTGGAACAGCAGGCTGTGACGCCTGTACACTTGCTGGCCGGTGTGCTGCAAGTGGGCGAAAATGTGACCCAATTTATATTTGGCAAACTGGGCGTGAACGAGCATGTGCTGCAAACGGCCATCGACAACGAACTGAAACATCAGCCCCGCGTGAGCGGCGGACAGCCGTATTTGAGCACTGAATCGGACCGCGTGATGGTGCAGGCCGAAAAAACGGCTACGGCTAACGGCGATACTTACGTGGGTTTGGAACCGTTGCTCATGGCGCTGCTCGAGGTGAAGAGTGTGGCTTCGCAAATGCTGAAGGATGCCGGTGTGAGTGCCGACGGACTAAAAACTGCCATTCAGGAACTGCGAGGCGGCAAAAAAGCTACGACGGCTTCGAGCGAGGAAACTTACCAGGCGTTGCAAAAATATGCGCGTAACCTGGTGGAGGAAGCACGTAACGGCAAACTCGACCCGGTGATTGGACGCGACGAGGAAATCAGACGAGTGCTGCAAATCCTGTCGAGAAGAACCAAGAATAACCCGATTCTGATTGGTGAACCGGGTACGGGTAAAACGGCTCTCGTGGAGGGATTGGCGCAGCGCATTGTGCGTGGCGACGTGCCCGAAAACCTGAAGAACAAAAAGCTGTTTTCACTGGACATGGGTGCGCTTGTGGCCGGTGCTAAATACAAGGGCGAATTTGAGGAACGACTGAAAAGCGTGATCAACGAAGTGACGGAGGCGCAGGGCGAAATCATCCTGTTTATCGACGAAATTCACACGTTGGTAGGTGCCGGAAAGAGCGAGGGCGCTATGGATGCGGCTAACATTCTGAAACCGGCACTGGCGCGCGGCGAACTGCGCAGCATTGGTGCTACGACGCTCGAGGAGTATCAAAAATACTTTGAAAAGGACAAGGCGCTGGAACGGCGTTTCCAAACGGTACTGGTGGACGAACCTTCGCCGGAGGATGCCATCTCGATTCTGCGCGGACTGAAGGAGCGTTACGAAAATCACCACCGGGT
>ENA-ORLM01001854-ORLM01001854.1-human-gut-metagenome-genome-assembly--contig:-NODE-1854-length-12207-cov-3.725474_pt1 | contig 12207 bp, 17 predicted proteins | sample MGYA00243063_ERZ508815 | MGnify/ENA primary metagenome ERZ508815 (study PRJEB26277, sample SAMN04329768) | human gut metagenome | biome: human-associated habitat | host: Homo sapiens | place: USA...
ATAACATCTAATTTTGCTAATGATATGCCATTACTCGCAGCTTTCGCTAAAAGGATAGACTGCTCGGCGGGTAATTCGTTATATCGGGCGATTGCGTCATTATAAGCTTTTATGTTTTGAACCCCATTTTCGAGGTATTTTCGCATAGATTCCATTTCCGACGAGTCAATATGTGCATATGCATATTGCTGTACCTGTTCTTCGGTAAGACTATTTTGAAATCCCAATCGGATTTGAGCCATTTGGGAACTATTGAATTTAGGATCAGCATATATATTCACCTGTTCAAATGTTAATCCATGTGCAAAGCCGGAGCCAATTTCTTGCATTTGATTACTTTTAAAAGAGGTATTCGCAAATGTGAGAACCTGATCCATAGTAAGATCATTTTTGAAGTATTTCCTAATCATAAACATTTGACGCGAATTGAATTCTGGTGAAGTGAACACACGAACTTGTTCTATTGGCAACTCTTGTAACCCCAATAGTATTTCGTTCATTTGATTTTCGTTAAATGCAGGGTTTGCGTATAAGCTTATTTGCTCTGGAGTTAATCCATTTTTAATACCAGTTCTGATTTGCTGCATCTGGTCACTATTGAACTTTGAATTAGCATATAGATGTATTTGTTCCATGGTTAATTTGCTTTTAATGCCTGTCCTAATTTGTATCATCTGGTATTCGTTAAAACCCGGATCTGCATATAATTCGACTTGTTCAAAGGAAAGACCGTCTTCAAAACCTGTACGGATTTGCTTCATTTGTTTGTGATCAAATTTAGAATTAGAATAAAGTTGAACCTGTTCCATAGACAAGCCACTCGTAAAACCTGCTCTGATTATATCCATCTGACACCAATTAAAATTAGGGCTTGCATATAACTGCACTTGTTCCATTGATAAATTGCATAAAAAACCTAGCATAATTCGTTCCATTTGAAGGCTATCAAACTTAGAATTAGCGTATAGCTTTATTTGTTCTATTGATAAACTGTTCTTAAAGCCTAAACAAATTTCTCTCATTTGTTCACAATTAAATTTAGGATTAGCGTAGATTTGTACCTGTTCTGCAGATAAACCATATTCAAAACCTTTTCTAATTTGTTCCATTTGATATTGATTAAATTTTGAATCTGCATAAAATTGTATCTGTTTCATTGGCAAACTATTTTCAAATCCTAATCTGATTTGTTCCATCTGCCAGCCATCGAATTTTGAATCAGCATAAAACTGTACCTGTTGCATACTTAATCCGCTTTTGAACCCATTTTTAATTTCTTCCATTTGATATTTATAACTAATAGTTTTGTTGTCAAACCCTTTTCCTCTTGTGACCTCATCCATCATTTCCTGTAGTTGTTTCTCAGCCATAATAATATCCTCTCTTTCTATGTGCTACCGCATTGAATGTAATTTTATATGCGCAGAAAATTACGAACAAAAAAACCGCCCCCATCGGGGCGGCTCTTTCTACTTAACCGTTTCGTCACGGTTTTGGCTATCTGTAGTTGTACATGGTGTATGATCCATAGAATCAAGTTTTTCCGATACCGAAGGTTTTTCTTGCTCTGCGATACCTAAGACCTGTTTCATCTGCTCTACGGTCACGCCGTTTTCAAAACCTGTACGGATTTTCTGCATCTGTTTACAATCAATTTTTTGATCAGCATAAAGACGTACTTGTTCTAAAGGCAAATTATGTTCAAGCCCTAATCTAATTTCTCGCATCTGGTTGTCTTGGGCATCTGATTGCCCGGCACTAAACTTCGGATTCGCATATATTCTTACCTGTTCAATCGTAAGTCCATGCTCTAACCCTGATCGAAGCTCATCCATTTGATCATAACAAAACTTAGAATCTGCATATACTTGAATTTGGTCCATCGTTAAGCCATTCTCAAATCCCTCTCGAATTGCACTCATCCGACCGTTTCCAAATTTTTGGTTTACATACATTTGCATCTGATCCTTTGACAATCCGTGCTCTAGTCCTAATCGTATTTCCTTCATTTGAAATTCATTAAATTTCGGATTTGCAAACATCTGTACTTGACTTATTTGTAAATTATTTTCAATACCCTTTCGTATTTCTTCCATTTGATCTTGACCAAAATCTGGTTTTGCATATATTCTCACCTGTTCTATAGTCAATCCGTGTTCGAATCCTTCTCGTATTTTTGCCATTTGATTATATTTACAATTAGAATTTGCGGAAAATTCAGTTTTTGCAAAAACACGAATTTGTTCGATGGTAAGTCCGTGTTCGATTCCAAGCCTAATTTCTTGCATTTGTTGATTATAAATATCAGCCTCAAATTCTGGTTTCGCATAAAGTAACACTTGTTTCATAGACAATCCATTCTTAAAGCCCTCTCTGATTTCACTCATCTGAAATCTATCAAATTCTTTTCCTTTTGTAATTTCATCCACCATTTCCTGTAACTTCTTCTCATCCATAACAAAATCCTCTCTTTTTATGTGCTACCGCATTAAAGTCTTTGCTCTTTGTAAGCCTTTCGAAATCTGTCATATTATGTATGCACTCCCCTTTTACCGTACTTCTTTACCTGTTGAAATGTGACTATATGTTTTTCCTTTATCATACGCTTCTTCTTTTCTTTGCAAATTTTTTATTATAAATTCCATTTCATCATCAGTAAAATTTTTCTTTGCAAGCATATCTATCTGTTTTTCTGAAAATCCATTTAAAGAAGCCGAGGTTAATTTTTTTATTTGACTGCTTGATAGATTTCTGTATTTATTTCTTAATTCATTTTGCAAATTCTTGTTTTGAGTTTCTATTTTTGTTCTTCGTTCTATCATGGTATATGCGCCTATGTTCGGATAGGCATATGTAGCAACCTGTTGTAATGAAAGTCCTTGTTCAAAACCGTAACGGATTTCCCGCATTTGTTCTGAAGTGAATTCTTCTTTTGCAAAAAGAGAGATTTCTTCAAGCGAAAGACGATGTAAAAAACCAAGATATATATTGATTATTTGAGACGCGTCAAAATCAGGATTTGCAATAATCCGTTTTTCGTCCATGGAAAAATCAGCGGATATAAAGCAATCGTGCAATGCATCTATTTGACATTCCGAAAATTGTGGATTTGAAATAAGTTCGATTTCCTCTTTACTGCTACCATTTTCAATCACTTCCCGGATTAGTTCCATGTGATAATCTGTAAATTGCGGATTTGCATAATAACTTACTTGTTTAATTGATAAGCCGTCATCAAAGCCTGTTCGGATTTCGTACATTTGCTTTGAATTAAAACTCGCTTTAGCATAAACGTTTATTTGATCTTCTGACATGTTATTTTCATAGCCATAACGAATTTGCCTCATTTGTTTATCATCAAATTTAAGATTTGCGTATAGTTTCACCTGTTTTATTGACAATCCGCAATTAAAACCACATCTGATTTGTGCCATCTGAAAAGTATTAAATCGTGGATCCGCTAAAATATCTAGTTTGCTTTTAGATAAACCGGATTTAATAGCATCCGCTAATTCAGCATACTGTGATTCGTTGAAATCTTTGTTTATATACTGTACTATTTCTTTTTTTGAATATTTCTCTTTAAAGCAAGAAAATATAAAATCCATTTTGTTAAGACCAAATTCAGGATTTGCTATAAAGCGGATTTCTTCATCTGTCAGATTATCATTTATATGATCTTTTACGATACCTATCTGTGCAAAATCAAGATCCCTATATAATTCATCAATTTCTTCGCGTGTCATATTGTTCATCCTCCAAACAGATAGTCATTTTTCCATCTGTGATATATCTTTTCTGTCGTTCTCATTTCTTTGATGTATGTTCTTTGTTACATCATTTTTTATCAGGCTGTTTAAGATAAATTGCATTTGCTCCGGAGAAAGTGGTTTTTGAGCCAATACATCTAGCTTTTTTAAATCAACGTTTTTTGCAGAATATATGGATAAAATATCTGCACACTCTGTTGACGTTTTCCTTTTAAAATGTGTTATATTGTCAATATACCGGTCCGGATATGGAGCATTTTCTGCAATGAGGGTTCTGTACACATCTTTCTGGTGGCGTGTACATTTATGCGAAAGATAATATTTGATTTGTTTTTCCGTGAGTCCGTTTGTAAAATCTCTTAATATTTCATTCTGAATTTTGGTTGTTTTCCCATTGTTAAGACAAAACTGAATCTGCTCTTCGGAAAAGCCTTTGGCAAGGTTTGAAAAGATAAAATTCATCAATTCTGAACTAAATACCGGGTCCGCTCCAAATTTAATTTGTTCTATAGTGAGTCCAAAACTTAATCCGTTATAGATTGCCCTTATTTGTCCGGTAGCATAATTGGCTTTTTTTAATATAGATTCAATCTCGTTTATTGAATGAATTATATCGTTTTCACAAAAACCTCTTTTTAATAATTCACAAAATGTGAGCATTTGGTTGTTGGAATAAACCCCCGGTTTTACAAATAGACATATTTGTTCCGGTGTAAGCCCGGATTGAAGGCTGCTATAAATCAGTGATAACTCCGGGGCACAATATTTTGGATCTGCATAATGTTTGATTTGTGCTAATGGAGCAGCTTTTATTCGCAATGCATACATTATTTCGTACATTTGGTCTGCATCAAATTTTTTATCTGCAAAAATATTTATTTCCTCAATAGGCAGATCCATAATAAATCCATTCATAATAATGTGCATTTGCTGTGCTGTATATCCCGGATTCATGTATATAGAGGCTTGTTCTTCCGTCACTTTATTTTCAAAGCCCATTCGTATTACATGCATTTGTTGTGCGTCATATATAGGATTGGCATAAAGTGCTACAAGGTTATCCGGGATATGATTTTTTAATCCTTCTAGTATTTCTGCCATTCGGTATTCGTCAAATTCCGGTCTTGCATATAGCAAAACCTGTTCTGTGGCAAACCCGCTTTCTAACCCGTTCTTTATGATTTTTAATTGCTGTTCATTAAAATCAGAATCTCTGCCATTAAGAACAACAGTCATTTTGTCTGTAAGTTTTGTTTTTCTCATCGTTTTCTCCTGCTATTTACATATGAATCCTTCTTTGGAGTATTTAACACTTCTTCGATTCTTTTCTTATATTTTTCGTCACTGTTAATCCGATATAAGCTGATTAAAAGATATCGGGGAAGTGAAAACGGACATTTCTTTTTATGGGACAGCTCCACGACACGTAATGCCGTTCCGTAATTTTTGATGTGTGTATGACAGAATCCTTCCATAGATGTGTTATGGACTAAAAATCCATCATCCGTGTGGTTAATTGTAAAAACTCCATCGTTATAAACCATCTCCATAGCAATTACCTCCGTTTATCTTTATATGTGGTAAATTTAAGCAATAAAAAAAGCCGCTGTACTTTGTACAGCAGCTCTTTTTTTACGAGATTGACAGGTCTGATGGCTTTCTGATTACCAACAGCTGCCCATACCCCTTATCCTTTAGATCTTTCTGGATATAAGGGTTTTTTTTCAATTCTTCATCCGGCACATTTTCTGTGCGGATTGGGTACATTGTGATTTCCATTCCGTGTAGCAGTGCCACGCACGTTTTTACGGAATGTTTTTTACATGTTTTTATGTACATCTTTTCCGTCTCTGTTCTGATGAGGACTTCGTTAATTAAAAGTTCTGCATCAAAGAACTTTGACACCTGATCACGGAAATGCTCATTATCAGCTGGAGCTTCTCTGTCAAGCATTCCTGCAAAATGCACCGAGTTTTTAAATCTCTCTACTTCCGCAGAAAGCTTCTGTTCAGGAAACTCCATGATGTCATTGCCGCCTCTGGCGTCCTGAGACCAGAAGCCCAGCTCTTCGCTGCCTTTCCAGATATCGCCCTGTGCGATTTCGCATCCTTCGTGATCGCGAAACCACAAAAGGTTTTTTATGGTTACTCCATATATTTTTGCCATAGGCTGTTCCTCCTAATAAAATCTTGTAATGGAAAAACATTCAAATCCATCGTTGAACACTTCTCCAATTTCCGCATCTTCGCAGAAATCTAATGCAGCTTCTATTGCATCACTGTCCACACCGGCTGTCATCAGGACACCCTGTACATCCAATATGGAATAACACTGGCTTTCACCGTGTTTTGTTTTTACTGTAAAACTCATATTTTCCTCCTACATTTTAAATTCAATAATTCTTCCGCTGTCCTTTAACAACAGGTACTCGTCATCCGTATCCGCAATTTCCTTGCCTAATTCGGCAAAATCCAAAACGGCAGACACGTGATGGTCTAATGTTCCTACTACATTATCAACGTAGTATACACCTAAATCGTATGTGGAATTGAATATTGATGAGATTTGCAAGTCATCTTCTGATATGTTATCAGAAAAGCTATCTAAAACTTCATCTACTTCTCTTTCCCATACGCCCTGTTCAATCAGGACTTTTTTGAATTCATCTTTCATGTTGTTCTCCTTTTATTTTTCAAACATCATTACAAATCCATCATTATATGTAATCCGAAATTTGTAATGTTTTTTTAGTCTGTCATTAAAATTATCATTAAAATAATCTAACGACGGGTTTACAGGGTTGATGCTGTCTAAAAATTCTGCAAACGCTCCCTGTATACCTGATTTTGATTCTGAAATTATTACGGCACCTTCCATAAAGGCAACCGTTGATGGAACCGCCCAAAATTGTATGCGGATTACATTGGGATTGCTACTTTCTACATGTTTAATAACAACAGCAGCCTTATTGCAGTTGCTGGACATAAACATGTTATAAAATTTCCGGGCATTGGCAATTCTCTCTTTTTTGGTCATGTCCATACCCCCTTTAATTTTCTGCAAACTGTAAGAAACTTGGCGAGAGCACGTATCTGTGTGCCCCGGTTTCTGTTATCACCATGGTCCGGATCATCACCGTCCCATCCGCAAGCCTTACATAGTCAGAATCATCGGTAATATTTACGATTCTTTCGCTTGTTGTCACTCCGGTATCAGTGTCTACCACCAGATAATAAGCATTTTGTTCTACTGCAGCATCTGTATTTTTTACGGAAGCATATTTCCCGTCTGTGCTTCCATATGCGATAAATGCATTGCCCGCATCAACGTTGTATACCATAACGTTGCTCGACTCTGCTGCGCCCGCCTGTTTTCCGATAGATACGAAACCGATTGCGATAATCGCCATTATTACCAATACCATTATAATTCCTGTTTTTTTCATGTTTTTTTCCTCCATTTATTTTATTTTTCTAATTTCAATGAAACAGCCGTCTAGCGCTTTATCACACTGTCTGATATCGTACCATTCATTGAAATAAATACGAGCAGCACCCTCTTTTTTGACAGTTTCCAATATTTTATCAATATCTACGTATCCCATAGGAATTCCGTAGGCAGATAAGTATTGGGATCTGTCAAAACCGCAAAGTCTGTCCCGGTAGGTAATTTTGTTCTTTGATAAGAACTTAGTGTACCGTTCAGACAGTTCGCCTGAATTGTCATCGTATTCTGACGACAAAAAGCTGTTTCCGCGAAACAGTTCAAGCTGCCACTTTACTTCCCGGAGGTTATAAAGTGTTCGGGTGATACCGTTTATGGTAAGCATGTAATCGTTTCTTGTACCTGCTTCCCAATTTTTTTTCGAACATTTCCCACAGACATAATCGTCTGTGTTGATTGAAAATTTGTATCGCATGTCTTCCTCCTTAATATTTTATTTTATATGTCTTTTGTCCTACGTGTACCGTGATTAAATACCGGTCTTCCGATGGAACAAAGACAAATTTCCCACATTCATCAGCAAGTATCAGGTGTCCATCCGGGCTTAGGTAAAAACCGTCAATGTCTGTATAACACAGGCATTTTGCCCAGCGTTCCTTCAGGATGTCAGCAATATCGACTTCCTTTTTTGTTTTCCTGTCTATGACTTCGAATGTAAACTGATTTTTCTCAGGCATATGCGTGCATCTCCTTTCTGAAAAATCTTATTCCGCGGATCCCACAAACTTCGGTTATAGTCATACTATCCCTTGAGAGATCATATCCGCAGATTGCCGCAATCATTTCAGTTTCTTTCTTTGAAAGATTGTCGGCATTTTTATATACCGGCTGTCCGGTAAGAGAACATGAATACATGTCCCTTACCAGCACCAGTAATCCTTCTTTGTAAATCTTTACATCAAAGGACATTTTATTCCTGCACCTCCTTTTCAAATACAAACACGATTTTGTCACCATGTTCTATTTTATTTACATAGCTCGCTCCATCTGCAAATTCTTTCTCCAATAGCTTTGCGATGTCCGCTGCAGGATCAGCTACGCGGGTGTACTGCACCTTTTTTGTCGAGACAGCTTTTGTCAAATTTTCGACGGCACGTACCAATCTTGGTATTGTGCTGTCAACAAAAATTCTGCCGCCTCTTGTTTCATAAAAACCCATATGTCTTTTTTCCTCCTTCTTTAATCGTCTTCTACAAATATTGCGGTGCTTTCATTGATGGCAAGATAATAATGTCCATTTCCGCAATCTTTGTACTCTTCCGAATACCATGCCATTTTTTTGTCTGGTTCATATTCGAAAGAAACGTCATAGGATGTTCTTGCACGGGCTGTAAATTTTTCCCGGCTTTTCATCCTATTTTTTATTTGTTCTTTGTAAAGCTTGTTATTCCACCCAAAATACATTGATTTTGTTTGGCAATAACCAAGCTCTCCCTGAAAGAACGAATTATCCAAGTACGGATATTCTTTTAGAATTTCCTCCACCCTCCTGTTTATTTCAGGATCTTTTCTTGCATAATCCCAGTTATTCTGGTTTATGTACTGAAAATCCTCGAATGAAACATTTAGGAGTTCCTTGTAGTGGGCTTTAATGTCCTCCCACAATCCGCTTTCGTCCATAATCTTTATGGCTCTGCGGATTCTTCGTTTCCACGCCTGCTCTTCTTTTTCTGGAGTATCCATGAGTATGAACATGGCGCACCCCTGTTCCTTTGTAAAATAGTTCCCGTAGCGCGATCTTCCCTTCGCATACAGGAAAATCTCGTCTTCCGGGGATCTTGAAATCCTTACAGTTTTACCTTCGCTATCTTTTGCCCGGTATTTTCTGTAAGGTTTCATTTTTTGAAACACTTCTTCTGTAATCATCTTCTTTTCTCCTTTCTTCCATAATATTCGATGTTACATTTTATAAATGGGGAAAAAACTAGAAATAAAAAATGCCCATGATATAAAAAATCATAGGCATTTTCTTTTATTTGGCATTTGTAATGAATCTCACATGTCGAAAGATTCCCCCATGTCAATACTGAAACATTTTTTGCAAAGGTCACGTTCTTCCGTAAAAGCTTTCTTATATTCTTCTGTAGAAAAAGCTTTTTCTGTGATTTTCCATCCCCAATAGCAAAAAACATCTCCGTCTTCCGTCATTCCGCCCTCATAAAAACTGTTAACAAGTCCTTGCTTTTTGAGTTTTGTTAGATGATATCTTATTTTCCCAATACTCACACCAAGGGTTTTGCTTATTGTTGTTGCTGAAAACGGATGCCAGCCATGCATAATTGACACATTATGTCTGCATAGTGTGTAAAGTATTTCATCCATGTAAAATCTCCTTTACATTTTTTCAAATTCAATCACCCATACAAAAGGGTTTTTATCAAATGGACAGCTATATTTCTTTGCTGCAGGTGTAGAATCCCAGAACAATTTGTATTCGGCTCTGGCAATCTCAGTATCGCCAAGCATGGTGCACATGGATGTAAGTCCTTCGCTTCGAATACCATCCGAAGTAATATCCTGCAACCGTTCAACTGATACATTTTTTACTTTGAGCCTGATTCTTGCCGCATCCTTTGGCATAACGGATGCCGGTCTCCATTTAATGGTAACTTGTTTCCCATTTTTGTAAAAAACTTCATTTGCAGAATAATCTGCCCGGTACATATATCTCGAACCGCCATTATACCAAGGCTCCCTGACATATAGGATATCATCCACACATGCAACCGGAGACCATCTTTTCGATATCTCCTTTTTTGTAATATTCTTTGGAAGCCTGTAATCATCACCCCAATAGTTCCATGCTGTCTCCGAAGGATATCCCCATGTACCGTTTTCTGCTCCGGCAAAGGTATAACATAGTCGACTAAGCGGCTGCTCTGGAATAAGCCTTCTGATTGAAGTCTTTGTACCACAAAGAATCCATTTTACTTCTTCTTTTGATAATATTATGGATCTTTCCATCCTATTTTCCTTCTCCTTTCTTTAAGATATCCGGTGTGTCGAATATATTGCCTAATACCTTTACACGATTATTAAGACGGATGTACTTCCACAAATCGTCATTGATTTGTGTTTTCCCATAAGCAATAGATATAGATCCACGATATGGATTATAGTAAATCTGTCCCAATCTTTTTTTTGTGTTCGGGTTCGGGAATGGATCATCATCCGGGTCAAACTGAAATTCTACGATATCATTCTCCCAGATTGGCACATTATTTTTGTCCACAAACGGCGTCGAAAATGATAATGTATCCTTTTCGATAGGGAAGCTTCCCTGATCATTCACAATCAAGAAAGTTTCTGATATTTTTGTGAAATATCCCTTCACCCACTGCTTGTTATCCGTTCTTTTTCTTTTTGCCAAATTTCTCATTTTTATTTTCCTCCTTTTCCATATTTTCAATTTAGCAATTATATATGTGTAAAAATCTATAATAAAAAAAGCCCGTACATATTTATGCACGGACTTTCTTTTTTAAATTCTTTCTACATTTGGAAGTTTTTCTACAGAAGGCTTTACTTTGTAGGATACAGGTCGAACAGACTGCTCTGTTTCATCAAAAAATTCAAGTAAGCACCCGTTTTCATCCTTATATTCATCCATAAATGCACGCTCCTTAGAAACATGAAAAACCGGATAAGATGAAATCTTCATACGATATGTTACCTTTTTCTTTGACGCAAACTTGACACTATCCGGAATCATGGAAAGCTCCATGATTGGATCATCGTTTTCATCCGTAAGTCCTGTGTCTTCTTCCGTAACTTTACCGCTTACAAGCAGCACAGTACCTTCTTTTATTGCTTTTTTGTAAAAAGCGTATTTTTCTGTGAAAAATTTCAACGAAATTTCTCCGGTCTCGTCTTCAGCTTCACAAAATGCCATCGGAAGACCATCCTTTTTTCTGTATTTGATATCTACTTTGGTAAGAACACACATGATCCTGTATGTTCCTGTTGTAAGTTTATCAATCATATCGCAGTCATTAGGACGGCTGTAAGAATCAATCGGATGTGATGTAACATACATGCCTAACAGATTCTTTTCTTCTTCCATTTTTTTGTCTGTATTTTCCGGAATATTTGTTGGAATTGTGATTTCGTCTAACATCTGTCTTGCGATAGTGTATTTTTTCTTCAATTCCTCCACCTTTTCCGGGTTTGTTTTTATTGCTGTTTCCAAAGCGTCCGTTCTTTCAGATACCTTTTTTACTGCATTTTTCAATTCTTCTGCTATCGCACATAATGCTGTACGATTTTTAGAAAAACTATCCAATGCCCCTGCCTTACACAGACTTTCTAATACGTTTTTCTTTGGCATACAACGGGTTATAAAATTTTCATAAGAATAGAAGTTTCCTTTCTTACGTTCTTCCATAATTTCCGCGGCAGCCTTTCCCACATTTTTGACAGCTTTCATACCAAAAAAGATGGTGCCATCAATAACTGTGAATTTGTCTTCCGACCGGTTTACATCTGGCGCTTTTACAGGAATACCCAAAACCTTTGCTTCATGCATCAGCCCCGGTATTTTCTTGTTTATTGCCTGATTCATCGCGGAAGCAAGAAATTCTGCTGTATAATGCAGTTTCAGCCAAGCAGTTATATACGCAACATTTGCGTATGCTGCAGCGTGTGACTTGTTAAATGCATATTCCGCAAAATCTTCCATCTGAGAAAACAGTTCGCTCGCAGCCTCTTCACTGATACCGTTTGGAACACATCCTTTAATGTTGCGGGATGCGTCACCATAGATAAACGCTTCACGCTCTTTTGTAAGCTCATCAGCTTTTTTCTTACTCATATATCGTCTCACGACATCTGCACCGCCAAGTGTGTATCCGGCAAGCTGCTGGAATATTGCCATGACCTGCTCCTGATAGACTATTGCAGCGTAAGTGTCACCAAGAATCGGCTTTAATTCATC
>ENA-ORLM01001855-ORLM01001855.1-human-gut-metagenome-genome-assembly--contig:-NODE-1855-length-12183-cov-2.483892_pt1 | contig 12183 bp, 12 predicted proteins | sample MGYA00243063_ERZ508815 | MGnify/ENA primary metagenome ERZ508815 (study PRJEB26277, sample SAMN04329768) | human gut metagenome | biome: human-associated habitat | host: Homo sapiens | place: USA...
CTGGGAGAATTATTCTCCCAGTTTTTTTAATAAACATTGATATATTTCAGTCTGATTTTCTTTGAATTTTTGGCACGCCCTACGAGCTGCTTCCTCGGAGGGAACGGCAAAGGAAAGCGAGAATAATGTGTTGCCGCGTTCCTGTACTAAAGCAGATGCCAGATAGTCTCCGGAAGGAGTTACCGAATAGTCGGTGTGGACTGTGGTAGCTTCTAAAATATCAACTTTATTGTCTCGCAGATATTCATCAATCTGTCGTATCGTGTCTTTGGGAAGCATGGAAGAGAAGTATTCTAACATCTGCGATCCCTTTTGTGTGATCTTGTAATATGTCGTTTTACGAGTTGCCTCTTCCTCGATCAGGGCATCTTCTGTCAGAAGTGCTAATGTTTCCTGAATTGAAAAAAAGTCTGTATAGCCATGCCCTAAAATGAAATCGCACAAAAAAGCATTAGGTAGTCCCTGTTTTGTGCGGCTTAACGCATATAAAATAATTAATTTATACAAACGCAGTGTGTCTGGTGTCATAGGTTTCCTTTCTGCTTGCTGTAATATTTCCCCTGATAGACCTGCTCTGTTTTGAGAGAGTGTGCAATATGGTTAAGAACAGCCCGTTTGTTGCAGCTCCAGCGTGGTGCGATCAGGAGATCTTTTGGGCCATCTCCGGTCAGGCGGTGGATCACAATCTCCGGAGAGAGATTACCGATGCATCGGATGACCAGATCTACATACTCTTCCTGAGTCAGGATATGCCAAGGATGTTCTTCGAGATAAATTGCCAGATCCGTTCCTTTTAATACATGCAATAGCTGCAATTTGATCCCCTGAATATGTTGTGTGTTCAGATATTGGATCGTTTCAAGAATGTCTGCTTCGGTTTCGCCCGGAAGTCCAAGGATCACGTGGACGATCACCGGAATATTGAGTGTATGCAGCGTGTGCGCAGTCTGCTCAAAAACATGCAGAGGATATCCACGGCGAATGAAACGAGCCGTATGTTCGTGCGCCGTTTGCAGACCGAGCTCGATCCATATCGGTTTTATCTGCCTGCATTCATCGAGCAGGGAAAAAATCTCCGGGGAAAAGCAATCCGGTCTGGTAGCGATAGAAAGTCCGACGATATCCGGATGCGCCAGCGCTTCCAGATACATCGGACGTAATATGTCGATGGGAGCATATGTGTTGGAAAACGATTGGAAATACGCAATGTATTTCTGACCGGTTTCCTTGGCGCTGCCGTTTAGGCGACAGATCGCCTCATCGATCGCAGCCGTGATAGATCGGTTCGTCGTGGCAAAATCACCGGAACCGCCCTCGCTGCAAAAAATACAGCCTCTCGTGTCCAGTGTTCCATCTCGGTTTGGACAGGTCATTCCCGCATCTAATGCAATTTTATAGACCTTTTGTCCAAACGTTTCTTTGAGATAATAGTCTAAGGAATAGTAGGGCTTTTCACCCCAACGAGATCTAACGGATGTGTGATTTGACTGCATCGGCCACCACCTGAGCTGCGCGTGGGTCAAACGCTTCCGGTAAAATATGTTCGTCGTTTAATTCTTCGTCAGAAACGAGTCCGGCAAGTGCAAGAGCAGCAGCGAGCTTCATTTCTTCTGTAATGTCGGTCGCTCTGCCGTCTAATGCACCCTTAAAGATGCCAGGGAAAGCAACAACATTATTGACCTGATTTGGAAAATCAGATCGACCGGTTCCGACAACGCGTGCACCGGCAGCTTTTGCAACATCAGGCATGATCTCCGGAACAGGATTTGCCATGGCAAACAGTATCGCATCGGAATTCATGGATTGAACCATTTCTGCGGATACAATATTAGGAGCGGAGACACCAACGAAAATATCGGCACCACAAAGTGCGTCAGCCAGTGTTCCGGTTTTGCCGGACAGATTTGTTACTTCCATCATTTCCTTCTGCATCCAGTTTAAGCCCTCGCTCTTTTTAGATAAGATACCGCTGATATCGCACATTGTTACGTCGGTAAATCCATAGCGGAGTAATAATTTTGTAATAGCAACGCCGGCGGATCCGGCACCGTTTACAACAACTTTGCAATGTTCTTTCTCTTTGCCAACCACCTTCAAAGCGTTAATAATGCCGGCGAGAACAACGATCGCAGTACCATGCTGATCATCGTGATATACCGGTATATCTAAGGCTTCTTTTAGACGACTTTCGATCTCAAAGCAGCGTGGCGCAGAAATATCTTCTAAGTTGATACCGCCAAAAGCCGGTGCAATGTTGATCACGGTTTTGATGATCTCTTCAGTATCCTGTGTATCTAAGCAGATCGGGAAGGCATTGACACCGCCAAATTCCTTAAAGAGGACTGCTTTGCCTTCCATAACAGGCATAGCAGCTTCCGGACCGATGTTACCAAGGCCGAGGACGGCACTTCCGTCAGAAACAACAGCAACGGTATTGGATTTGATGGTATATTGATAAGCTGCTTCTTTATTTTTTGCAATGACCTTACATGGTTCAGCAACACCTGGTGTGTAGGCAACAGCCAGATCCTCGCGAGATTTTACCTGACACTTGGGAGTTACATCCAGTTTGCCATTCCATTCTTTATGTAATTGTAGAGCTTTTTCTGCATTTGTCATTCGACTTAACCTCCATTTTCTGTAGAATTATTTGTAATAGCAATCGCACACTATATCATAGCATACATCGAATTGGAAAACAATAAAGCCGAAAAACTTCGTCCGACAAAAGATGTTTTGTGCGATAAAAGACGAACGATGTCGAAAAAACAATAATATTCATAGGATTTTGTGAAAATTTTTGAAAAAGTCATTTACAACGCTGTTGAAATGCTTTATATTATTTAGTGCATGTAATTACTCTAATACAGTAGGTCATAGATACATAGGCGAGACAATATCGTCGTGATCGATTTATTATTCATTATAATCCGACCTAATAATTGCAGAAAGAATCATGTTAGCACAAGTTGAATTTTTTTTATTGGAAAGGGATAATTTTATGACAGAATACGATAAGTTATCATTGGTTGAATTACGAATTGTAGCGAAGAAGATGGGCATCAAAAGTGTTACCAGTTACAAAAAGTTAGAGTTGCTTGCAAAAGTGAAAGAAGTTGCAGCAACAATGGAATCTACAGACGCGACACCTGAGACGGACGATATTCAGAGTGTAGATCATGTTGTAGAGAGCACAGGAGAGGCTGTCGACAGTCCGATGCCAAGATCCAGATATGCGAGTGAATCAGACAATTCCCGTATGGAGGAAAGTGGACGAGATATGAATCGTGGCTATGTCAGTGATAGAGAACCTATGAGAACATCCGGTTATATGAGGGATCCTGAGATGGGAATGGCTCGTGGAGGATACTCCCGTAACGAGGGAATGAGCCGTGGAGGATACACCCGCAATGATAATATGAGTCGCGGAGGATACTCCCGTAATGATAATATGGGTCGCGGAGGATACATGAATCGCGGTGATAATATGAACCGCGGAGGATATATGAATCGCGATAATATGGGACGTGGTGTATACAGCCGCAGTGAGAGTATGAATCGTAGCAATTATTCCCGTAACGAAGGCTATCGAAACGATGGTTATCGTAATGATAATATGGATCGTGGCGGATATGTACGCAATGATAACAGAGGCTATCATGCGGATCTTCGTCCGCAGCTGCACCGGGCACCACAGCACGAGTTGACACCAACGGAGATCGCTGAGTTGGATAGTGGTGTATCACGTGAGGGTATTTTGGAAGTACTCCCGGAGGGATATGGATTTATTCGATGCGACAATTATCTCCCTGGAGAGAGAGATCTGTATGTCTCACCGCAGTTGATCCGTAAGTACCATCTGCGTACCGGAGATATCCTAAATGGTAATATTCGTATTCGTAATCAGAATGAGAAATTTGCCGCATTATTATATATCAAAGAAATCAATGGCAGTGATCCGGATGAGATGATAAATCGTCCAAAGTTTGAGCAGTTGACACCGGTATTTCCGGATGAGAGACTTCGCTTAGAGACACCGGGCTGTCCGATATCCATGCGTATGATAGATCTGTTCGCACCAATTGGTAAAGGACAGAGAGGAATGATCGTATCTCAGCCTAAGACAGGTAAGACGACATTATTAAAACAGGTTGCCAAGGCTGTTAAGACAAATCATCCGAAGATGCATTTGATCGTATTGTTGATCGATGAGCGTCCGGAGGAAGTGACAGATATCAAAGAGTCTATCTTAGGACATAACGTAGAAGTGATCTTCTCCACGTTCGATGAACTTCCGGAAAATCACAAGCGTGTATCGGAGATGGTTATTGAGCGCGCTAAGCGTCTTGTAGAGCAGGGCGAAGAAGTTATGATCCTGTTAGACAGCATTACTCGTCTTGCAAGAGCTTACAACCTGACAGTACAGCCAAGCGGTCGTACTTTGTCCGGCGGTTTAGATCCGGCTGCATTGCATATGCCAAAACGTTTCTTTGGTGCAGCACGCAATATGCGTGAGGGCGGAAGTTTGACAATCCTTGCAACTGCACTTGTGGATACCGGAAGTAAGATGGACGATGTTGTATTTGAGGAATTTAAGGGAACCGGTAATATGGAGCTTGTTCTTGACCGCAAGCTTTCCGAGAAGCGTGTATTCCCGGCGATCGATCTTCCTCGTTCCAGTACGCGCAGAGATGATCTTCTTCTGACACAGGAGGAGATGGAAGCTAATTTCCTGATGCGTAAAGCACTTACCGGAATGAAATCCGAAGAGGCTGTTGAACGGATTATTGAAATGTTCCGTCGTACTAAGAGTAATCAGGAATTTATCCAAACGATTCGCAAGACAAAAATTGTATAAAAGTGCTTGCAATCCGCTTTTGACTATGCTATACTGAAGAAGTTGTGTAAAAATGAGAATCGAGAAAGCTTTTTTCAAAGTTTTCTTCGCAATAGTAACCGACTGCTGAGAAGCGGCGGAATGGAAATGGAGGATAAAGCGATGAGATAAGGAATTCATCCAAACTACTATCAGGCAAAGGTTGTATGCAACTGTGGAAATGAGTTTGTGACTGGTTCTACTAAGGAGGAAATCCACGTAGAAATCTGCTCCAAATGTCATTCATTCTATACAGGTCAGCAGAAGGCTGTCAAAGCTCGTGGTGCCATTGATAAGTTCAATCGCCGTTATGGTATTCAGGCAAACTAGCAAAATAAATGGTCGGAGTGCGTCCGGCCTTATGAACGGTCACAGTATTTGTGCTTAACAAGTGCTGTGACCGTTTGTGTTATACACAAATGGAGAGAAAGTGAAGTAAATTTGTAGTGCGAAAATTGTATCTGTTGTAGAATAAAACAGATGCGTGGAAGGGCATGGTTATAAAAATGAAATCATCAGGAATAGGTGGACAGGCAGTATTAGAAGGCGTAATGATGCGCAATAAGTCCAAGTATGCAGTAGCAGTACGCAAACCCGATGGCGAGATTGATATAAAGGTAGATACCTGCACAAGTGAAGGGGACCGCAAGCTGTTTTTCAGACTTCCATTGATCCGAGGTGTTGTTGCATTTGTGGACTCTTTGGTGTTAGGAATGAAGACATTGACATATTCTGCCAGCTTTTACGAAGAGGAAGAATCGCAGGAAGCTTCAGCTGCGGATGGGAACAAGGCAGATCGTACGGATGAGAAGAGTGGCGAGAAACAAAAAAAAGAAGGCTCCGAAGCAGAAAGTTCAGCAGCATTGGCGAAAAAAGCAGAAAAACGTGAACAGATGGAGATGGCGATGACAGTAATGCTGTCTATTGTACTGGCGCTGGCGGTGTTTGTTGCACTTCCGTTTGGATTATCTTTGCTGCTAAAAGATCATATTCGATCGCAGGCTGTATTAGCACTGATCGAGGGACTGATCCGACTGGGGCTGTTTATCGGTTATGTGTATGTCATTTCCTTTATGCAGGATATTAACCGGGTATTCATGTATCATGGTGCAGAACACAAGGCGATCAATTGCGTGGAAAGTGGTGATGATCTGACGGTATTGAATTTGCGTATGCTTTCGAGATATCTCAAGCGTTGTGGAACCAGTTTCCTCTTTATTGTTATGTTGATCAGTATCGTACTGTTTATGTTTTTACATTTTGACAGTGTATGGCTTCGTTTGTTGAGCCGTTTGCTGCTGGTGCCGGTTGTGGCAGGTATTTCGTATGAATTTATCCGTCTTGCGGGCAACAGTGATGCAAAGATTATCAATATCTTAAGCAAACCGGGAATGTTTTTACAGGGATTGACAACGAGAGAACCGGATGACAGCATGATCGAGGTTGCCATTGCCTCAGTAGAAGCAGTTTTTGACTGGAAAGAGTACCAGAGCAGATTGCAGGCGGTTAAGAAGAGTACAAAACGCAAAAAAGTGGCAGAAGAGATGCGTAAAAGCGGCATGACAGCACCGCTGCCGATCGTGGATCCGGCGAATGCTAAGAAAAAGAGTGGAACAGAACTTGCTTCTGAGATCAAAAAACGTGAGCAGGAGTATAAGAAACGTGCCGATGAGCGCAAGAAATATATGGAAGAAATGCAAAAGCGTGAGGATGAGATCGCGAAGGTAATGGATGAAGTATCCAAACGTAAGGAAGAACGTCAAGCACTTGCACAAGCCCAGGAAGAAATGACAGAGGATGAACTTTCCTCCTTAGATCGTTTCTTTGATGATCCGGATGGTACAAAATCAGATATGGAATCAAAGCCTTCCGTGGATGAGGTGGAAAACGGATGAAAGAGGAAATCCTTACGCTAAAGGAAGCTTTGGCGAAAGCCGTGGACAAATTGCAGCAGATGGAAGTGCCGGATGCCGACATTGATGCATGGTATTTGCTTTCCTATGTGACCGGACTTGACCGTGCGGCATTTTTCCTGCATGGAGATGAACCGATGGCGGAGCCGGATATGATTCGATACCGCGACCTGGTTACAAAACGTGGGGAACGCATTCCATTACAGCATTTGACCGGTGAGCAGGAGTTTATGGGGCTGGATTTTCATGTGAATGAACATGTACTGATCCCGAGACAGGATACCGAATGTCTTGTGGAACGGGTTCTGCCATATGTAGACGGCAAACGAGTGTTAGATGTGTGTACCGGTTCCGGATGTATTGCGATAGCGATTGCCAAACTTGGTAAACCGTTCATCGTGCACGGAGTAGACATCTCCGAGGAAGCACTTGCAGTTGCCAGACAGAATGCAACAGAACTTAACGCTTCTGTAGAACTGTTTGCGGGGGATCTTATGACAAGGATGGATGGGCAATACGATGTGATCGTATCGAATCCGCCGTATATCCCACCGTCAGTGATAGAGGGATTGATGCCGGAAGTACGATTGCACGAACCGATGCTTGCACTGGACGGTGGACAGGATGGGCTGGAATTTTACCGGAGGATTGCAGGACAGGCGGTCACACGACTGGCGCCAAACGGAAGACTGTTTTTGGAGATCGGATGTGAACAGGCTGCTGCTGTAGCGGAAATATTGCAAAAACAGGGATATCGGGAAGTGCAGGTGTTTCAGGATCTTGCCGTTAAAGATCGTATTTTACAATGTATCGTATGAAATAGAATGGAGGAAGAATCATGTTTGATAAATTAGAAGATTTGGTGCGTAGATTGGAAGAGCTTAATATTGAGCTTACGGATCCTGATGTTATCAGTAATCAGGATAAATACCGCCAGCTTATGAAAGAGCAGAATGAGTTGACGCCGATCGTTGAGAAATATCAGGAGTATCGTGCGGCAAAAGATGGTGTGGAAGATAGTCTTGCCATTTTAGAGGAAGAGAACGATGAGGAAATGCGTGAGCTTGCCAAAGAGGAGTTGGCAGATTGCAAAGCTAAAGTAGAATCCTGTGAACAGGAATTGAAGATTTTGATGTTACCGAAAGATCCGAATGATGATAAGAACGTTATCGTAGAGATCCGCGGCGGTGCCGGTGGAGATGAGGCGGCATTATTTGCAGCAGATCTGTTCCGTATGTATTCTAAATTTGCAGAGGCAAACCGTTGGAAAGTAGAAGTGATGAGTGCCAATGAAAACGGCATTGGTGGTTTTAAGGAAATTGTCTTTATGGTGCTCGGTCATGGAGCGTATTCCAAGTTAAAATATGAAAGCGGTGTGCATCGTGTTCAGAGAATCCCAACGACAGAATCCGGCGGACGTATTCATACATCGACGGCAACGGTTGCGATCATGCCAGAGGTAGAAGATGTTGAAGTACATGTAGATCCGAACGATTGCAAGTTTGATGTATACCGTGCGTCCGGTAATGGCGGACAGTGCGTCAACACAACAGATTCTGCTGTTCGTATTACGCATATCCCTACGGGTATTGTGGTTACCTGTCAGGATGAGAAATCTCAGCTCAAAAATAAAGACAAGGCGATGAGAGTACTTCGTTCCCGCATCTATGATATGGAGCAGGAGAAGGCGAATAGCGAACAGGCAGCTGAGCGGCGCAGCCAGGTTGGAACCGGTGATCGTTCCGAAAAGATCCGTACTTATAATTTCCCACAGGGACGTGTGACAGATCACCGAATCAAATTTACCAGCCATCGTCTGGGAGAAATATTAGATGGAGATATCAATGAACTGCTGCAGAACATTATTGCGGCAGATCAGACAGCGAAATTAGCGAAATTAAACGAAAATTAATGGGGGGGAGAATGGTTATGAGAAAAAAGAAATGGTTACGTGGCGTAATGGCAATGGCGGTAGCGGGGAGTCTGCTTATATCGGCAGCACCGGGAAGCCTGCAGGCACCGAAAGCGTCAGCAGCAGTGAAGCTGACCGGTAAGACCAAAAAGGTTGCTTATCGAAACACTTTTGTTGGAAAACATGGCAGATTACGTGTCAAAGGCACTAAGCTGGTGGATAAAAAAGGCAAAGCGGTACAGCTTCGCGGAATATCCAGTCATGGCATCAACTGGGATGTTGGAGAACCGTTTGTTAATGAGAAAGCTTTGCAAAATCTGCGGGACGAATGGGGCGTCAATTGTTTTCGTGTTGCAATGTATACCGAGGATTACAATGGATACTGCGTGACAGATACGGCAAGCCGCAAGAAGCTTTTGGCAAAGATCGATACAGCCGTAAAAGCCGGAAGAAAGCTTGGCATGTATGTCATCATTGACTGGCATATTTTAAGCGATGGTAATCCGAAGAAAAATCAGTCTAAGGCTAAGGCATTTTTTAAGAAAATGTCGAATAAATATCGAAAAGAAAAACATGTATTTTATGAAATCTGCAATGAACCGAATGGCGGTGTACAGTGGAAGACTATCAAATCGTATGCAAAATCCGTGATCAAGGTGATCCGCAAAGCGGATAAAAAAGCGGTAGTCATTGTCGGTACGCCGACCTGGAGTCAGGATGTTGATATGGCTGCAAAATCTCCGCTCAAAGGAAAAAACATTATGTATGCCTTTCATTTTTATGCAGCGACGCATGGCGATGATCTGCGCGCCAAAGTAAACGCAGCACTTCGCAGCAAATTGCCACTGTTTTGTTCGGAATTTAGTGCGTGTGATGCCAGCGGAAATGGTAATTATGATTTTTCTTCCGCGAATAAGTGGATCAGTCTGATGAATCGTAATAAGATCAGTTATTGCTGCTGGAGCCTTAGCAACAAGCCGGAATCGGCTTCGCTGCTTAAAAGTTCCTGCAAGAAAACAAGCGGGTTTAAGACGTCCGATTTATCTAAAATGGGAAGATATATCGTTAAGAAATACCGCAAAAAGTAAGAGAAAGTAAGTAGATAACGGAAAGGCACAAGATTTCATGCTTAGTAGTAATTCGAATCGTCAGATCAAAGAGTTGATCAAACTGCAGAATCAAGCGAAATATCGCAAAAAAAGCGGTATGTTTGTTGCAGAAGGTGCAAAGCTTGTCGCAGAGGCGGCGCATTATGGCAAACTGCAAAAAATATATATTGCAGAAAGTTCACAAGGCAGAGAAGAGGAACGTATTCAGCCGTTGTTAGAGGAGTTCCCATATGAAGTTGTATCTGAAGAAGTCTTTGCGGAGATCACGGATACAGTTACACCGCAGGGCGTTTTGGGATTGGTGCAGATGCCCAAATATACGATGGAAGAAATTTTGAACGCGAACAATCAACAGTTTTTATTGTTAGATGATCTGCGTGACCCCGGCAACTTGGGAACCATTATGCGAACAGCAGAGGGGGCCGGTATGGCAGCAGTGCTCATGAGCAAAGGGACAGTTGATCTGTTTAATCCGAAAGTAGTCCGTGCGACAATGGGAGCCATCTTTCGAATGCCATACTGTTATGTGGAAGATCTGCCGGCGCTTGCAGAAAAACTGCGAGAGCAGGGGATCGCAGTATATGGAACAGCCATGGAAGGCAGTGTTGTGTATGATGAACCGGATTATACCACGGGGGCGGCTATGGTGATCGGCAATGAGGCCAATGGTATGTCGGATGCGATGTTTGCAGCGATCACAGACCGAATCCGTATTCCGATGGAGGGAAGTTTGGAATCTTTGAATGCAGCAGTATCGGCAGCGATTGTCATGTATGAAATGCAGCGCCAGCGCAGACATCGTTGAAAAAGCAGAAAATGGTGGTCAGTGCAGATATAGTTGAAAAAAAGAGGGAAATGTTCTATAATGCTGACATTATAAACACACTGGAAACTTATAGTTCGAAAAATGAGAAAGGAATGTAGGAGTTATATGGAACCATTATATTGGCTGATATTGCTTGCAATCTTTCTTGTGATTGAGATCATCACATTGGGGCTGACAACAATCTGGCTGGCCGGAGGTGCATTGGTTGGATTTCTGGCAGCGGTGCTGCATGTGCCGTTACCGATACAGATTGTGCTGTTTTTGGTCGTTTCTATTGTATTGATCGTATTTACAAGGCCGGTAGCAGAGCGTTATTTTAATAACAGCAGAGAGCAAACCAATGTCGGTGGAATTATCGGCAGAGAGGGAAAAGTAATCGTTACGATTGATAACTTTAATCAAACCGGTGCTGTTTTGATCGATGGAATCGAATGGACAGCGCGAAGTGACGAGGAGGATGTGGTCATTGAGACGGGAGAGCGTATTGTCGTTACTCGCGTGGAAGGTGTCCGCGTGTTTGTGAAAGTGAAAGGAGATCATTAATATGCCATATTTAATTGTGTTATTAGTTGTTGTAGTGATTGTCATGATATCCTGCGTCAATGTAGTGCCGCAGGCTCATGCGTATGTTGTAGAGCGATTAGGTGGTTATCAGGCAACTTGGGATGTAGGAATCCATTTCAAAGTTCCGTTTATTGACCGCATTGCAAAACGTATTCTGCTCAAAGAGCAGGTTGTTGATTTCCCGCCGCAGCCGGTTATCACCAAGGATAATGTAACAATGCGTATTGATACTGTTATCTTTTATCAGATCACGGATCCAAAGCTGTTTGCATATGGTGTTGATAATCCGATCGTTGCGATTGAGAACTTAACAGCAACCACTCTGCGTAATATTATCGGAGATCTGGAGTTAGACGAGACGCTGACTTCCCGCGAGACGATCAATACGAAGATGAGGGCATCTCTTGATTCCGCAACAGATCCATGGGGAATCAAGGTGAACCGTGTTGAGCTCAAAAACATCATTCCTCCGGCAGAAATTCAGGATGCAATGGAGCGTCAGATGAAAGCAGAGCGTGAAAAGAGAGAATCGATCCTTCGTTCACAGGGTGAAAAGGAATCGGCTATCTTGGTAGCACAGGGTAAAAAAGAAGCAGCTATTTTGGATGCAGAAGCAGAAAAACAGGCAGCGATCCTTCGCGCAGAAGCTAAGAGAGAGTCGATGATACGCGAAGCGGAAGGTCAGGCGGAGGCGATCAAGACGGTACAGCAGGCAAGTGCAGATGGTATTCGCATGTTGAATGATGCACAGGCGAGCAAAGAAGTATTGCAGCTTAAGAGTTTGGAAGCCTTTAGCAAAGCTGCCGATGGAAAAGCAACCAAGATCATCATTCCATCTGAAATTCAGGGAATGGCAGGTCTTGCAAAATCTTTTTCCGAAGTGATCAAAGATAATTAAATGATGTTAGGTCATCTGTATACGATAGCATTCTGCAAAGGGTTACGGCCTCGGGCAGAGAGAAAAGAGGAGAAATTATGAGCGT
>ENA-ORLM01001859-ORLM01001859.1-human-gut-metagenome-genome-assembly--contig:-NODE-1859-length-12164-cov-2.822619_pt1 | contig 12164 bp, 11 predicted proteins | sample MGYA00243063_ERZ508815 | MGnify/ENA primary metagenome ERZ508815 (study PRJEB26277, sample SAMN04329768) | human gut metagenome | biome: human-associated habitat | host: Homo sapiens | place: USA...
TGTAGTTATGCAATAAAACTAAATAAGGAGGTGCTCCTGAGTTGTCAGACGAAGCAATCAAGTATGTGATTTTCGCTGTAATACTCGTGGTTGCAATTCTCGTTACCTGGTTTTTAGCTATTGCGTATCGTAAAAATGTGGCAGAGGCAAAGCTTGGTAAGGCAGAGGATAAGGCTAGAGAGATTATAGATGAAGCACTGAAAGCTGCGGAGGCAAAGAAACGTGAGACACTTCTTGAGGCGAAGGAAGAAGCCATGAAGACGAAGAATGAGATTGACAAAGAAGTCAAGGATCGTCGGAATGAGCTTCAGCGCATGGAAAAGCGTGTTCTTTCCAGAGAGGAAAATCTCGACCGGAAGACCGAAGCCGTAGAGAAGAAAGAAGCTTCATTATCACGTAAAGAGGCAGAACTCACGAAGCTGAAGCAGGAAGTTTCAGATTTGGAAGCAAAAAGAACTCAGGAACTGGAAAGAATTTCCGGATTAACCTCTGAACAAGCAAAAGACTACTTATTGAAAATTGTTGAAGATGAAGTGAAACATGAATCGGCCGTGATGATCAAGGAAATGGAGAGTCGGGCCAAAGAAGAAGCAGACAAAAAGGCAAAGGAATATGTGGTTAACGCTATACAGAGATGTGCAGCAGACCATGTCTCTGAGACTACAATTTCCGTTGTACAGTTACCGAATGACGAAATGAAGGGACGTATCATCGGACGTGAGGGACGTAACATCCGTACCCTTGAGACCATGACAGGTGTATACCTGATCATAGATGATACACCGGAAGCAGTAATCCTGTCCGGATTTGATCCGATTCGTCGTGAGGTAGCGAGAATTGCGCTGGAGAAGCTGATTGTGGACGGACGTATCCATCCGGCCAGAATCGAAGAGATGGTAGAGAAGGCGCAGAAGGAAGTCGAAGTAATGATCAAGGAAGAGGGAGAAGCCGCAACTCTGGAGGTTGGTGTACATGGCATTCATCCCGAACTGGTAAGATTACTCGGTAAGATGAAATTCCGTACCAGCTATGGTCAGAACGCATTAAAGCATTCCATCGAGGTTGCACAGTTGTCAGGTCTTCTGGCAGCGGAGCTGGGACTGGATGTGAGACTTGCCAAGAGAGCGGGACTGCTGCATGATATCGGTAAGGCAGTAGACCACGAGATGGAAGGTTCCCATATTCAGCTGGGTGCTGAACTGTGTCGGAAATATAAAGAGAACGCTACGGTTATCAATGCCGTGGAATCTCACCATGGCGATGTAGAGCCTACTTCCCTGATTGCATGTATTGTACAAGCTGCTGATACAATATCCGCTGCAAGACCGGGAGCTAGAAGGGAAACACTGGAAACCTATACTAGCAGATTAAGACAGTTAGAAGATATCACAAACAATTTCAAAGGTGTAGATAAATCTTTTGCTATTCAGGCAGGTCGTGAAGTTCGTGTTATGGTAGTGCCCGAGCAGATTTCAGATGCCGATATGGTATTGTTGGCAAGAGATATTTCCAAGCAGATCGAAGCTGAATTGGAATATCCCGGACAGATCAAGGTAAATGTGATCCGTGAGAGCCGCGTAATTGATTACGCCAAATAACTGACCAGTCAGAAATGACAATTTCATACGAAGTAAGAAAAGCTGTTGTGCTGTTAAAGCACAGCAGCTTTTTTGATAAAATTTTCGAAAAAAGGTATTGTACAAAGAACTTTCTTATAGTATGATATTCGAAGTGTATGATTGTATACGATTATCCAACGTCCACAGAAGAAAGCGTATTCCCTATGGGAAAAAACGAGAAAGGTATGGTACGAAATGAAAGCATATCAGGAATTATCCAAGGAAGAACTTTTAACATTGAAGGCAGAGCTGAACGCTGCATATGAAGATGCAAAAGGCAAAGGCCTGAAACTGGATATGTCCAGAGGAAAACCGGCAGTTAACCAGCTGGATATGACAATGGATTATCTCGATGTTGTAAATTCTCAGAGCGCTATGAAGGCTGAGGATGGAATGGATGTTCGAAATTATGGTGGCCTGGACGGTATTCCTGAGGCATAGAAACTGATCGCTGACATTCTGGAAGTGAAGCCGGATAATGTGATCGTTTGTGGCAATGCCAGCCTGACCATCATGTATGATACCGTATCCCGGGCTATGACCCATGGCATCTTAGGCAATACCCCCTGGTGTAAGCTGGATCATGTAAAGTTTCTGTGTCCCGTACCCGGTTATGACAGACATTTTGGAATCACAGAGCATTTCGGAATTGAAATGATCAATGTGCCCATGACACCCGAAGGACCGGATATGGACATGGTAGAGAAGCTGGTGTCTGAAGATCCTGCCATCAAGGGTATCTGGTGCGTACCCAAATACTCCAACCCTCAGGGCTATTCCTACTCCGATGAGACTGTAAGACGTTTCGCAGCATTGCAGCCTGCCGCACCGGATTTCCGTATTTTCTGGGATAATGCCTATGCCATCCATCATTTATATGATGACAGACAGGACCAGCTGTTAGAGATTCTTTCCGAGTGTGAGAAAGCAGGACATCCGGACATGGTATTCGAGTTCTGCTCCACCTCCAAGGTAACCTTCGCAGGAGCCGGCATTGCGGCTATTGCATCTTCCAAGGCAAACCTGGATGATATGCGCAAGTCCATGACAATCCAGACGATTGGTTATGATAAGATCAACCAGTTACGCCATGTACGTTATTTCAAGGATATCAATGGTGTACGTGAACATATGAAGAAGCACGCAGCGATCATGCGTCCCAAGTTCGAGGCTGTACTGCAAGTGCTGGAGAATGAGCTGGGAGGCTTAGGCATCGGTACCTGGACTAAGCCCAACGGTGGATATTTCATCTCCTTTGATGCCCTGGAAGGCTGTGCCAAGGCTATCGTGGCAAAGTGTAAGGAAGCAGGCGTGACTCTGACCGGAGCAGGCGCTACGTTCCCCTACAAGAAGGATCCCAAGGATTCCAATATCCGTATTGCACCTTCCTTCCCCACACCGGAGGAGATGGCAATGGCTACGGATCTGTTCGTACTCTGCGTCAAGATGGTGAGCGTAGATAAATTACTGGAAAACAGGTAAGTATTCGATTTGGATGAGAAGGGATGATAAGTCATGGAAGAATTCAAGCGTATCAGCCGTGATCTGGTAGCAAAGGGTGCTATTATCGACTATTATCAGGATACCATGCAGATTCCCAACGGTAATATAGCAAAATGGGATCTGATCGACCATAAAGGGGCGGCTGCAGTAGTAGCCGTGAGAGAAGACGGTAAGCTTCTGATGGTGCGTCAGTACCGCAATGCCCTGGAGCGTGAGACGTTAGAGATCCCGGCAGGCGGACTGAACGGGAGAGAAGAGCCCACGGATCAGGCAGCTATGCGGGAATTGCAGGAAGAGACCGGGTATCATACTGACCATGTGGAACTGTTGACCTCTATTTATACCACAGTGGCATTCTGCAATGAGAAGATCGATATTTATCTGGCCAGAGGACTGAAAGACAGAGGAAACCAGCATCTGGATGAAGATGAATTCATCAATGTAGAGGCTTATTCCGTAGAAGAATTAAAGCAGATCAACTACGACTGCAGGAGCCAGGATGCCAAGACAATCTGCGGCATTTTAACTTACGCGTCCAAATACCTGAGTGAGTAATTCCGTTACAGACAAAAGCAGTCACGACCGGCTGCTACATAATGATTTTAGGAAAGCCCATCCAGACAGGCAGTACCTGTCCGGATGGGCTTTTTCTTTTCTGAAAGACGAATAAGAAAGCATGATTTTCCATGTTGTCCGCATATATTACTAACAACGCCTGACGGGAGACGAGAATATATGAAATGGAACAGATCCATGTTGCCTGCGGGAAAACTCCCGCTGCACTTTTTGTTTTTGACGGGATTTGTGGTGGGATTGTTTGCGGTGTATTTCGGACGGGGAATTCTGTTAAACCGTGCGGGAATGCTGGATGAGGACACGTTATATCGCATGAAATATATGACCGTGGACAGCAGTATCCTGTTCTGGTACGTGCTGTGCAAAAGATGTCGGAATTTTCTGGTGCTTATTATCATGGCAACGACTTATCTGGGATGGATTTTCTGCGGAGGAGTCACCGTAAAATACGGATTCTCTGTGGGCTTTTTTCTGAGTACGGCAGTGTTTAGGTATGGAATCAAGGGGATCCTTCTGGGGATCGTGAGCATCTTTCCCCATTATCTGTGTTACCTGCCGGCTATGATCCTGTTACTCAGATGGTGTGAAGATATGCACCGGAGTATTTATTTTTACCATCACACAACCGGGCAGGGAAAAAAATCCCTGCCCGGCAGATTGGGAAAACTGGCGCTCATATGGATCGCACTGGTTTTCGGATGTTTATTGGAATGTTTTGTGAATCCTGCGTTATTAAAAGGATTCCTGCAGTTTTTTTGAAACTGTTTTAACTATTCAGCACCCCATTTGCAAAATCGTTCTTTTTATTCGTACTCAGCGATATCGTAGATCAGACGCTCACTGTCTTCCCAGCCCAGACAGGGATCGGTGATGGACTTGCCGTAGCAGCCGGCACCCACCTTCTGGTTGCCTTCCTCGATGTAGCTCTCGATCATGACGCCCTTGACCAGCTTGTGCAGATCGGGGCTGAGTTTACGGCTGTGCATGACTTCCTTGGTGATACGGATCTGCTCCTTGAACTGCTTGTTGGAGTTGGAGTGGTTCGCATCGATCACGCAGGCAGGATTCTTCAGATCCATTTTTTCATACATATCCCACAGACGGATCAGATCCTCGTAATGGTAGTTGGGGATATTGGCACCGTGCTTGTTGGTAGCACCGCGCAGTACGGTGTGTGCCAGATCATTGCCGTGGGTATTCACCTCCCATCCGGTATAGATGAAGGCGTGGGGGTGCTGTGCCGCATATACGGAGTTCAGCATTACGGAGAAATCTCCGCTGGTAGGATTCTTCATACCGGCAGCAACATCGAAGCCGCTGACGGTCAGACGATGCTGCTGATCCTCTACGGAACGGGCACCGATGGCCACATAGGAGAGGATATCGGATACATAACCCCAGTTCTCCGGGTATAACATTTCATCTGCGGCAGTGAGACCGGTCTCTTTGATGGCGCGGATGTGCATTTTACGCATGGCCATCAGACCTGCCAGGAAATCCGGTTTCTTCTCGGGATCGGGCTGGCTGGTGATACCCTTGTAGCCTTCGCCGGTGGTGCGGGGCTTGTTGGTGTAGATTCTGGGCACGAGGATCAGCTTGTCCTTAACTTTCTCATTCACTTTGGCAAGACGATTGACGTAATCACATACGGAATCTTCGTTATCAGCGGAGCAGGGTCCGATAATCACCAGAAACTTATTGCTTTTGCCGGTGAGGACGTCACGGATTTCAGCATCTCTTTCTTCTTTGATCCTGGCTAATTCTGCCGGAAGGGGCAGTTCCTTGCGGATCTCCGCAGGAGTGGGCAGTTTTTTGATAAATTCGAAACTCATGGTATTCCATCGTGCGCAGGGCACGTCCTTTCTGCTAAATGTCATTGCTCATTATAGCCCAGATCGTGCAAGGATGCAAGAAAATTTAGCGATTTAAAGCGAAAAAGAGAAAAGGAACGGATAAATTGCTGTGCTAAAGCGTTAATTTGGAAAATTATATTGACAGGTATACGGGTTTGCCATAAAGTAAAAATGTATCTGAAATGTTACAAAAAAAGTACGAGAGAGGGCAAAATTATGTACGGAACAATTTGGGCATTGCTGCCGCCTGTGGTGGCAATCGTATTGGCACTGATCACAAAAGAAGTATATTCGTCACTGTTTATCGGCATTGTTACGGGAGCTTTGATTTATACCGGATTTTCTCCTATTGCAACGCTGGATACGGTGATCAACGAAGGATTTATCAATTCCGTGGCGGATGCATGGAATATCGGTATCTTCATGTTCCTGATCCTGTTGGGTACCATGGTAGCACTGATGAACAAGGCAGGAGGCTCTGCAGCCTTCGGCGAATGGGCGAAAAAGCATGTAAAGACCAGAGCGGGAGCGCTGCTTTCCACCTTTTTATTAGGTGTTCTGATTTTCGTGGATGACTATTTTAACTGTCTGACTGTAGGCTCTGTTATGATGCCGGTAACAGACGGACATAAGATTTCCCGAGCAAAGCTGGCATACATTATTGATGCCACCGCAGCACCCATCTGTATGATCGCACCGATCTCTTCCTGGGCGGCCGCAGTATCCGGTATGGTGGATGAAGGTGTTTATTCCGGTATTGAACTGTTCGTAAGAGCTATTCCTTATAACTATTATTCTCTGCTGACCATCGTATTCGTCGTCGGTATGGCGCTGATGGGCTTCGACTACGGCCCCATGGCAAAGCATGAGCGCAATGCCAGAGAAAAGGGTGATCTGTTCACCGAGGGAGAGCGCGTGGCCAATGCAGACAATGCACCCAAAGGTTCCACCAGAGGCAAGGTCTACGATCTGTTGATCCCGGTGATCGTACTGATTGTCTGCTGTGTCATCGGCATGATCTATGTCGGCGGCTTCTTTGAAGGCGTGGGATTTATCGATGCATTCAGCGCAACGGACGCTTCCGTGGGACTGCCCTGGGGATCTTTGATCGCATTATTATTTGCCATTGTATACTATATGTGCAGAAGACTGGTATCCTTCAAGGAGGCCATGAACTGTCTGACCCAGGGCTTCATTGCCATGGTTCCTGCCATGCTGATCCTGACCTTTGCCGTTACTCTGAAGACCATGACCGGACTGTTAGGTGCGGATGTCTATGTGGCAGGCCTGATGCAGGGAGCATCCACGGGGCTTACCAATATGCTTCCGGCCATCATTTTCCTGGTAGCATGTTTCCTGGCCTTTGCTTCCGGTACCAGCTGGGGAACCTTCGGTATTCTGATCCCTATCGTTACCGGCGTATTTACCGATCCCACGACCGGAGCTATCGTACCCGGAGCCGAGCATCTGATCATCATCGGTGTGTCTGCATGTCTGGCAGGTGCTGTTATGGGTGACCATTGTTCCCCCATCTCCGATACGACTATTATGGCTTCTGCGGGAGCACAGTGTAATCATATCAACCATGTATCCACCCAGGTACCTTATGTATTGACCGTGGCGGTAATCTCTTTTGTGACTTATACCATTGCCGGTTTTGTACAGAATGTGGTGATCTGTCTGGTGATCGGTATTCTGCTGACACTGGCTACTCTGGTGGTTCTGAAACGTGTCTTCGGAGAGAAGGCTGTCGTACGGAAATAACGTAAGCGCAGGAATGCGACTGTGAGAAAGGAAATATATATAAATTATGAAATACGACTATCTGGTGGTCGGCTCCGGATTGTACGGAGCGGTGTTCGCAAGAGAAGCGGCTGACAGAGGGAAAAAGGTTCTGGTCATCGATAAACGCCCTAATGTGGCGGGAAACATTTATACGGAAACCGTGGAAGGAATTTATGTCCACAAATACGGTGCCCATATTTTTCATACCAATGATACAAAGGTGTGGAAATACATTACGCGATTTGCGGAGTTCAACCGTTTCACCAATTCTCCGGTGGCCAATTATCACGGAGAGTTGTACTCACTGCCTTTTAACATGTACACTTTTAATAAAATGTGGGGCGTGGTGACTCCCGAAGAAGCTGCGGCCAAGATTGAAGAGCAGCGGCAAGCTGCCGGGATCACGGAACCGAAAAATCTGGAGGAACAGGCCATTTCTCTGGTGGGTAAGGATATTTTTGAAAAACTGGTAAAGGGTTACACCGAGAAGCAGTGGGGACGTGACTGTAAAGATCTTCCGGCCTTCATTATCAAACGTCTGCCGGTGCGTCTGACTTTTGACAACAACTATTTCAATGCGTTGTATCAGGGCATTCCCATTGGCGGTTACACGAAGCTGGTGGAACATCTGTTAGAGGGCATTGAGGTACGCCTGAACACAGATTATCTGGAGCAGAAAGAGGAACTGGATAAACTGGCAGAGACTGTTGTCTATACCGGCCCCATCGATGCCTATTTCGGCTACTCTCTGGGAGCACTGGAATATCGTTCCGTCAGGTTCGAGACAGAGGTGCTGGATATTCCCAACTTCCAGGGAAATGCTGCGGTGAATTACACGGATCGCGAGACTCCCTGGACCCGGATCATCGAGCACAAATGGTTCGAGTTTGGCAAGGACGAACAGGGACAGGATCTCCCGAAGACGGTCATCAGCAGAGAGTACAGTTCCGAATGGAAGCCGGGAGATGAGCCTTATTATCCAGTCAATGATGAAAAGAACGGCGCTTTATATGCAGAGTATAAAAGGCTGGCAGATACGGAAAAGAACGTGATCTTCGGCGGAAGACTGGCGGAATACCGCTACTATGATATGGATGCGGTCATTGCCTCGGCATTGAGGAAGAGCGAAGAAGTATTGTAATGTAACAGATCATAAATGAGGGCAAAAGAAATGCAGTGGCGTGGGTAACGTCACTGCATTTTTATAGCTGCGCCGTCGGCGCATGTTTTGAAACAACCTTTAGCCGATCTGCGGTTTTGCTTTTCTCTTATTGCGGAACTCTCTGACAGCGATCAGCAGATCATAACGATATACCAACGTGTACATCACAGCCGCCATGACGAAAGCAGTAAGCACATCAAATACGGAATGCTGTTTGATGAACATGGTTGCCATAATAATGGAGACAGCCAGGATCAGGGAACCGATGCGGATGCCTTTTTTCTTCTCAAAGCATTTGCTGCGGATAATGGCAAAGTGTGCGCCCAGAGAATTATATACATGAATGCTGGGCCACAGGTTGGTAGGAGTGTCTGTCCGATACAGAGCGGCTACCATACGGGTGAAGATATTGTCTCTCGGCATAACAGCGGGACGAAGGTGCTGTCCGTTGGGCCACAGGGTGGATACGATCAGGAAAATCGTCATGCCCGTGAAGAGGAAGATACAGGTGCGGTAATAATCCTCTTTGTTCTTGAAAAAGAAATAAATGACCACAGCCGATACATAGGCAAACCACAAAAAGTAAGGGATGACGAACACTTCACAAAAAGGAATATAATCATCCGCCGCCATATGTATGATCCGGTAATGTCCGGTAGTATTTTTCTCCAGCCAAGCGAACCAGGCCATGTAAATAATGCCATATATAATAAGAGGAATGGCATGTTTATATTTCAAATAGAAGATCCGTAATTTTTCCATAAAAACCTCATTTCTCTAAAAACCTATGTTCTAAAATCAATTTTAGTATAGCTATCGGAACAAAAAAATCAAGGCTTTTTTGGAATACTTAAGCATTCTTAAGAAAATCTTTAGAGTGTGTTAAATCTGTTTAAGGTGTGATCATCCGGATGGCACCGGGGAGACATTCCACCCGGAAACCGCGGCTCTTTCTTGTCACTTCTCCGTCTGTATGCACCCACAGAGGAGCGGAAGCTGTTATGGACATCTGTGTGGCGGTATGGGCATTGATGCCTTTGACAAAATAATGTTTGCCGAAAAAGGCAGTGGGCAGGGCCAGCAGAACCAATCCCTTGGAAATATTGCCTACGGAACAGAGATCCAATACCCCGTCATGATCGACAGCGGGAGGGCAGAACATGAAACCGCCGCCCTCGTAACGGTGACTCATACAGGTCACGAACAGAAAACGGGGGAGTTCTACGGATTCCTTTTTGTCATGTACCTTGTCCTCCAGTGTCAGCGTGCAGGAGACCTTGCGGGCAGTGATCAGCTGTTTTAAGGCGATACCCAGATAGGTCAGCTTTCCTAAGCCGATCCGGTTCATGGTATCCTTGATCCGGGAACTCATGGCTTCCGCACAGACGGCGGCATCAAAGCCGATCCCGCAGCTGACGGCAAAAAGCCTGGATTCTTCCGGCTGGTCTTCGTCCAGATAGGTCAGTCTCCCCAGATCCATGGCTCTGGGAGTATTATTATGAAGGATCAGATTGAGAGCAGCCTTTGGATCCTTTGAAATTCCCAGATCTCGGGCCAGATCATTGCTGGAGCCGGTGGGAATGTAGCCGAGGATGACTTTGGAAGGATCTGCAATGCCCTGAAGGGTCTCGTTTATCGTGCCGTCACCCCCCAGAACGATGAGCGTTAAGTCAGGCTCTGCAGCATGCTCTGCGGTGATCTGTGCGGCCAGCTGTCGGACTTCTCCGGCTTTCCCGGAAAAATAGGTCTGATATTCGGTATTGCCTGCTTTCAGAGCCGGCTCCACCTGTTCGGCCCAGATCTTTGCCCCTCTTCCGGAGCGGGAGGCGGGATTGATAATAATATGATACATGAGAATTCCCCATCTTTCGTAAAGTTGTAACTATTCAGAGCCGGGAAAATTTGCATAAATTTGCGAATCCTGCTTGCATGAATGAGCATAATTTTGAAAATTTTTATGGCGAATGAGGCTCTGAATAGTTATGTTAAAGTTTATTCTAACACACCAGGGGGCTTCTGCCAACATTGTTCATTTTCTATCTTTGCAAATAAAAGGTTCTATGCTATACTAAACCATAAGTTTAGCGAATTAACGTAACATAAGGAGGAATGAGGCATGTATTCATTGGATGAAGTAAAAAAAGTAGATCCCGAAGTGGCACAGGCCATTATTGACGAGGAGAATCGTCAGAACAGTCACATCGAGCTGATCGCATCTGAAAACTGGGTAAGTAAGGCTGTTATGGCAGCTATGGGAAGTCCACTGACCAATAAATATGCGGAAGGATATCCCGGCAAGAGATATTACGGTGGTTGTGAGTGCGTGGATGTCATCGAGAATCTGGCGATCGAACGTGCCAAGAAGCTGTTTGGATGTGATTATGCCAATGTACAGCCCCATTCCGGAGCACAGGCAAATATGGCAGTGCAGTTCGCTGTTTTAAAGCCGGGCGACACCGTGATGGGTATGAACCTGGATCATGGCGGACACCTTACGCATGGCTCACCAGTCAATTTTTCCGGAACCTATTTTCATATCGTACCGTACGGTGTGAATGACGAGGGATTCATCGATTACGACAAGGTGATGGAGATTGCCCTTGAGTGCAAGCCGAAGATGATCATTGCCGGTGCCAGTGCCTACGCGCGCACGATCGACTTTAAGAAATTCCGTGAGATCGCGGACGCCTGCGGTGCTGTGCTCATGGTTGACATGGCGCACATCGCCGGTCTGGTTGCGGCGGGACTTCATCCAAGCCCGATCCCGTATGCGGATGTCGTGACAACGACCACGCACAAGACTCTGCGCGGACCGCGCGGCGGAATGATTCTCTGCAATCAGGAAGCAGCAGACAAGTACAACTTTAACAAGGCGATCTTCCCGGGAATCCAGGGAGGTCCGCTGATGCATGTGATCGCGGCGAAGGCAGTCTGCTTCAAGGAAGCACTGCAGCCGGAGTTCAAGGTGTACCAGCAGAACATCATCGACAATGCGCAGGCGCTGTGCAAAGGACTGATGAACCGCGGTATCAGGATCGTATCGGGAGGCACCGACAATCACCTGATGCTTGTCGACCTGACGAATTTTGATCAGACCGGAAAAGCGGTGGAGAAGCTTCTGGATTCCGTAAATATCACCTGCAATAAAAATACGATTCCGAACGATCCGAAGTCTCCGTTCGTGACGAGCGGTGTGCGTCTCGGTACGCCGGCGGTGACATCCCGCGGATTCAATACCGGGGATATGGATCAGATTGCGGAGGCGATTGCCATGATGATCAAGGAGGGTGAACCGGCAGCTGATAAAGCGCGTGCAATCGTAAAATCGCTGACAGAGAAATATCCGCTGGAGAGATAAAAGAGAATAGAATATAATTTAATAATGAATAAAAAATGAGGAACCTGTTTCGTGACAGGTTCCTCGTTTTTTGTGCTTTTTGAGTTTGTTATTTTATATCATCTGCAATACGGTACAGTGTGTACGAGGTAGAAATCGTATTTTTATTTTTATCTTTCTTCGCAGCATAATATTCGAAATTTTCACTTAAATCTCCCTGCGCCCTGGCTTCTTTGACCGCCTCAATGGCCTCTTTTCTTACAACCAGTTTCCGATAGTCAATCTCTTCCTGAATCTTTTCCACATCACTTTTTGTTAATTTTTCACCC
>ENA-ORLM01001872-ORLM01001872.1-human-gut-metagenome-genome-assembly--contig:-NODE-1872-length-12096-cov-3.021799_pt1 | contig 12096 bp, 9 predicted proteins | sample MGYA00243063_ERZ508815 | MGnify/ENA primary metagenome ERZ508815 (study PRJEB26277, sample SAMN04329768) | human gut metagenome | biome: human-associated habitat | host: Homo sapiens | place: USA...
TTTAAAAATTTATTGTTGCTGCGCTGCTTCTTCATGCTCTGCCTCCTTCTGCAATAAAATCGTCACTGTCGTGCCCTCGCCCACACGGCTTGTAAAGGTCATCTGCGTGCCGAATGCCTCTGCAATTTGTGCGCAGAGCGCCAGCCCCACGCCGCTGCCGCCGTTGGCCCGGGCGCGGGCCTTGTCCACGCGGTAGAACGGCTCGGTCAGGTGGGGCAGCGCCTCCGCCGGGATGCCGCAGCCCGTGTCCTGCACGGTCAGCCGCCAGCATTCGCCCGCGTCGGTGCAGCGCAGGTGGACCGCGCCGTCCTGCGGCCCGGCGTGCCATGCATTCAGCGCCAGATTGCGCACAAGGTCCGCCAGCAGCACCCGGTCCGCCAGCACAACGGCCTCCGCGGGCGCGTCGCAGTCCAGCACCACATCCGGCAGACTGCGCACGGCATCGGCAAAGGCTGCAGCCACCCGCACGGGGCGCAGCACCACGCCGTCCGCCTGCAAGCCGTTCAGCGCCAAAAGCTGCTGGCTCAAACTCTCCAGCCGTGCGGACTCATGGTAGAGGGCCTCCGCCGCCGTGCGCCGTCGTTCCGCATCCAACATGCCGCCGCGCAGCAGGTCGGCGTAGCCGATCAGGCTGGTCAGCGGCGTTTTCAGCTCGTGGGTCAGGTCGGCCACAAAGCGGCTCTGGCGGGCGTTCAGCTCCTGTAGACGCTCATAGTGGTACGCCGCAGCCAACGCCGCCAGCGTGATGACCGCCTGCACGGCCAGCCAGCTATACAAAAGCCGGTTCCGCGCGGCGAACGCCTCGGACGCATCCGCCGCCGTGACGACGGCCACGGGGTAGGAGTAGGGCGTGTTCAACACCCCGCCCAGCAGCAGCGTCTCCCCGCGCAGCAGGATGCCGTCCGTGGCCGCGGCGGCCTGCTGCACATCGGCGGCGGCCACGCTCTCCGGCAGGGCGCTGTAGGCGACGTCGCCCTCCCGCATCAGCGCAAACGCGGCAGTGCTGCTGCCCAGGATCAGCCACTGGCCGCGGGTGTACGCCTGCCCTACCCGGGCGCAGACCGAGTCGGCACCGCTGCTCAGGTAGCCCGCGCCGCTCCGGGTATCGTACTCGGCGGCAAAGGCGTCCTCCAGCCCACAGACATTGCGCTGGTGCTGCAAAACCGCCTGTTCCTCCAGCGCGTCCAGCCGTTCCCGGAACGTCCTGCACGCCAGCCCGCCGCCCGCCAGCGCCATTGCCAGCGAGAGTGCAAGGACAGCCGTGTACATGGATGTACGCTTCATAAAGTCACCTCCTGCGGTTTCCCGGTTGTATGATTCATTTTGATTTACCGCCATGTAAGGGCCGGACATCTCCGGCCCGGCAGCCTTCCGCCATGACCCATTCACGGTCTGCCGTCTTGCAGCCCGCGGGCCGGGCATGCCCGGCCCCTACCGTTCTGCCAGCAGCTTATACCCCACCTTCGGCACGGTCACGATCTTGTCCGCCCAGTCCAGCTTTTTGCGCAGCCGGTGGATGTGCAGATCCAGCGCCCGCGGGTTCGGCTCCGCGTCGGGGCCCCAGACCCGCTCATACAAAATATCACGGTAGAGCGCCTGTCCCCGCGCCCGCACCAGAACCAACAGCAGCGTAAACTCCCGCGGGGTCAGCTCCACCGCACGCCCGTTTTGGGTCACGGTGCGGTTGTCCGGGTCTACCTCGGCATCGAACACCCGCAGCGTCGCCGCCCGCCGCCCGGTGTGCCGCAGAAGTCCCTCGACCCGGGCCAGCAGCTCCGCCGGGGCAAACGGCTTGACGATGTAGTCATACGCGCCCAGCTTCAACCCGCGCACCCGGTCCGCCACGGCGTTTTTCGCCGTCAGAAAGATGACCGGCGTGCCGGTAGGCGCAATGTAGTCCATCAGTGCAAAGCCGTCCACGCCCGGCAGCATGACGTCCAGCAGCACCAGATCAAACTGCTGCTTTTCCAGCAGGTCGGCGGCCTGCTCGCCGTCGCAGGCCAGCACAAGCGGCTGCCCCAGCGGCTCCAGCGTCATCTCAATGAGCCTGGCAATATGCGGCTCATCATCCACGATCAAAATCGGAAGCATCGCGTTTTCCCCCTTTCGTTGAGGCCAGTATAGCACGGCAGGGTTTCTGAAAGTTTTCCGCTGCACAAAAAGTAGGGGCCGGGCATGCCCGGCCCGCAGCTTTCCCATCAGCTCCATCTCATGGGTAAGCTGCGGGTGAGGCATGCCTCGCCCCTACCCTTCGTTTTATTCCCCCAAAAACTCCCGTATCTCCTTCTCCACGGCCCTGACTTCCTCCTCAAACGCCCGGGCGCTCACGCGCAGTGCGCCGTGCCCCATGACGATGATCTGCTCCGCGCCGTCGCTGCTGACAACGCGGGTGCGGTGCTCCTTCGCCAGCTCGTGGGTCGCGCGTTCAATGTACATATCCGCCGTCTCGGCCTCGCGGGTGTAGACAACATACAAATTGTGGTACCGCTCCACCTCCCGCGCGCCGCCGCGCACCTTGTAGGCGTCAAAAACCAGGATCGGCACACAGCGGCGGTAGCCCGCGTAGTTGCACAGAATATCCATCAGCCTGCGCCGCGCGGCGTCCAGATTGCCGTCGGCCAGTTTCCTTAAATCATCCCACGCAAAAATCACGTTGTAGCCGTCCACCAGCAGGTAGTCCGGCCCGGCGGGCACGGGCTTTGCGGGCACGGACGCCGCCGCGGGGGCCGTGTGCAGGGCCGCGCGGGCCGCCTTTTTCGCGTCGCCCGTCTCGCCGCGGCGGCGTATTTTTCCGTAGGTTCGTTCAAAAATTGCCAACAGTTTTTTGTCCTGCTCCAGCGTGCCGCGGTAGGCGTCGGCACGGCGGCGGCGCGCGTTGGCATCGTCCTCAGCGTCGGCTTCTTCTGTCGCCGTCTCGCCGTTCAGCCGCCGTTCCAGCCCGGCGGACAGATGTGCCCGGGCGGGCACCTCGTCCCATTTGACCAGATACCCGGCCCCGTGGGCGCAGAACACCGAATCCGCCGGGTTTTCCACATCCGCGTCGGGGTCATACCCCGCGGCGGAGACGATCTCGTCGGCGTTATGGCAGGCGTCGTACCCGGCAGGCAGCACAGCCCAGCGGCCCAGCCCGTGGGTGTAGGCCGCGACCTCCCGCGCATAGCCCCGCGCCGTCGCCACAGGCAGACGGCCCGTCAGCCGCACCGTGCCGCCTGACGTCTCCGGTGCCTCAAAGCTGCCGCACATCCTCTGCACATCGGCCATGGCGCGGCCCAGCGCGTCGGCGGGCAGCTCCAACGTAAAATCATACCACGGCTCCAACAGCTGCACGCCGTCCTTCGCCTCGGCCATCCGCAGGCCCTGCCGCACGGCGCGGTAGGTTGCCTGGCGGAAATCCCCGCCTTCGGTATGCTTCTGGTGGGCACGGCCCGCCGCCAGCGTGATCTTCACATCGGTCAGCGGCGCACCGATCAGCACGCCCGGGTGGGTGCGCTCGGCCAGATGCGTTAAGATCAGCCGCTGCCAGTTTTCGGCCAGCGTGTCGGGCGGGCAGTCCGCCGCCAGCTGCACACCGCTGCCCCGCGCCCCCGGCTCCAGCAGCAGATGTACCTCGGCATAGTGGCGCAGCGGCTCATAGTGGCCGATGCCCTCCACCGCCCTTGTCAGCGTCTCTTTATACAAAATGCCGCCCTCGCTGACCGCCACGGTCAGCCCGAACCGCTCCTGCAAGATCGTCTGTAAAATTTCCAGCTGCACCTCGCCCATCAGCTGGACGTGTACCTCGCCCAGGTCATCCCGCCAGTTGACGTGCAGCTGCGGGTCCTCGCCCTCCAGCGTTTGCAGCGCCTTTAATAAGGTATGGGGGTCGGCGTCACAGTCCACGCGGTAGTTGAGCACCGGCTCCAAAAGCGGCGTCTCGGCGTCGGATTCCGCGCCAAGTCCCTGCCCGGGCCGCGTACTGACCGGCCCCGCTGCGGCCACGACCATGCCGGGCAGCGCCTCGCTGACCAGCCGGAATTTGCCGCCGTTGTACAGCCGCAGCGCGTCGGCCTTCTCGCCGCCGGGCAGCACATCTTTTACATGCAGCACGCCGCCCGTGACCTTCAGCCAGGTCAGCCGCGTGCCCGCATCCTCACTGATTTTGAACACACGCGCGCCGAATTCCGGCCACCGGGGCGGGGTGCGGGTCAGCGTCTGCAGGCCGCGCAGCAGCCCGTCCAGCCCGTCCAGCCGCAGCGCCGCGCCGAAAAACACCGGGAACACCTGCCGCCGCGCAATAGCGGTCTGTATCGTTTCTGCCGCTGCTGCGCCGGTCTCAAGCACCTCGTTCATCAGCGGCTCGCTGCACAGAGCCAGCGCCTCCGGGTCGGGCGCGGCGGAAAAATCCACGCACCCGTCCCCGAACCGTCCGCGCAGCTCCCGCAGGCGCACGGCGGCGTCCGCGCCGGGCAGGTCCATCTTGTTGACAAATACAAACGTAGGTACGCGGTAACGTGCCAGCAGCTTCCACAATGTCTCGGTGTGGGCCTGCACGCCGTCGGTGCCGGAGACGACCAGCACCGCGTAATCCAACACCTGCAAGGCGCGCTCGGCCTCGGCGGAAAAGTCCACGTGGCCGGGCGTATCCAGCAGCGTCAGCTCGGTCTCGTCGGTGCCGTCCGCGGCGGGCAGCGTCAGCACGGCCTGCTTGGCAAAGATCGTGATGCCCCGCGCCCGCTCCTGGCTGTCGGTGTCAAGAAAGGCGTCCCTGTGGTCCACGCGCCCCAGCTTGCGCAGCACCCCCGCGCGGTAAAGCAGCCCTTCGGCCAATGTAGTTTTGCCGCTGTCCACATGTGCCAGCAGCCCGACGACCAGACGTTTCATACCCGTTCCCCTTAGCTTTCAAAAATCATGCCCCTATTGTACAATTTTTCTTGTCATTTGGCAAACGCTGTGCTATACTTATCCCAAATCCACCGAGGAAGGAGAGCACCCTCTTATGCGTTGGCAGTTTGGTGTTGTGTTCCAGAAAAAAGGAAACCCCTGACGTACTGACGCTATAAGTGTGCCCTTTTTTACCTCGGTAACGCTGTAAGTGTGCAGTTTTTGCGCCCTGTGGCTTTGCCGCGGGGCGCTTTTGTTATGCAAAAATGGGTAATCTCGCACAATCCCCAAGCGCCGCTCCGTCGGCTGCGGTATGCCATCTGCGTCGCAAAAATGCTCGGTAATACACAAAGTATTACCTGCGCTTTTTGCTTAGCAGCTGGCATACCTCGCTCGCCGTATCGGCACTTAGGATTGTGCTCAATTACCTAAGGGCACGTTTTCGTATACTATCACGAAAGGGTGTTCCCCCATGAATTTACAAAAACAGCTTCGCTGCGTGTATCTGCACGCATTTACCTCTACCCTGCACTTCACCGACGCCGTCTGGGTCGCGCTGCTGGCGGCCCGCGGCTTTACGCTGGCCCAAATCGGCCTGGCCGAGGGCGTTTTCCACGGCGTCAGCCTGCTGTGTGAGGTCCCCAGCGGCATGGCCGCCGATTTGCTGGGGCGGCGGCGCACGCTGATCTTCGGCGGTGCGCTGGGCGTTGTCTCCGCCGCCACCATGGCGTTTGCGCCCAGTCTCGCGTTCATCTGCGCGGGCATGGGGCTGAAAGCGCTGGGCTACAACCTGCTCTCCGGCACCACGGAAGCCCTGACCTACGACAGCCTGAAAACCGCCGGACGGGAGCGCGACTACATTAAAGTAGACGCCAAAGCGTCAATCTTCATGAAACTAGCCTCCGCCCTCGGCGCACTGGCCAGCCTGCTGGCCGGGGTGCTGACCTCGGCGGGCTACTACCTTGCGGACGCCGCGGTCAGCGCCGTCTCCGCCTTGGCCGCGGCCAACCTGACCGAACCTGTCGTCACCGACGAACAGGCCGCCCGCGAGAAGCACATCTTACAAGAATTGCCCGCCCGGCTGCGTGTGCACATTTTGGACAGTCTCGACTGCCTGTGCAGCAGCACACCGGCGCGGCGCATTATCATGGCCGACGCGGTCATCTCGCTGCCGTCCTACCTGACCTCGATGTTCGTCCAGCAGCGGCTGACCCAGCAGGGCTGGGCCATGGAATGGCTGTTTCTGCCGGGTCTGCTGGCCGGGGCCGCGGGCATGGCGGGCGCATCGCTGGGCCGCCGCCTGCACCCCAAACGGCTGCGCGCGCTCTATTTCGGCTGTGCGCTGCTCGTCGGCACAGGCACGCTTCTGGCGGGCGCGGCCCCGGCGCTGCTCTGCGCCGCCGGGCCGGTACTCGTACAGGGGGCACTCTCCGTCTGGTTCCTGCACAGTATGCAGCGGCTCAACGACGCGATCCCCAGTGACCGCCGCGCAACGCTCATCAGCGTGGACAGCATGGCCTACAGTCTGCTGATGATCCCCGCCAGCCCGCTTGTGGGCCTTGTGGGCGACCTGACCGGCCAGGCGGGCGCAGGGCTCTGTGTACTGTGCGCACTTGTCGTCGTCAGCGGCCTTGCGGCAGCGGGCAAAACGCGCTATAATGGGCGCGGAGCATAATTACCCGATTTTTGTAGGGGCCGATGCCCGCATCGGCTCGCAGCACAGGAGGCAAAATCCAGATGACATATAAAGAAGTTTTACAGGCTGCCCAGGGTCAGATGGGCCCCTGCCGCGCCTGCCCGGTCTGCAACGGCCGCGCCTGCGGCGGCACGATCCCCGGCCCCGGTGCCAAGGGCAGCGGCACGGTGGCCGTCCGCAACTTTGACGCCTGGCGCAATGTACGGCTGAACATGGATACCATCCATGAAAATTTTGAGCCGGACACATCCCTGACGCTGTTTGGCCGTAGCTTCAAATATCCGTTCTTTGCCGGGCCTGTCGGCGCCATGGCGCTGCACTACGGCGACAAGTACAACGATCTGGACTACAACAATATCCTTGTCCCCGCCTGCGCGGTGGCCGGCATTGCTGCCTTCACCGGCGACGGCACGAACCACAAGGTCATGGAGGGCGCGGCTGCTGCCATCACGGCCTGCGGCGGCGCGGGCATTCCCACCGTCAAGCCGTGGGACAACGCCACGGTGGCCCGGAAAATAGCGCTGGCACGCAGCTCCGGCTGCCTTGCCATGGCCATGGACATCGACGCGGCGGGCCTGCCATTTTTACAGCACCTTGACCCGCCCGCGGGCAGCAAGACCGTGGAGCAGTTAAAAGAAATTGCCCTGGCCGCGGGCGTGCCGTTTATCTTAAAGGGCATCATGACCGTCAAAGGCGCGGAAAAGGCCATCGAGGCCGGTGCCGCGGGCATTGTTGTCTCGAACCACGGCGGGCGCGTGCTGGACGACTGCCCCGCCACGCAGGAGGTGCTGGCCGACATCGTCGCCGCCGTGGATGGCCGCGCCAAAATTCTGGTGGACGGCGGCATCCGCACCGGCAGCGACGTGTTCAAGGCGCTGGCCCTCGGCGCAGACGCCGTGCTGATTGCGCGGCCCTTCGTCACCGCCGTCTACGGTGCCGGTGCCGACGGCGTCGCCGCCTACACAGCCCAACTCGGCAATGAGCTGGCCGACACGATGCGCCTGTGCGGTGCGCCCACGCTGGACGCCATCACCCGCGATATGGTACGGGTCATCAAGTAAAAAACGCAATAAAAAATACCATGCTTCCCGGTTGCAAAAACCGTCGAAACATGGTATTCTTTTTATGCCGCTTTATGCGGCGGGCACTGCACATACGGCAGGCGGTTGGTCTCTACCCTCCGAAAGGAGGTGAGATCATGCGTTTTACATTCACGTTTTATGTTGGTCGCAAGACTATTACATTGAGCATCGTTGTAAAAAGCAAGAACCGCCACTCTGCCAAGTGACGGTTCTTAGGTGATAAATAAGAACTTTCATTGGAAAGAGACCAACCGCTTGTCGCAGTGCCTTTTTCTATATTTATTATAACGCTGCGCTGTCCCTTTGTCAAGCCGCAGCCTGCCGCCTCTTCCCTGCATAAATATTCTTTTTTCCGCAAAAATCCCCCAAACCTCTTGCATAATCCGCGGTTTTGCATTACTATTAAAGCATACCGCCGCTTTAAACCGGCAGTGTGAGGGATCTGTGCGAAGTATAGGAGGAAGTATCATGAAAAAATTCATCAGCACCGTTCTGGCACTCGGCATGGCCGCGAGCCTGGCCGCCTGCGGCGGCAGCGCATCCACGGCAGCTTCTACGGAAAGCACCGCAGCTTCCGCCGCTGACGCCACTGCCGACAGCGACCTTGCCTACATCAAAAACAAGGGCAAAATGACCATCGGCTACACCGTCTATGAGCCGATGAACTACACTGACGCCGACGGCAATTTCACCGGCTTTGACACCGAGCTTGCCACTGCCGTCTGCGAAAAGCTGGGCGTGGAGCCCGACTTTGTTGAGATCAACTGGGACACCAAAATTGTCGAGCTGGACGCCAAGAGCATCGACTGCATCTGGAACGGCATGACCCTGACCGATGACATCATGGCCAACACCGCCTGCACGAAGGCCTATGCCAAGAACGCGCAGGTCGTCGTCATGAAGGCCGATGCCGATTACAGCTCCACCGCCGACCTTGTCGGCAAGACCATCGTGGCCGAGGCCGGTTCTGCCGGTGAGAGCGCCATCAGCGAGGACGAGAGCCTCTCCCAGGCCGACTACGTCAGCAAGTCCGTCCAGACTGACTGCCTGATGGAGGTCGCCGCCGGTACGGCTGACGCCGCCGTGCTGGATCTGACGCTGGCCACCGCCATGATCGGCGAGGGCACCGACTACGCAAACCTCGCCATCAAGGACGAGCTGAACGCCGAGGAGTACGGCGCCGCCTTCCGCAAGGGCAGCGATGCCGCCGACGCCGTGAACGCCGCCTTTGACGAGCTGAAGGCCGACGGCACGATGCAGGCCCTGGCCGACAAGTACAGCCTGACGCTGGCCGACTGATGGGCGAGGCAGCAGTCATCTGGGGCCGACTGACCGAGGCGTTCTGGCTCAACTGCCAACTGTTCGGTCTGACTCTATTGTTCGCACTGCCGCTGGGGCTGGTGGTGTCGTTCGGCTCCATGAGCAGGCTTGCCCCGCTGCGCGGCGTCGTCAAAACGTTTGTCTGGGTCATCCGCGGCACGCCGCTGATGCTGCAGATCCTGGTCATCTACTTAGGGCCCGGCCTGCTGGGCTTCACCAGCCCATGGCCGTCTGGCGGCAGCGGGCGTCTGGTCGCCGCCGTCGTGGCGTTCGCCATCAACTACGCCTGCTATTTCTCGGAAATTTACCGCGGCGGCATCGAGGCTGTGCCCAGGGGCCAGACCGAGGCCGGGCAGGTGCTGGGCATGACAAAGACCCAGATTTTCTTCCGCGTCACGCTCCTGCAGGTCATCAAGCGCATCCTGCCGCCCATGGGCAATGAGATCATCACGCTGGTCAAGGATACCTCGCTGGCGAACGTCATCGCCAACAAGGACATCATCATGATGGCGAAAGAGTACAGCGCCAAGGGCCTGATCTGGCCGCTGTTCTCCACAGCGGTGTTCTTCCTCGTGTTCGTCGGTGCGCTGACGCTGCTGTTCGGCTGGCTGGAAAAGCGGCTGGACTATTTCAAGTAAGGGGGCGCGGCTATGGCATTGTTGGAAGTAAACGGCATCGGCAAGAGCTTTGGTGCCACAAAGGTGCTGCGCGACATCTCGTTTGATCTGGCCGAAGGCGAGGCTCTCGCCATCATCGGCTCGTCCGGCTCCGGCAAAACAACGCTGCTGCGCTGTCTGAACTTTCTGGAGACCGCCGACACCGGCAGCATTACGGTAGCGGGTGAAACGCTGTGGAGCGCCGCCGACACCAAAACGCAGAGCGAAGAAGCCATCCGCAAAAAGCGGCTGCACTTCGGCCTTGTGTTCCAGAGTTTCAACCTGTTTCCCCAGTACACGGCGCTGCAAAACGTCATGCTGGCGGGCCAGCTCCTGGCGAAGGAGCGCCCCGACTACAAGCAGAACCGGCGGCAGATTCTGGCCGACATTGAAACGCAGGCAAAGGCCCTGCTGGCGCAGATGGGGCTTTCTGACCGGGAGAACCACTACCCGCACCAGCTTTCCGGCGGGCAGCAGCAGCGCGTGGCGATTGCCCGCGCACTGGCGCTGCACCCGGACATCCTCTGCTTTGATGAGCCGACCTCGGCCCTTGACCCCGAGCTGACCGGCGAGGTGCTGCGCGTCCTGCGCGAGCTGGCCGAGCACAAGACGACGATGATCATCGTCACGCACGAGATGAAGTTTGCCCGCGACGCTGCGGACCGCATCCTCTTCATGGACGGCGGTGTCGTCGTCGAGCAGGGCGACGCCAAGGAGCTCATCGACCACCCCAAAGAGGAACGCACCCGGCAGTTTCTGGCAAGCTACGGGAAATAACCGAAACCGGCAGACCGTTCGATTCAACGGCCTGCCGGTTATCTTTTTCTGTAGGGAGGGGTCTTGACCCCTCCGCGGCGCTTTGCGATTGGCACTCACGGCCCGGAACGGTCAAGACCGTTCCCTACAAATCCGCGTTTCCCATTTGCGATTTTTCCTCACGGAGCCTCCGTAGGGGCGCATTCTATATGCGCCCGCGCCGCCCGCGGCGGCGGAAGCACCCCCGGGCGGACAGGGAATCCGCCCCTGCAAAGCATTTTTTCGCGTCAACACGCTATTACCGCACCGCAATGCACTCGATCTCGACGAGCGCTCCCTTCGGCAGCGCGGCGATCTGCACGCAGCTGCGCGCGGGGAAGCCGCCGTGGAAGTAGGTGCCGTAAATTTCATTCACGGTGCCGAAATCCCCCAGATCCTGCACAAATACTGTCGTCTTGACGACATTGTCCAGCGTCAGACCGGCCTCCTGCAGCACAGCCTGCAGATTCTTGAGCGCCTGGTGCGTCTGGGCCTGCACGCCCTCGGCCAATGCGCCGGTGGCGGGGTCCAGGCCGAGCTGGCCGCTGCAATAGACGGTGTCACCGGTGTCAACGGCCTGGGCATAGGGGCCCAGGGCGGCGGGTGCGTTCGTGGTAGCAATACGCTTCATAATAATAAACACTCCTCTATACTATTTTTCAGGCTCGTCGGTCTCGGGCGGCCATACAAAGCCGCGCCGGGCCAGACAATCCTGCAAAAACTCCGTTGCCTGCTTCGTGTAGGCGTCGTTGTCGTGGTAGTAGCTCACGGCGTGCTCTGCGCCGTGTACCGTCAAAAATTTCTTGCCCTTCGCGCGGCAGGCTTCATAGTTGCGCTTCCCCATGTCATAGGGTACAAAGCCGTCCGCGTCGCCGTGGACAAACAAAATCGGCACCTTGCTCTGCGCTGCGGCGGCCTCGCAGTCGGCGTCCTCGGGATCAAAGTGGCCGAACAGGATCGCGCCCAGCCGTCCAACCGCATAGGTCAGCTCCAGCGGCATGCCGGGCAGATACTCCGGCAGGCACTTGCGGGTGATCTCCCGCGGGCTGGTGTAGCCGCAGTCCGCCACAATGCCGCAGACGTTGTCCGGCAGGTTCAGCCCGGCGGCCAGCAGCACGGTGGCTGCACCCATCGAGACGCCCATCAAAAAGATCGGCACCTCGGGGCCGAAGCGGCTCCGCGCCCAGACCGTCCAGTCGCGGGCGTCGTAGCGCTCCTTCACGCCCATCGTAATCGTATGGCCGCCGCTGTAGCCGTGGGCGCGCTGGTCGGGCAGCTGCACATTGTAGCCCAGCGCCGTACACAGCGTATAGCCGCCCAGGCCGTCCCGCTCCGCATAGCCGCGGTAGCCGTGGAAGATGATTGCCAGCGGCGCGCCGTCGGCGTGGTGGTAGTAGCGTGCGGCCAGCGGCGTACCGTCCTGCGCCGTGATGTGCACGGCCTTGAACATATCCCGCGCCAGCGCGTCGGCGTCGGGGCCCATGGCCTTGCGGTAGCACTCCCGCGTGGGCATATCCGCCGGGGAGGGCACCTTCGTCGTCGGCTTCTGGTAAAAGGCAACGCGGTAGACGGCATACGCCGCGCCCAGCACCGCCGTGCCCGCCGCGGCCCCTGCCGCCAAAAGAGGATGCTTTTTCATAACGGTCACCTCGTTTTCACTTTCCCAGATTATAACAAATTTCCCGGC
>ENA-ORLM01001883-ORLM01001883.1-human-gut-metagenome-genome-assembly--contig:-NODE-1883-length-12040-cov-2.388030_pt1 | contig 12040 bp, 12 predicted proteins | sample MGYA00243063_ERZ508815 | MGnify/ENA primary metagenome ERZ508815 (study PRJEB26277, sample SAMN04329768) | human gut metagenome | biome: human-associated habitat | host: Homo sapiens | place: USA...
GGTTTGACGATATTGTATTTTATTTCCTTGTAATTGATTTAATAATAAAATATATTGCATATTCATGGGTTCCATTTGAACAGCCGTTTGAGCATATTCCTGTGCACGAATATTATTTCCTAAACTATTTTCAGCTAAAGCAGCTAAATAAAACCACATACCTGTTTTATTTTGAATTTGATTTAAAACATTTAAAGCTTCCTGATAACGTCCACCTTGAATAAAACCACTAGCTTCTTGATAAGCTTCTTGGTCATTTCCATGATACTGATAGCCGCCGGTTGTTTGACTACCATAACTTTGTTGTCTAAAACCTTTTTTTCTTTCATCCATAATAGTTTTATATGCATTTTGGACTTCTTTAAATTTTTCAGTGTATTCTGCTTGATGAGGGTTTCCAATATTAGCGTCAGGATGATATTTTTTAGAAAGTGTACGATAAGCTTTTTTGATTTCATCATCACTGGCACTAGGGGAAATTCCTAGTATTTGATAAGGATTCATGATTTTTCCTCCATTCTTTTCTTTTTAATCAGTTCAAATTTTGTCCAAATACCACTATAGATAATATTTCGTAAAAGTTCAACATTTTCAATCAAAGGAAGCTTTTCAAAATAAAAACTGCTTCTAGAAATCATCATTTCTAAAATATTAAAACAATATTCTTGAAAGTGTTCTTCTTTAAATTTATTTTTAAAAGGATTATAAGTTTGTTTTTTGATATCTTCTTCTACATCTTCAAAAGCATCAATCAAATAAATAAATTTTCCTAAATAAAATCCCATTTGATAAAGATCATCTTTAAAAACATCTTCTTGATAAACACAAATACTTGCCATGATATGACCAAAATGACCAGCAACTTCATCTAAATCTAAACAATGTGATTTTTCTAGATAATGAATTTGGTCTAAATGTTCTTTAATTTTTTCTACTTTATCAGGATATTTCTTTTTAATTCTATTAAATTCTTTTTTTAAAAGTTGTTTAAAAGTTTTACTTTTTAAAGAATTTTCATCTAAAACATCGTCTTCTAATTTATAGTACGTTAAAACAATATTCATATCACTGACATAATCCATATATTGATTAGTACGTACACTCTTTTTATGAAAAGGATGTAATGGGCAACGAATTAAATATTGTTTATCTGTCGGTTCATACAGACTAGAAAGCAAAATTCCTACAAAGTTTAAATCATAATTTAAAGTCAATTGACCACGGCGACCATGATTTTGTTTTAAAGATTGACATAAACCACAATAATATTCTTGATATTTATCATAATCTTTAATTTTTAATTCTGGTTTATTAATAACGACATAGCCAAACATAATTAAGTTCTCTTTTCAAATTTTTGATGACAACTTGGACAAGTCACAATAATTTTTCCTTTTCCTTTAGGAAGTCTTACCATTTGTTTACAAGAGGGACAACGGTAGTATTTATGACTACGATCGGAAAATCTTTTCTTTTGAAGATTAAAAAATTGTTGAACAGGTTTAATTGCTTTTAAGTATTTTTCATTTTCTTGATAACGTTTATATGTTTGTCTAGAAAACATACGATAGATAACTAAAAGCCAAATAAGATATCCAAGTGACATAATGATTCTATTATTAAAGAATATATTAAGGATAAATAAAGCGATGACAAAAAATAATGCATGATTATTTAAAGTATCTATTCCATATCTTCCTTGCATGAATTGAATTAATTTTTCTTTCATAAACATCTCTCCTTACATTGATGAGGTGATTATATGCTTGAATTATGTATTGAACATGAACTCTAAAAAATACGATAAATTGAAAATCTTTGACATCTTCTTACAAGATAGGATATAGCTTGTAAAAATATTTTTAATAATTATTTAAAAAGGCAATCAATCGACATGATTTGTATTTTTTTCTTTTTATTGTAGAGATGGAAAGGAGAAAAAAATGAAAAAATTAATATGTCTTTTAACAGTTTTTGTAAGTTTATTTTTTATGCAAGTTCCTGTTAAAGCAAGTGACATCAATTGGGATATTTCTAAATCAAAAACAGCCACACAACTTGATGAAAATTATCGAAGCCAGGTGACACTTTCGCTTCCTGCTAAAAGTGAAAAACTTGTTTCAGATGTTGTTTTTGTTTTAGATAAATCAACAAGTACACAAATTGAAAATCAAACTTTAGATATGTTGGAAAATTTACAAACACAAATTTCACAAACAAATGCTAAAGTAAAAGTCGGGATTGTTATTTTTAATAAAGAGGCAAATGTTTTTGGATGGTTTGATCTAGAAAATGATTTGGATGATATCAAAAAGGCGATTTTTAAAGAAATAACATCTGGAACGAATTGTCATGCAGGATTATTAGCAGGAAAAGAGTTATTGGATCAAGATCAAGAGGTAGCAGCTAAACGTAAGTATATGGTCTTTGTTAGTGATGGTATTACTTATATGTATAATCAAAAAGCAACGGTTACAGCTTGGTCGTTTGAAAATGATGGCATTGTTGCAAGTTGGCCAGGACCTGATAATTGGAATTTAAAATATGGTCAAGAAGATCTTCCTGATTGGGATAATTATTTAACAGATGTAAAAGAAAAATTAGCCATTCAAGGAGATCAGTATGATTATCTTTATGGTGAGGCTCCAACAAATATAATGCCTCTAGAAGAATCTAAAGAAGGGTTAAATTCTGTTGATAAAGCTCTTTATTATACTGTTTCTACTTACCAAGCAATGAAAGATGAAGGATATCATTGTTATGCAATGCTTGCTAATGGATATAGTAATTATCCATGGGCAACATCTTTTATGAATTATTTATCTAAAGGACAAGAAATTTCTTTTAAAGATATTCAAAATGATATTTATTATTTATTGGATCAAGGAACTTATGTAGAAGACTTTATGGGTAAAGGAAAAGACAATTATGGAAATGATTATGATTTTGACTTTATAACAGATACAAAACAATTTTATATGATGGTTGGAAATCACAAATATGTTCCAGAATTCATCGAAGAAAATCATTATGGTTTTAATCATCAAGAAAATGGTTATGCTTATGAATTATTCTATTATCCTGAAGAAAAGGAACATTTTATTTGGAAAATGAATGTACCTGTGAGTCAATTCGAACATGTTCAACTTGTTTATACTTTACAACTTATAAATCCTCAAAAAAAAGCAGGAGAATATGGGGAATACGATGAAGATGGTCATCTTTTTAAAGAAGGATTAAAAACAAATACGCAAGCTATTTTACATCCTATTGATAGTTTTTCTAAAGAATTAGAACCTGAAGAATTTTTGTCCCCAACAGTTTCATACAAAGTAATAGAAACTAATGTTGATGAACCTGAAAAGCCAAATGAAACCATTAAAACGGAAGTTAAAAAGTCAACACCTGTAACGACAAGTTCTGTTGCTACGGGAGATGATACAAAACAAGAATTTTGGTATGCATTATTGGGATTATCAATTTCAACACTTCTTCTTTTATTAATAAAACATTACAAGACAAGACGCGAGTAGTCGCGTTTTGTTTTTGTTTGTGGTATGATAGCGTGGGTGATGAAAATGTTAGTGTCAATGACAGATTTAACAAAATATAATGGAGAAAAGTGTATTTTAGATCATATAGAATTACATATAGAAGATAAAGATAAAGTAGGAATCTTAGGAGTTAATGGGACAGGGAAATCCACATTATTAAAAATAATTGCGGGAATAGAAGAATATCAAGGTAAAATAAGTTATCAAAAAGATATCCGTATTAATTATTTACCACAAACGCCACTTTATAATGAAGATGATAGCATTATGGAAACTGTTTATAAACAATTAGATTCTAAAGAAATTCATGATTATGAAATTAAAGCACAGTTAGGTAAGTTTGGTATTATAGATGAAACACAAAAGATTAAAGAACTTTCAGGAGGTCAACTTAAGAGAGTTGCTTTAGCAATTGCTTTAATTAAACCTTGTGATTTACTTATTTTAGATGAACCAACAAACCATTTAGATAATGGGATGATTGAATATTTAGAAAAATTCTTAATTAAATGGTCTAAAGGCTTATTAATGGTGACACATGATCGTTATTTTTTAGAAAGAGTTGTTAATCGTATTATTGAAATAAATCATGGTCAAATTTATAAATATGAAGCGAATTATTCAAAATATCTTGAACTTAAACAAGTTCGTTTAGAAACACAACTTTCTAGTCAAAGAAAAAGAAAACTTTTTTTAAAAAAAGAATTAGAATGGGTACGTGCTGGTGTACAAGCACGTACAACTAAAAGTAAAGATCGTCTTCAAAGGTTTGAAGAATTATCAAAAGTTAAAGATGTAGAAGTCAATGGAAAAGTAGAAATGATTCATACGTTCTCTCGTCTTGGTAAAAAAACAATTGAACTTCATGAAATTTCTAAAAGTTTTGAACAAAAGAAACTCTTTGATGAATTTTCATATATGTTTAAACAACATGATCGCATTGGGATATTAGGAGATAATGGAACAGGGAAATCAACTTTATTAAATATTATTACAGGAAATTTAAAGAGTGATACGGGTTATGTAGAAATTGGCGAGACTGTTCGTTTTGGTTATTTTAAACAAGGATATGATGATCTTCCAATGAATAAGAAGGTCATTGATTATATTCAAGAAATCTCCAATGACTTTAAAGTAGATGGTCAAGGATTATCTGCTAAAGATATGTTAGAAAGATTTTTATTTGATGCTAGGTTACAACATACACCAATTTCTCGACTTTCTGGTGGTGAAAGAAGAAGACTTTATTTGTTGCGTGTATTAATGATGATGCCTAATGTTCTTGTCTTAGATGAACCGACAAATGATTTAGATATTGATACTCTTAATATTTTAGAAGATTATTTAGATGATTTTGAAGGTATTATTATGACTGTTAGTCATGATCGATATTTCTTGGATCGTATTTGTGATGGTTTATTTATCTTACAAAATCAACATTTAAGATATGTTAATGGGGGTTATAGTCAAAATCTTGATACTACAACTAAAGAAGAAAAAGAAAAGAGTCAAGGGGCTTTAGCTTATAAACAAAGTAAACAAAAGAAAATCAAAATGACTTATATGGAAAAGAAAGAATTTGAAGAAATTGAAGATGTCATTATGGATTTAGAAACAAATTTAAGTCAAATTGAAGAAAAGATGAATGGTGTTACTAATTTTAAAGAAATTGATGAACTTTCAAAACAAAGAGATGACTTGCAAAAACAAATTGATGAGAAAAATGAAAGATATCTTTATTTATTAGAATTACAAGAACAAATAGATAATCAATAATTGACTCTTGTATATACATATAGGATAATAGAGACATGAAAAGGAAGGTTTTAAGAAATGAAAAGATTATTAAGTTGTACAAGTAGTGAAATGTTGAAAATGGATGGACAAGAATTAAAACAAGCTATTCTTGCTAGTGAAGGAAGAACTGTGATGACAGAAACAGTTGTTGCGATTGAACCTTTATTAGGAGATCTTACAAATGCTGAACTTGCTGTTTCATTTGGAAGTGACATGGTTTTATTAAATTGTTTTGATTGTAATAACCCAGAAATCAAAGGATTACCAGAATGTGATAATCCTGTAGAAAAATTAAAAGAAATCGTAGGACGTCCAATTGGATGTAACCTAGAACCAGTTGATTTAGAAGCTGAATGGAAGAAAGACGTGTGATTTCTACAGGTAGACAAGCAAGAAAAGAAACTTATATTAAAGCTCAAGAATTAGGTTTCAACTTTATTTGTTTAACAGGAAATCCAGGAGTTGGAGTTTCAAATCATTCAATTTGCGAAGCAATTAAAGAAGCTAAAAAATATTTTAAAGGATTAATTATTGCAGGGAAAATGCATGCAGCTGGAATCGATGAACCAATAGTTGATATGAATAGTATCAAAGAGTTCATTGAAGCAGGGGCAGATGTTATTTTAATGCCAGCTGTAAATACTGTTCCAGGTTTATCTGAACAAGAAGTAACAGAAGCTTGCCGCTATATTAAAGCTCATGGGGCTTTATCATTAAGTGCAATTGGTACAAGCCAAGAAGGTGCAGATGAAGGAACAATTCGTGAAATTGCTTTATTAAATAAAAGATGTGGAATTGATATTCAACATATTGGAGATGCAGGATTCTGTGGTATTGCTTTACCTGAAAACATTATGGCATTATCAATTGCGATTCGTGGTAAAAGACATACTTATCATAAAATTGCTTCATCAATTAATAGATAAAATGTCATTTATGTTTGAAAGATGTTATTTAAGTTGTAAATAATGAAAGAACGGTTGGTTTATGTTATATTTATTATAGATCTATCTATTTTTTTATGGAGGTTATTATGAAAAAAGGTTTTATTATTACGGTTATTTTTTGTTTATTAGCTATGATTTTTTTATCAGGAAGTATAGGTGTTTTTTTTGAACCGGTTGAAGTTTTTAATAAAGCTATTGTTGTAGCTATTTTAATTATTGCTTTTATTATTTGTTGTCTTTATAGAAAGAATAAGAAAAGAAGATAAGATGGAGAGTGTTAATTGCACTCTCTTTTATGTTATAATGGATAAGGTGATAAACATGAAACATATCTTTATATTAAAACCAGATACTTCTAAAAGTTTGATTAATTGTATAGTAACAATGATGCAAGGAAAACGTTATGAATTACGCTATACCAAAGATTTAGATGATGCAAGAAAGATAGCCTTATCTTATCAAGATGAAAAGGAAGTTTGTCGTTTATATGCGATAGGTGGCGATGGTTTTGTTCATAAGGTGGTCAATGGCATGGTAGGATCTTTTCATGAACTCGTTGTCATTCCGCAAGGAACAGGTAATGATTTTGCTAGAAGCATTTATAAAAATTTGGATGCTATCAAGATTTTTAAAAAATCTCTTAAAAAAGAAGCAAAACCTATTGATGTGATTCAATGTCGAGATGATCTTTATTGTGTGAATGTATTTTGTTGTGGTCTAGATGCAGATGTTGGTAATATTGTCAATACCAATCGAAAAACAACCATTGCGCCACGTATCTTACAATATAGTTTTACGATTTTAGATAAAATCTTTCATTTGAAGTTTTATCCAACAGAAATCTATACTTACAATAAAGATATCTATCAAGGAAATGTTCTTATATGTACATTTTGTAATGGACATTATTTTGGTGGAGGCTATCAGGCAGGGTATTATTCATCTTTAGATGATGGGATGATTGATATGTCTGTAGTGGGTGAGATTTCTAAAAAAGAATTACCGTATTATTTAAAAGGACTCATTACCAATAAGTTACATAAAACAAAAAAATTTCAACATTTTAAAGAAGAAAATGTTTGGGTCAAAACTAGTCAGTATGTCAATATTGATGGAGAAAAATATGAACCAGGAACCTATCATTTAAAATGTATACATAATGCAATTCAATTAGTTTATTAAGGAGATTATTATGGAAATAGATTTAAAAACAGATTCACGAAAAGTAAAACCGGGAGATACTTTTATTGCGATTAGAAATGTTAATCGTGATGGTCATGATTACATTCCTCAAGCTATTAAAAATGGAGCAACGAAAGTCATTGTAGAAGAAGGAAACTATGATGTTGAAACTGTTGTTGTTGAAGATACAAGAGAGTATTTAAAAGATTATTTGTACAAACATTATTATCCTTATTTCAAAGATATGAAATTAATAGGGGTTACAGGTACAAATGGGAAAACAACGATTGGTTATATGATGTATCAAATGATGACCATGCTTGATATTCCTTGTGCTTATATGGGAACAATTGGTTTTTATTATTGTGGGAACTTTATTAAGATGGTGAATACAACACCTGATGTAGATGTGCTTTATGATTATTTTATTAAAGCAAAAGATGCCGGGTGTAAAGTACTTGTGATGGAGGTTTCTTCACATGCACTTGCGAAAGATCGTATTCATGGCTTAGAATTTGATGAAGTTGCTTTTACAAACTTAACACAAGATCATTTGGATTTTCATAAAACATTAGAAAATTATGCGAATGCCAAACAACTATTATTTAAAAAGACCAGAGGAAAGAAAATTGCTGTCATAAATGGTGATGATCCACATGCTTCACATTTTGAATTAGAAGGTAATCAAAATCTTTTGATTTCTGATCAAAAAGGTGATGTTCTTATTCAAAATATTGAATTTTCTCACTTAGGGACAACCTTTACCTTTAAATATCAAGAAAAAGAATATCAAACACATATTCAAATGGTAGGAAGATACAATGTTTATAACTATCTTACAGCGATGCTTTTAATTCATGAATTAGGATATGAAATTGATGCTATTTTAGCCTTAAATACAAAACTCAAAGCACCTAAAGGAAGAATGGAGTTAATCGTTTATGGTACAAATGGTATCTTTGTAGATTATGCCCATACCCCTGATGCCACTTTAAATGTTTTAGAAAGTGCTCAAGAATTTAAAAAAGGAAGAATTATTACGATTATTGGTTGTGGGGGAGATCGTGATACGACAAAACGACCAATCATGGGGGAAATTGCCTGTAAACATAGTGATCATGTCATTATTACAGATGATAATCCACGAACAGAAGACCCTCAAAAAATCATTAATGATATTTTAGTAGGTGTTAGTGGTGATTATGAAGTCATCAATGACCGTCATCTAGCGATTGCTAAAGGAATGAGTTTATTAAAAGAAAACGATATCTTAATGATTTTAGGAAAAGGTCATGAAGATTATCAAATTATTGGAACAGAAAAGATTCATTTTTCTGATCAAGAAGAAGTAGAAAAATATATAAGGGAGCATATACATGACTAAAATTGCATTTTTTGATGTGGATGGAACGATGATCAATGTTCCTCATCAATTATTAAAACCAACAGATAAAACAATTCATGCTTTAAAAGAATTTCAAAAACAAGGAAACTATATTGTTGTAGCGAGTGCAAGAGGGGTTAAACCAGAATGTTTAGACGAAATTCCTTTTGATGGCTTTATTGGTTGTGATGGAGGCTATATTGAATTTCATCAAGAAGTTTTATTAAATAACGTTTTTAGTGTGAAAGATTTAAACTTACAAAATAGTGTTTATGAAGCAACCAATGGTCAATATATTATCAGTGAAAGAGCGACAAGTTATTTCAGTGATGTAGATGGAGAACTCATCAAAAAACATTTAAGACTTTATAATGGGACAGATAAATTACCTGAAGAGTATAATGATGATTGGCGTTTTCAAAATATTAAAGCCAATACAGTAACAGCGCTTTTCTATAATGCAAAAGACTTACATGAAGCCTTAGATATGTTACCAAAAGAATGGTCCATCAATGCTTATGATACAGGACATATTCGTATGGATGTACATCCTCAAGGTTACACAAAAGGAACAGCGTGTGAGTATTTATATCAAAAATTAAATATTCCAAAAGAAAATACTTATGCTTTTGGTGATGGTGAAAATGATATTGAAATGTTTCATCTTGTAGGAACTTCTGTTGCGATGGGTAATGCGGATGATGAAGTTAAAAAACATGCTTCTACAGTGACTTTAACAGTGGATGAAGATGGTATTGCAGATTTCTTTGAAAAGGAATTTAATATTAAATGAGAATTAGAAAAATAAATTTTCAAGAAATAAATTTTGAGTATTGTCCTTATCCTCAGTCAATGTATGATTCCATAAAGAGAATAGGTTTATCTTTTCCTATTAAAGTTAATATTATTGATGGTCAATATTATTGTAAAGACGGGAACAAACGTCTTTCAATTATTCAAGATTTATTAAAAAATGAAGAAGGCTATGAAAGAAGAAGGGCAGTTCCTTATATTATTTATAATGATGGAAGTTCTAGATCTAATGATTGTTGGCGAGATCGCAACATGCATTAGATTTTTTTCATTTTTTGAAAGCATAAAACGAGAATAAATAAGAGGTATATAATAGATGCGAGGAAGTGATTATTTTGTTATTTAGTAATAGAGATTTAAAAAAATTGATAATACCTTTAATTATTGAACAGGTATTAGCATTGACAATTGGGATTTTTGATACGATGATGGTTTCCCAATGTGGACAAAGTGCGGTTTCAGGAGTGAGTATTGTCGATGGGTTAAATGTGTTGATTATCAATATCTTTTCGGCACTAGCTACAGGAGGAGCTGTTGTTTGTTCGCAATATATTGGTAAAAAAGATGAAAAGATGGCTTGCCATAGTGCCAAACAGCTCTTATTTACCATTTTAGGTTTATCGCTTGTTATTATGGTTTTATGTATGATTTTCAATGGGAATTTATTGAATTTGATTTTTGGACATATTGAAAGTGATGTGATGGCTTATGCAAGAACTTATTTTTTCTTTTCAGCCTTATCTTATCCTTTTATTGGTTTATTTAATGGTGGGGCTGCTTTATTTAGATCAATGGGAAATAGTAAAGTGGCTATGACAAATTCATTTTATATGAATATTGGAAATATCGTTTTAAACTACTTCTTTATTTTTATTTTAAATATGTCAGTCAAAGGAGCAGCAATTGCTACTTTACTTTCAAGAATGTTCTGTTCATTTATTATTTTATATATGTTATTAAATAAAGAACATATTGTACATATTGATACGTATTTAAAATATAAGTTTGATTTTTCAACTGTCAAAAGAATCTTAAAAATTGGTATTCCAAATGGTTTAGAAAATGGAATGTTTCAAATGGGGAAAATCCTTGTTCAACGACTTGTTTCAACTTTTGGAACAGCTGCCATTGCAGCACATGCTGTTGCCTTTAGTTTAACGTCTATTGCCGTTGTTCCAGGAATGGCTTTAGGACTTGCTATTTTAACAGTTGTAGGCCAATGTATTGGGGCTAATGATTATCAGCAAGCTAAATATTATACGAAAAAACTGATGATTATTGCTTATATTTCTACGATTATATCGGCTGGTATTTTACTTGTTGGGGTTAGATATATTTTAAGATTTTATGCTTTACCACAAGATACTGCTAATTTAGCGGTTTCCATGGTCTCTCTTCATTGTGTTTTTGATTTCTTTGTTTGGCCAATGGCATTTTCTTTCCCAAATGCCTTACGTGCAGCCAATGATGCAACTTTTACAATGATCGTTTCTACATTTTCAATGTGGACTTTCCGTTTTGCTTTAAGCTATGTTTTTGCTTTGTATTTACACATGGGTGTCATTGGTGTTTGGTGGGCTATGATTGTTGACTGGATTTTTAGGTCAATTTGTTTTATGATTAGATATAAATCCAATAAATGGATGAATAGAACATTAGTATAGGGGAATATATATGGAAAAAGTAGAATATTATTTTAGAGAAATTTCAAAGATTCCAAGAGGATCTTACAATGAAAAAGCAATTTGTGATTATGTGGAAAACTTTGCAAAAGAAAGAAATATAAAATATGTAAGGGACAAAATGCATAATATCGTGCTTTTTAAAGAAGCAACAAAAGGCTATGAAGATCATGAAACAGTCATGTTAGAAGGACATATGGATATGGTCTGTGAAAAAAATAATGATAGTGATCATGATTTTTCAAAAGATTCTATTGAACTTATTGAAGAAGATGGTTTTTTACATGCCAATAAAACAACATTAGGAGCGGATGATGGTGTTGGTGTTTGTTATATGCTTGCTTTACTAGATGATGAAAGCTTAAAACATCCAGCTTTAGAATGTGTTTTTACCGTTCAAGAAGAAGTAGGACTTAATGGAGCAATGGGTCTTGATAAAAGTATTTTAAAAGCGAAAAAGATGATTGGACTTGATAGAGGGAAAGAAAAAATTATTACTGTAAGCTGTTCTGGAGGAAGAAGAGCTGTTGTTGAAAAAGGACTTTCTTATCTAAAAAACGAATCACCTTGTTATCAACTTTATGTGGGTGGCTTACAAGGTGGACATTCAGGAGGCGTTATTCATTTAGAAAGAGGAAACGCTAATGTGATTATGACACGTGTCTATTATCATCTTTCTTT
>ENA-ORLM01001884-ORLM01001884.1-human-gut-metagenome-genome-assembly--contig:-NODE-1884-length-12032-cov-2.728816_pt1 | contig 12032 bp, 8 predicted proteins | sample MGYA00243063_ERZ508815 | MGnify/ENA primary metagenome ERZ508815 (study PRJEB26277, sample SAMN04329768) | human gut metagenome | biome: human-associated habitat | host: Homo sapiens | place: USA...
CAACAAAACCGTTATTGGCGAAATATTCAACATCGTTCAACAGTGAATCCTCAGTAGTGGAACGGTTGCCGAAAAGGTCGTTTTCCATATTGATATATGAGCCGTGAGCCTGATTATACATATCATAGTCAAACTGATAGAAAAGAACAGGCTTGTCCATATAATAAACGTCCCAGCAAACGCTTGAATAGTCCGTAATAAGCATTGAGCAGCGCATCATAAGCTCATTAAGAGGGATTTTGCCAAAAGGAATATACGTTACCCTATTGCTGACAGCGGCCTTGAAATTATCAATATATCCTGCAAATTTAGGATGGATATAGAAAACAAGGCGAGTATTTGTATCTTTAAGAATTTGGTTAAGACGTGGACTTTGAAGAAGAGATGAATACTTCTTATAATAATCACTTACAAGGAATTGATTATCGCTGACTTCTTCAAGCCAAGAACGCCAAGTAGGCATAAGAAGAATAAACTTTTCCTTATCGCTTTGCTTATCCTCAAGAACGTCCCAACGTGCAAAGCCCGTGATAGGCGCAGTCTTTTCATTATAGCCAAGCTCGTTAATTGCAATTTCCTGCTCAACCCTGCCCGTTGTGACAAAGTATTCCATTGAACTTGTACCCTTTTTACCGAAAAGCTGATGAACCTGCTTAAGAGCAGTTACACCGTGCTGGAGGAAGAGTTCCTTTTTCTTTCCTATTGCACGCTTAACAAGGCTCGGCTTAGTTCTCCAAGCGTAAAGATGAGATTTTGAGTCGCTCGAAATACAAATTGACATTGACATAATATAAAGCATATGCTTAACACTCATAAAATCAATTACGTGCTTGCCGTATTTTTCAACATTTTTATATTCGTCTGAGCGCTTATCAATTACATAATAGATATTCTTTTTCTCTTTTTCATCAAGATTTTCCATACAATACTTGAAGAAATAATAGCCGTTATCCTGCGCCATTTTGCAGAATTTTTCATAAACAATCCAAATATTTTTACGGCTTAGGAAAAGACCTGAGAGAATATAAAGAATATATGCCAAAACTTCCTTGCGCTTAACCTCGGCAGTATCGTATTCGCTTCTTTCCCTAAAGCAGAAATTAATAATGCCTTTTTTGGTAAAATAAGGGAAAATTATATGCTTATCGCCAACGTCACACTGAACATTTGAAAAATAAAGCTTTTGCTTAATCACATAGCCGTTATAACCGAGCTTAACATATTGCTTTGCGCCGTATTTTTCAACTACGGCCCTTACATCCCAGAATATTTCCTTCAGCGGCATATCACCCTTAAAGTCGAGAGTTGCATTTACCCTTGTAAAGCCATCTTTCTTTTCAAGCTTACAATCAAACGGAATTTGAATATCCTCAATAACGCTCCTGTATTTAAGAACAAGACCGTCAAACTTGGCGTTTTGGTCGTTCGGAATATTGAACGCAAGTTCAAGGCGATTGCCATTAGTTTTAAGAGAAGTAAGCTTACACGGCGGGTAAATTGCTTCAAGTGCATCATCCTTTTTGCCAAAATAAAGGGTGAACTCTCTTTTATCATCATAAAACGGACTTGTCGCAAGTTCATAAGCAGTAGGCGTTAAATCATAAAGCTTGAGCATTTTTCTTGTACGCTCACTGTTAGCGTCAACAAGCTTTTTAAGGTCCGTATCAAAATAAGATTTCGGAAGAGTATACGTTGCAAAAAGCGGTTCACAAAATCTTTTGGAAATATCGCCGTCTTTTGCCTTTTTAATCGACGGCATAACTATGCATTTTCTGCCCTTTTTCTTATCAAATGCAATAATACCGACATTATATCTTTGCTTATTGTAAACAACAAGTTTTTCAATAAGAATATCAAGCGGAATTTCAAAGCTCTTTGTTTGCTTGTTTTCCTCAGTCAAGGGAAGTGTTTTTTGAATAACACGCTTATTGTTTAAAACTGCTATTTGCTCAAATTCGTACCCCTTGGCATTAAGAGATATCGCAATTTTTTTGTTGCCGTTTGCGACATTTTTTGTATTTAGGTGAACAATATCACGCTCGTCAACAAAGCAATTTTCATCAAATGCGCTGATATCTGTAATAAACTTAGGGTCAATGTTAAGATTAGGGAATGTACGCTGAATTTCTCTTTTATGAACAGCATCCTTAACTTTTTTAACGCCTAAATGGCACAGTGCATCCTCAATATACGTTCTCGGAGTTGTCATTGTGATAACAACATATTTGAACATATCGTTGAAATTATCATAAAGCGCAGGGCCAACCTCACCCTTAAACCATTTCTTTTCAAAGCAAACAATTGTATCGTCGTTTGCAATTTTTGAAATTGAATTAAGATGAGCATATTCCTTAACAATTTCAGGGTGAATAACTTTATACTTTTTTTCCTTATTAAAGGAATAGTCCTTAATTTCAAGGCTGTCACTCTCACCCGTAAACAAAAGGTCAAGAAGCCTTTGGCTTATATCCGGTGCATCATACTTAAAGAACGTTTTGAAATATTCGGTATCGGTATACGAATCACTCATAAAACTTTCGTCACTAAGCACCCTTGCAAGCTCTTTTTCATCATAAATTTTACGGAAAGGAAGCGTTGCAACGTCCAAATACATTCCTCTATCGTGCATATATTCATCATAGTCATACATAAAGAGGATAATCGGCTTTTGAGTGATTGAATAATCGAAAAATACAGATGAATAGTCTGTAACAAGTGCGTCTGCGCAATTCAAAAAGCTATAGTTATCAACACCCTTTGGGAAAGGCTTGATATGCTTATAATTACTAAGCGAAATTGAATCCTTCAAAATCGGATGGAAATTGACAAAGAAAACTTGGTCATCACTAAGCTTATTATCGATAACCTTAAATATTTCCTTAACCTTGCTTTCATACGAAGCGGTATTGATATCGTGGTTACTTGTGCCTCTCCAAGTCGGCATATAAGCATAAACGGTCTTTCCCGCTAAGCCAAGTTCTGCTTTAAGTGCCTCTCCCTCTTCTTTTTTAAAGAATATTTCATTTCTCGGATAGCCTGCCATAACAACCTTGCCTGTATAAAGGTCGTTAAGGTTATAATCCTCCATCATAACATCACGGGTAAAATCGTTGGGGAAAGTTATATAGTCAGCCTGTAGGAAATTATGCTGAACATTATACATTGACTCAATGCCGAGGCGCATTTTTTTGCCGAGCGTTTTAAGCGGAGTGCCGTGCCAAGTTTGAATATAAACCTGCTCCGGCTTTTTAACGAAATAAACCGGAAATGAGCTGTTATTGATAAGATACTTTGCGCTTGCAAGAATTTTTGTATACTTAAATGTCGTTACGTCAATAAGCTTAACGTCAAGCCCAATTTCTTTTATAAACTCGGCGTGCTTTTTCTTATTTTCCGTGCCGTAATATATTTTATATTTTCCGGGGTAGGATTTAAGAATTTGGCGAACAAGTGCAAGGGTAGAGTCAGAAATATTTGAACCGTGAAACGACTCAACCAAAATGACATTATCCTTAACCTTGCAGTGCTTATAAAACATACCGAAATAAAACTTTCTTTTCGGCGTTTTGGAAAACATACGAGAAATATATTTGAGTATTTTTTTTATAATTCTTTGTATTTTTTCAGATATACCCATTTTTACCTCCAAATGAAATCTATATTAAAAATATAAAATTACATACTTATTAATTTTAGCATATTTTAAGCTTATTTGCAACAATACGCTGATTTTGTAATAAAATGCTTATGTCAATTTTATTTATATGTCGAAAAGTTAAGGAAATGTTTATTTTTAGTTATTGAAATGAGAGGGCAAAGTGATATAATTAAGTTAGGAAAATTTTACGTAAAATTTGAAAAAAGGAGTTATACCGATGAATAAAAATGAAATATTATCGTACGTTGACCACACCTTATTGGCACAAGGCGCAACGTGGGAGGAAATAAAGCAAATTTGCATTGACGGCATAAAATACGGCTGTGCAAGCGTTTGTATTCCGCCGTCATTTGTCAAAGCGGCAAAGGCTTATACCGGCGATAAAATAAAAATATGCACAGTTATAGGCTTTCCAAACGGATATAACACAACCAAAGTCAAATGCTTTGAAGCAAGCGATGCCGTTAAAAACGGCGCAGACGAAATTGATATGGTAATCAATATCGGTTTTTTAAAGGACAAAAAATATGATGAATTGCTAAATGAAATAAATGAGATTAAAAAAGCGTGCGACGGCAGGCTTTTAAAAGTGATTATCGAAACCTGCTTGTTAAGCGACGACGAAAAAATCAAAATGTGCGAAATAGTTTCACAATCGAATGCGGATTTCATCAAAACATCAACGGGATTTTCCACGGCAGGTGCAACCTTTGATGATATTAAGCTTATGAAAGAGCATATTAACGGCAAAAAAATAAAGGCGGCAGGCGGAATAAAATCATTTAGCGACGGTGAAAAGTTTATTTCATTAGGTGCTGACAGGCTCGGCACAAGCAGACTTGTTAAAATTATGAAAGAAGGATAACAATGCGTGGTTTTATAGTTGTACTTGACTCTTTTGGCGTAGGTGCTGCTCCCGACGCAACAGCTTTTGGTGACGAAGGCGCAAGCACTATAAAAACAATATCAAAATCTGTCTATTTTAACACGCCGAATATGAAAAAAATGGGGCTTCTTGCTATTGACGGAGTTGGGCTTGACAGTTTGGAAAAGCACAGCGCATCATACGGCAGGCTTAGAGAACTTTCAATCGGCAAAGACACCACAACAGGTCATTGGGAAATGGCAGGTATAGTTTCAAAAAAGGCTTTGCCTACGTTTCCAAACGGCTTTCCGAGTGAGGTTATTGATGAATTTGAAAAGCAATGCGGCAGAAAAGTTATTGTAAACAAGCCATATTCCGGCACTCAGGTAATCAAAGATTACGGCGACGAGCATATCAAAACAGGCGCTTTAATTGTTTACACCTCGGCTGACAGTGTATTTCAAATTGCGGCTTGCGAGGATATAGTAAGCGATGAGGAATTATATAATTATTGCAAAATCGCAAGAAAAATACTTGTTGGCAAATACGCAGTAGGCAGAGTTATTGCACGGCCGTTTATCAAGGATGAAAATGGCAATTTTATCAGAACTCCAAGGCGTCATGATTTTTCACTCGAACCACCGGGTGACACGCTGCTTGACGTACTGAAAAGGCACGGCAAGGATACCATTGCAGTGGGCAAGATTTACGACATTTTTGCGCACAGAGGAATGAGCGAGCATTATTTCACAACAGGGAATACGCAAGGCATTGCAAAAACACTTGAAATTTCAAAAAGAGATTTTGACGGTCTTTGCTACACAAATCTTGTTGACTGCGATAAAGGAACGGACCACACAAGGGAATATGTGCCGCTTATCATATATTCAAAATCGCTCAAAAACATAAATTTAAAAACCGTTGACGGCTTCGGCGTTGTTTGCAACACGGCACTTTCGCTTTTCGGCATTAACGAACAGCTTGAAGGCGAAAATGTAATAAATTTAATAAAGTAAAAGGGTAAGAATATGGAAAACAGAGAATTAATGTATCTTGCAGAAAATGCAAAGCAAAAAAGCTATTCCCCTTATTCAAAATTTAAGGTCGGTGCGGCGCTTTTAACCAAAGACGGCAAAATATATGTAGGTGCAAATATTGAAAATTCATCATATCCATTAACTGTATGCGCCGAGAGAGTGGCTTTTTTCAAAGCAATAAGCGAGGGCGAAAAAGAATTTGAAAAAATCGCAATTTCAGGTTCAAGCGATGACTTTTGCTTTCCCTGCGGTGCTTGCAGACAGGTTATGAGCGAATTTTGCGGCAAGGATTTTGTGATTATATTAGAAAACGGGAAAGAAATTAAGAGTTTCACTTTAGGCGAGCTTCTCCCCTATTCATTCAAATTAGACAAATAAAGAAGGCGTTACATTATGCGAATGGCAGATATTATTGAGCATAAAAAGCAAGGCTTGGCGCTTACAAAAGAGGAAATTGAATTTTTTGTAAAAGAATATACAAACGGCGATATCCCCGATTATCAGGCATCGGCTCTTGCAATGGCAATATATTTTAACAAAATGACAAATGAGGAAACTGCCGCACTTACACTTGCAATGGCGAAAAGCGGCGATATGCTTGATTTAAGCGAATTTGAAAACTCGACTGTTGACAAACATTCCTCCGGCGGAGTGGGCGACAAAACCACTCTTGTTGTTGCGCCGATTGCGGCAGCGGCAGGCTGTACTGTTGCAAAAATGAGCGGCAGAGGCTTAGGCTTCACGGGCGGCACGATTGATAAACTTGAGGCTACCCCCGGTTTTTGCACCGCTATGAGTCCTGAAAATTTCAAAAAACAGGCCAGGGAAATACGCTTAGTCGTTGCAGGTCAAACAGGCAATATGGCGCCGTGTGACAAAAAATTATACGCTTTGAGGGACGTTACCGCCACGGTTGACTGTATGCCGCTGATTGCATCGTCAATTATGAGCAAAAAGCTTGCCGCAGGGGCTAAAAATATAGTTCTTGACGTTAAATGCGGCGAAGGTGCGTTTATGAAAGATATTCAAAATGCAACGCTCCTTGCAGAAGAAATGGTAAGCATAGGCAGGCATTGCGACAGAAATGTAAAAGCGCTTATCACCGATATGAGTTCACCTTTAGGCTATGCAGTAGGCAACAGCTTAGAAGTGGCGGAAGCGGTAAAAATACTTAAAGGCGAGAATATTTTACATTTAACCGAACTTTGCATAGCACTTGCTGCAAATATGATTAGTCTTGCCAAAGAAATTGACTTAAAAGAGGCTGAAATCATTGCAAAAGAAATGATTAATTCAGGCAGGGCGCTTGACAAGCTGAAGCAAATGGTTAAATCTCAGGGCGGCGACGTAAGTTATATTGAAGATGAAAATAAATTCGGATTTGATAAATATAAAGCTGAAATTAAGGCGGGGAAGCAAGGCTACATTTCAAAAATCGACGCTCAAAAAATCGGCAATGTTTGTGTTATCTTAGGCGCAGGCAGGAATGTGAAAACGGACAATATCGACCCACTGGCAGGAATACTTTTCAAGTGTAAAAAAGGTGATTACATAAACAAAAACGATACTGTTATGCCACTTTATTCGAATGATGAAAAAAAGCTGAAAAATGCAACGACGCTTATATTAAATTCATTTGAGATAAGCGATATTAAGCCAAATGACAGCAATATAATTTTAAAACAGTTTTAGAAAAAGGGGGTAAATTTATGAAACTGTATTTTGTAGGCGCAGCGCACGAGGTGACAGGTTCTTGCACCATTCTTTATGCCTGCGGCAAAAAAATAATGATAGACTGCGGTATGGAGCAGGGTGAAAACGTTTACGAAAATGTTGAACTTCCCGTATCGCCTAATGACATTGACGCTATGCTTTTAACCCATGCTCATATTGACCACTCAGGTCATATTCCTTATGTGTCGGCTAACGGCTTTTCTGCGCCGATTTATACAACAAGTGCGACTGACAGACTTTGCCGAATTATGCTTATGGACTCGGCACACATTCAGGAATTTGAGGCAGAATGGAAGAACAGAAAAAACAAGCGCAGCGGTAAAGAGCCGATTGAACCGCTTTATACCACGCAAGACGTACAAAATGCGCTCAAATATTTTACTCCGTGCGAATATGACGAGAGCTACCAAATTTTTGACGGAATAGAAATTAAATTTATTGATGCAGGTCATCTTTTGGGCAGTGCGTCAATAGAAATTAAAGTGACGGAAAACGGAATTACAAAAACCATTCTTTTTTCCGGAGATATAGGAAATATCAACCGACCGCTTATAAAAAATCCTCAAAAACCGCCCGTAGAAAAGGCAGATTACGTCATTATTGAATCGACCTACGGCAACAGGCTTCACGGCGACAGACCCGATTATGTTTTGCAGCTTACAGGAATTATTCAATCCACCCTTGACCGTGGCGGAAACGTTATTATTCCTTCATTTGCAGTCGGCAGAACACAGGAGCTTCTTTATTTAATAAGAATAATCAAAGAAAAGGGGCTTATTAAAAATCATGCAAACTTCCCTGTTTGGGTGGACAGTCCGCTGGCTGTTGAGGCAACGGAAATTTATGACGATAAAAATTTAAGAAGATATTTTGACGCCGACACGCTTGAACTTATCAACAACGGCATTAATCCTATTAAATTTGACAATCTTAAGCTTGCCGTAACAAGCGACGAATCAAGAATGATAAACGACGACCCGACACCGAAAATCATCCTGTCTGCAAGCGGAATGTGCGAAGCAGGACGAATCAGGCACCATTTAAAGCATAATTTATGGCGAGAGGAATGTACTGTTTTATTCGTAGGATATCAAGCTGAAGGAACACTTGGCAGAAAGATTATTGAAGGTGCCAATAAGGTTAATCTTTTCGGCGAGGAAGTGCAAATTAACGCAAATATTGAAAAAATGCAGGGCATAAGCGGCCACGCAGACAAAAATATGCTCCTTTCCTGGCTTGCAAGCATACCGCAAAAGCCAAAGGTTGTTTTTGTAAATCACGGTCACGATACCGTTTGCGACGAATTTGCAAAATCGATTGAAAACGAACTTGAAATATCTGCTCTTGCACCTTACTCCGGCGATGGCTTTGAGCTTGGCGACGTTGTAAGGCAGGTTGATATCGGACCTCGCAAGCTTTATGACAAAAGGCTACATAAAATTGAGCGCAATAATACGGTTTACGACAGGCTTTACCTTGCAGGTCAAAATCTTATGTCTGTTATTGAAGCTTCGAGGGGATGTCCTAACAAGGAATTGGGCAAGCTGACTGACCAAATTACAGCCTTAATCGAAAAATATAAACAAGACTGACGGTGAAACTATGGTAATATATACAAGCAAAATAAACGAAAAACTAAAAAACACAGATGATTTTTTACTGTCGAGCGAAAATAAAATATTAAATCAAATAGACGAATGTGCAAAAAGAATTTTACCGCTTCAAGACACAAGACCTATATTTTTAATATCCGGCCCGTCAGGAAGCAGCAAAACAACAACGGCAATTAAGCTTGCAAAGGCATTGAGAAAAAACGGTGCCGATGTTTGCTACATATCTATGGATAAATATTTTAAAAACTTTACCGATGAGGAGCGTGCGCTTAAAAAGCTAAATAAAATTGACCTTGAAGCACCCGACAGAGTAGACGCTGAATATCTAAACAAAGATATTGATACGCTTTTAAACGGCGGCGAAATTTATTTGCCTAATTATGATTTTTTAACGAATACAAGAACTCTGAGCAACACAAAGCTTTCAAGAAACGGCGGATTTGTTATAATTGAGGGAATACACGCTCTCAACCCCGTTATTATGGGCAAAAATGACGATGTAACAAACAGAATTTACGCAAGCGTAAGAACAAGAGTTATTGATTCAAACGGTGATAAGCTGCACCCGTGCAAAATCAGACTTTGCCGCAGAATGATTAGGGATAAGCTTTACAGAGGGCGCACATACGAAGAAACTATACGTCTTTTCCCAAAAGTTCAACGAGGCGAAAACCAATTTATTATGCCGTATAAAAATAGGTCGCATTTCAATATAGACACATTTATTGAATACGAGCCTTGCGTGTATAAAAATTATCTTTATGATGATTTAAGCGCTCTTTCGCAAAAATTCGGTGATATTAAAGACATTGTTAATGCACTTGATGAGGTAGAGCCGCTTGACGATAAAATGATACCAAGCGACGCATTTGAGCGTGAATTTATCGGTAACAGCTCCCTTTCCTACTAATTTTACTTTAAGTTCACAAATGCCCCTTTCAAATATGATACGATATCATAAGAAAGGGGCATTTTTATGAAAAACAAAATCATCAGGATACTGTTATCTGTTCTTTTTGTAATAATATTTTTGCTTTATATAGGGCCTGTTATCACCGTAGGTGAATACAATTTAGGCATAATCGCAGGCTTGGGCTTTGATTTTATACTGCTGATTTATATTATATTTTTCAATAAAATCAATTTGCTTATAAAAAGTATAAATAAGAAAAAAGTCGGCAAAATCGCATTGAAAATAATATCTTTTGTTCTTTTTATATGCATAATTATCGGCGGCACTACATTTCATAATGTCTTGTCCCGTAGCTTTAAAAGCGAAGAAAAAAGTGACGTTGCGATAGTTTTAGGTTGCGTTGTAAACGGTGATAAACCCGGAATATTTTTAAAAGGCAGAATTAATGCCGCTTATAAATATCTTAATGAAAACCCAAATGCAATTGCAGTTTTAAGCGGTGGACAGGGAAACGGCGAAAACATCAGCGAAGCGAAGTGTATGTTTAATTGCCTTACCGAAATGGGAATAGACAAAAGCAGACTTTTGATTGAAGATAAATCAACCTCAACAAGAGAAAACTTTAAATATTCAAAAGAAATTATTGAAAAAAACGGAATAAAATCAAAGAAAATCACAATTATTACTAATGATTTTCACGAATGCAGGGCAAGTGAGTTCGCAAAGCAAAACGGCTTTAAGCCGCTTAGATATCCGAGTAAAACCCCTTGGAACGGATATATGCCGTTTGCCACAAGAGAAATTTTTGCAATTATATATCAAATATATTTAGCAAGATAAAAGAAAAAGACGTTAGAGAAGCTAAAAACTCTAACGTCTTATTTTTATTTTACCATTCCTTTTTTAAACATTACAAATGCGCCTAAAACAGATACAACTACGCCGATAGGAATTAAAACTCCGGTACCAAGCGTGCCGTTAAAAATCAAAATAAATGACAAAACGGCAATGGGAAGAATTGATATTTTCCAATGCTTTGCAAGATACGAGGCGCAAAGAGAGCCGAAAAGTGCAGGAGTAACTTGTTGAAATGCAGGAGCAAAAACAGAATCCGGATCGGTTATATTATGCAAAATAGGGAAAAACGCAAGCAGGCAAACGGCAATAATAAGAGTAGTTACAATGGAAGATACGGCTATCGAAATTGTCGATATAACCTCACCTTCCTCGCTTGCAGGCTCAACTTCGGCACTTTCCATTGCACTTAAAGCAACCGGTAATTTCAAATTGGTTATATTGCCTGTAACAAAACCGAGATAAGTACCGCCCGTACCTAAAAGCGGAGAATAAGTCAGCACCTCAAGAACTGCCGTTGGATAAAATACAAGCGCAACGGTCGAAAGTCCCTTTGCAATCATATTGATTTTGGGAGATACACCGAGATGAACACATATAAGCGCCGGAACACTAATAAACAAGCAGAGGGTAACCAGCATCCAAATTTTACCGTATGTATGAGTTTTATTAATATATTTGCCGTTCATACTATCCCCTCCATTCCAAAAATGCAACATCGGCAGGCAAAATTTGCGCCATAATCATTACAATTGCCATAGCGCCAATCATTGCAAACGGCATTGCAAAGCTTTCAAGCCATTTTAACTTTTCAATGCCTGCAAGCTTTTGCATAATAAGCATCAAAATTACAGACGAAATCAATGCTGTAATTGACAATATTCCTGCACCGTCGCCTATAATATGAGCGTCACCCTTACCTGCGATTGCCCTTGCAACAAAAGCAGAAATAAGGCCGATAAATGCCGCAGCACTCAGCACGCTTGAAAGAGCGCTGTTTTTAGATACCGCCTTGTTCATCTTACTTTGCACTTTTTTGAGGAAAATCGGAACAAGGATAAGCGGCATAATTGAACCGAGACTCATAACCCGCGCAACCGTTGCAAAAACTTCTATGTTTTCAATCGGTTGGCATATTCCGCCCGCAAGACCGAAAGCCTCAACCGCATTGGTGGCTGCCGTGACCTCATAAGAAATATTACCTATTACCGTCAGTCTTATCCACGGCAATACATAGCCAAGCCCTGCCGACAAAGTAAGCACAGTTGCCACAATGCCTATGGCAGGCGCAATAGTGAAAAGTGATGACGAAACGATTGTATTCTTAATTGTTTGATTTGCTATTCCAAGCTCCTTA
>ENA-ORLM01001885-ORLM01001885.1-human-gut-metagenome-genome-assembly--contig:-NODE-1885-length-12027-cov-2.121674_pt1 | contig 12027 bp, 14 predicted proteins | sample MGYA00243063_ERZ508815 | MGnify/ENA primary metagenome ERZ508815 (study PRJEB26277, sample SAMN04329768) | human gut metagenome | biome: human-associated habitat | host: Homo sapiens | place: USA...
CATACCCAGTATGATACCGAACTCGCTGCGCAGGGAAGGGAGGAGGATGTCGCGCAGGAACTGCTCGGCACGCTCATTTGCTTCCTTGTTGAACTGATTCTGCTTTGTATTGCTGCGCGGCGCCCATGGCTCATGGAGTCCATAGCCCAGCACGCGCCAATCCAGGATTAGGGCAATATCTTCGGAAAAACGCTGGATCAACCCATAGCATTTGGAGAGGCTGGTGCCCCCTTTGAATGTGAAGGCTGCCTTCCAGGGACTGTGATGGAAGAGGTGGTCCAGTGTCAGGCAGACCCAGAAGTCCTTTTCGATGATAGCTTCATGCAGCCCTGTCTGCTGCGCGGTATTACGAAACAGAACACGGCGGTCCTGCTCAGATGCTTTGGCGATGTTATACATATCAGTCCTCCCGGCAGATTTTTTTGATGAGGTTATAGATCCACGCTACCGCCTGCTGCGCCTCCTGTAAAAGCGCCTGCTTTTCATGATCGGTCAGGAGCCGCTGCAGTTTTTTAATGGTAATGTCATCCACATTCTCCTTGCCCAAAGCGCGCAGGGCCTGTATGACCATGGCGCTCTTATAGGACAATCCGGAGATCTCCCGGTTGCTTCGATGCTTAAACTCTAACTCCAACTTGCCCACATTGAACTTGTGGTAGGGGCCGTCGGAGATATAGGACCACTTGGCGGGGACCTGCGTAGATAGGCCCAGCAGGTTCAGTGCGGTGGCGCCGGAGGGTGCAATGCTCCAGTTGAACTTCCGGGCCAAGGCCTGCGCCACGTGATGGGGCGACGGAGCCTCATACTCACCCAGCAGCTGGCTGAAGACGGGCCGGTAATAGACGCCGCGCATGATCCGCTGCAGCTCACCTGTCTGCTCCATACGGGACAGGCACTGCCGCACCGTATTGACATCAGCCAGATCCACATAGTCGGTAGACACGAAGACAGACTCCGGCTCTGCGACTCGGATGCGCTCCAATATACAGTTGTAGATCGTCTGATTGGCCATAGCGGCACCTCCTTGTTGTAATGAATATTATATAGTTTTCATTACAAAATGCAAGTGGGTGCCTTTAGTTTTCTCGACTTGACGGTCAAATATACGATTTGTAACGAAAATTGTACAGTTTTCATTACAAACAGGCGATGCGGATATAGACAAAGTATCGGCATAGGTGGGGGGTGTATGGGCGCGGAAAGGGGGAAGAACGCCCATACCCAAATGCGGCAGGGCTGGTTACTTGGGGGTTGGATCGAAGTTCTTAATGATGCTGGCGATGAGCTTCAGCTGCATCCGTTCCTTCATCTCCTGGTCGACACCGCTGAATGAGACATTGTTGGCATCACGGAATGTGCGGGTGGCCAGTTTGGAGATGAAGCTATCGAAGTGTCTGAGAACTTCGGCCATAGCGTCCGGATCGCCGGTAGAGGCAGCTGCGATGGTATCGTAGTCGAGCAGAGCCCGTGGCTTCTTGCGATGGCGCGGCATGGCAATCACTCCTTCATTTTGGATTTAAGCGTCTCAAAAAATGCTGTTCTGCGGCGCTGAATCGAAGATTTGGAACTGTTGAGGAGCAGGGCGATCTGTCGGTCGCTCAGATCCAGCAGGAAGGAGAGCAGCAGGATGCTGTAACCTTCCACCCCGATCTCCAAAAGTGCTTGTCCCAACCGATCATCGCGGATGGGCAGATGGAAGCCGCACACATCGAACAGGTACATATCGGAAGGGTATGTATCCGTGGTGTGCAGCTGCTCCAATACCGGCTCCGGAAGATCGGAAAATGTAATCACGTGCTCAGCACGTGCCGTTATGTGTCGGATGTAGTCGATGCTTTCGCATTCCAGCACATCCTTACAGAAACGTTCAAACTGCCTGCAGACTTTTGCTTTCTGGGAGGGTGAAAGATGCAAGATTTCACCTCCCTCCTTACCCGCGGAGGCGGTTACTTGTCCCCTTTCACACCCTATCCCGATGCGGGTAGGCGGAATGGCCCAGAAAAGGCAAAAAAAGTCGGTGCATAGCATTATTTCTAATGCTATGCACCGATAGAGGTCATGAACAATCAGCCGCCAGACAACGCGGAGACGGGCGGCGTGTCTTACAGGGTATGCAGTTTTACCAGAGGAAATGCGGGTGGCACGGCAAGTCGCTAATCATGCTGGTAGAGCTCCATGAGTTTCAGATAGGCCTCCTTCTGCTCCTGAGGCAAGGGTGTCCAAGCCTCCATCAGCCGTTTGATCTCCGGCGTACACTCAACCATATCATCATCAGCAAAAAACTGAGAAAGCGTTATGCCAAAGGCGGAACAGACCGCTTCCAACGTGGGAAGGGTGGGGATTCCATTCCGACGAAACAGATTTTGAATGGTGGACTCAGTCAAACCGGCCTCACTTGCCAACCGGTAGGCTGTCCAGCCCCGTGCTTCCATCAATGTTTTAATTCTCAACAAAACATCCAAGCGATCACCACCTTCCTGTCTATATTTTACTGCACAGAAAGGTAGTACGGTACAGCGGCGTTGTACGGGAATTGCTACCTCTGTGTACTGAATGACACGACAGGAGAGACGTAGGTTAGTATGTCCCGAAAGGTAGGTGCGCTGCAAATGGGCTGGGTCAACATAGAATGAACGGGCAGAGGATATAATAATTTCAAAAGCTGCTTGACAATATAGGATTTATCCCATACAATAAATATAGGATAAATCCCATAGTTGGAAGGCGGGTTGAATGTGCAGGAATATGAAGTGATTTTTTATGATAAGGCCGACGGCACAGAACCGGCAAAGGACTTCATATTGAGCCTGGATAAGAAGATGCGCGCTAAGATGTTGCGGACGATCTCGCTGCTGGCAGACAACGGCCCGGATCTCCGGGAGCCGTGCTCCAAACCGCTGGGTGATGGCATCTTTGAGCTGCGGGCGAAGGTAGGCTCTGATATATCCCGCGTTTTGTACTTTTTCATATTCGGCCGACGGGTGATCCTTACCAACGGATTTATCAAGAAAACACAGAAGACACCGCCTGCTGAACTTGAGCGGGCGAAGCGATATCGCGCCGACTATCTCGGCAGAGAGGAGAACAGACCATGAGTAAATTCAATGACTTTTTGAACGAGCAGCTGCAGGATCCGGAAGTCAGGGCAGAGTATGAGGCTCTGGAGCCTGAGTTCTCCATCATGCAGGCTATGATCGACGCCCGCAAGAGCAGCGGGATGACCCAGAAGCAACTGTCCGAAAAGACCGGTATTGCACAGGCAGACATCAGCAAACTGGAGAGCGGCAGTGCCAACCCGTCCTTGCGGACGCTCCAGCGCCTCGCTGCGGGAATGGGGATGCGGATCAAAATTGAGTTTCAGCCCTTTACCATGGGATGAAGAAGCAGAAGCGGGAAGACTGAGATAGTCTCCCGCTTTTTTGCGCTCAAAATCCGTTTTGCCATGTGAGAATGCTTTTGTGGGCTTTGCTTTATCGTGTGATTGCATCAGAGGTACAGCGATGATCTGCTTGATATTGGGAACTTTTGGCCGTTTTTTGCGTCTATATATACAAGCGTACGAAAGGAGGCGGATTCATGAAGCGAATGAGTGCTATGTTATTGGTGATGCTTTTCTTGCTGCTTGTTGGCTGCTTGGCCGTTGGGACTGAAACGGACTATCCGGCTGCGATCATGGCAGAGGGTACAGTTTACCTGAAGTCTGTTTCCGCTATGCCGGCCGAGATCGACGAGAGCGCCATCATCGGATACACCACTTCCTATACAGACACCTATCCGGAAAAGGATGGCGAGACCAATTTCAACCGAGAACTGAATATGCCTTATGCCAGAGTGGAGGGCGGCATCGCAGTCCTCTATGAGAATGAATGGTACTTGTGTAGGCCGAAGGATGAGGATGCTGGCGCTGGCGGTGGAACGATTTCGTTCTATGCGGAACCCACCCGAGAAGGCACGGACCCTGTTGATTTCCATTGCTCCACTATCTCTAAGAAACAGGCAGCGGAACTGCGGAAAATCATTGATGATGTGGATACATGGGTAAACGATGCCCTTGTGGATCGTCTGGCCTCCTACTTTGACGGACATATTGAGTTTGCCGGTGATAAGAAGCTGTACTATTTCTCCTACGAGTACAATGTCATTTATTTCAGTCAGCAATTCGCGGAGATCCCCGCAGAGGATATGCAGGTCATCAAGGATATTGCCATAGCCAGAGGTATGCCCGTAGATCTGCATCTGGAGCAGCCGGGGAGCTTCTCCTACGCAGAGGTGACGGCGACATTTAAGACTGGCGACCCTGGCGTAAAAAGCGAAGGTTTCGTGAATGCGGAGTCTGTCCCTATGAGTAGTAGGATCTGGGATGTAAAGACGCAGGCCCTGAACGAATGCACCATCGAATACGATGCTGTGACTGTCAACTATGACGAGACGGCGAAGGTCTGGGAAGTCACATATTCGACTGCAAATACTCTGGGCAACTGCCAGAGCGTGTATATGGATGAAAACGGCGTGACGCTGCTGATCGTTTACGGTGAGTAAGGATTGGAGGTACAATAATGAAGAAGTTAATTGCGATACTCGTTCTCTCCTTGAGCCTTATCCTTTGCCTGACGGCCTGCGGCTCCAAGATGCCCTATGACCTCTCCGAGACAGCTTCTGTTGAGCTTCATGCCTATAATAACGATTCAACAGAGCCGTTTGCCAAAATAGTCGTGGACGGTGAGGATGTTGCGACCATCGTGGAGATGTTTAATTCCCTGAAACTGAAAGAGATGAAATATACTGAGCCGTCCATCCGTGGATATGAGTTCTGGTTCCGGGATGAGAACGGAAGCGAAATTGTAAAGATTGAGCTTCCGTATGGCCCTTCTCCATGGCTCGTTGTTGGTGGAACGGAATATCCCTATCAGGATGTGAATGGCGGCGTTGATGTTGATTATCTGGCTCAGTTGGTAGACATGACGATATCCGCTGGCCCGATGCAGCCGGAAGACGGTGTTGACCATAATGCGCCTGTTGAGCCGTTGTTCTATAAGTCGGCTCCTGGGCTGTCCATTCAGCATGACGGGCAGAGTGTGCGGGCTCTGCCGGGTACATCTTCCTGGCAATACATGAATCCCGACGGCACATCTACTGGGATCGAAGCGGACAGTATGCACCCGCTGGATGCCAAAGAGTATATGCCTGTTCTCCCTGCGGTGGAGGGCGAGGCATGGCTGGTGTTTGACACCGCACCAGACGAGATTACCGTAAAGGCATGGCCTGTTTCCAAATGGGGCGATCTGAGTGCGGTAGATGAAGCGATTGTGGTACCCGTGTCTGGGGACAAGATCACCCTATTGGAGGGCGGACATATTTACGAAGTATTTGCCAAGTGGACTCGTTTCGAGGAGTTTGGCGGCGCTGCGTATTACTCCTTCTATACTTCACCGCTTGGCGTGACGCTGACTGCGGAGGACGTGACACCCAATGGACTCACACTGGTCTGCACCCAATCCGGAGGCGCACCCACCGGCGAACTCCAGACTGGCAGCCGCTTCTGGCTTGAGGTCTACAGCGAGAGCAACTGGTTCCCTGTAAAAGACGATATGGAGGATGTTTTCTGGACTATGGAGGCATGGTCCATCCCCCGAAACAAGCGTGTGGAATGGAGAGTGAGTTGGGAGACCCTGTACGGTTCGCTGCCTACCGGTCACTACCGAATCGGAAAGGAAATCACGGACTTCCGGGCCGGTGGTGATTATGATAAGTATAACTGTTATGCCGAGTTTACCGTAGAGTAACTATTCAATACGCATTGAGCGCAGCTTCCGGCCGGGAGCTGTGCTCTTTTTTGAAGGTTTTATGAACATTACCTCTGCCATATTGACTTTCTGTGTTACAGGCTGTAGCATATAAGCACGTACTACAAGTTGTAACACGGGGGCTGCGTTTATGTCTGATTTGAAAATGGGAACCGCCGAAGCACGGTTTGCCGATATTATCTGGGAGCGTGAGCCAATCACCTCCGGCCAGATAGCCAAAATCGGAGCGGAGGAGTTTAACTGGAAGAAGAGCACCTCTCACACCGTCCTGCGGCGGCTGTGCGAGCGGGGCTTGTTCAAGAATGAAGATGGCACGGTTACTTCGCTGATCTCACGGGAGGAATACTATGCTCGACACAGTGAGCAGTATGTGGAGGATACCTTCGGTGGATCTCTACCCGCATTCCTCGCTGCTTTCGGGACACGAAAAAAACTCTCTGATGAGGAGATCGACGAGCTGCAGAAGGTCATTGATGGAATGAGGAGGTGACCCTATGTTCTTTTATACATTCATGCCCACCCTGCTCAACATGAGTCTGACGGCCTGCTTCTGAAAAAAGCACCCAAGGTCATTTCTTATGCGTTGTGGGGTGTGGTCCTATTCAGGCTCCTGTGTCCGGTATCGATTGGTTCAGACTTCTCCGTATATAATCTCTTTGATACGCCCACTGAGGAGTCTAGCACGGCGACCAGTATCATCGAGTATGTGCCGAGCAACATCGTCCACACAGAGTATCCCGCTGTTGCTCTGCCTGTACCGGGTATCAGCGATGCAATCAATGAGACTTTGCCCCAGGGCGAGGAACAGTTGAGAGCCGATCCGCTGGAGGGGCCTATATTCATTGCCACCTATGTCTGGATGGCAGGCGTGCTGGCGATGGTCATCTACAGCATCGTTTCCTATATCCGGTTGCGACGCAAACTGTCGGTGGTCATTCCTCTGCGGGACAACATCTTTATTGCAGACGATATCAAATCGCCCTTCGTGGTGGGGCTGTTCCGTCCGAAAATCTATTTGCCCTGTAATCTCGGAGATAAGGAACAGGAGTATATCATTCTCCATGAACAGCATCATATCAAGCGGCTTGACCATGTAATGAAGGCACTGGCATTTCTGGCCCTGGCAATCCACTGGTTCAATCCTCTGGTCTGGGTGGCATTTGTCCTGGCCAGCAAGGATATGGAGATGAGCTGCGATGAGGCCGTGATCCGCAAGGTCGGCGGCGATGTTCGGGCGGCACATCTTCGCCGGTACGCCTCTGGCCTTTGGCGAAGGCGATACCAAGGGGCGCATCAACAACCTGTCCAAGTGGAAGAAGCCTGCGGTGTGGGTGGTGCTGCTTGCCGTGCTTGCCTGTGCTATCCTTGCAATCGGTCTCTTGACAAATCCTGCTGCGGAACGAGAGTTTCCCATTAACGGCAGCAATGTGTCGGAACTTGATACAGAGATGGTTGTAGAGAAGATTGCCAAAGCCGAAGGACTGGAAAATAGCTCACAACTTCTTGTCGATGCGGATAACTTTGACCTCATGTTTACCTCGAACTTCAACTGGGCCAATGATGGTGCGATTCGCTTTTTATATGGACGGAATCAGAAATACTACAGTGCGCAGTTGAGAATGTTCCATGACGATAATAAGTATTTCATTACAGACCGAAGTGAATGGATCGAGCCGGAAAAGGTATTTCTGCTATCCCACTATTTGGATGCGTTGAAGTATATGCCGCAGGAGGAAATCCGTCAGCTGTCTCCGGATGCTGATGGCTATTCCGTATTTATGAGACATGAGGGCGCTCCCATTGACTATGAACGTGTTCTGAAGTACAGTCAGAACGGCGTAAATTCCAATGATGGATGGTATATTCATCTGGAGGTGCAGCCGCTGCATGAAGTTGAAGGTGGTGGCTATAACGGAACCGGTGATGAAGTAATTCACCTGTTTTATAACAGCGGAGACAACCGGGATGATATTGCCGGAAAAACCTATCTCTATGACGGAGAAGGCTTTGGTGGCAGTTTTACAATCACCCTATACGAAGACGGTACTTTCACTTATTATGAAGGGATGCTCAGCAGCTATATCGGAGCAGGAACCTTTATGCTTGATGGCGATACCGTTTTCATGACCGATGGCGGATATGGGCTGGTTAACCATTTCAGACATGACGGCGATGACCTCGTATTTGTCGAGCAGGATTCCGACAACTTCGTTTATGTCAAAGTCAAGGATGGCGAGAAGTTCCACTGCACCGGGGAAGCATTCAAACAAAACGATGGCGCAGACGGCACGGTGCAGATTATGCCCAACCGCAAGCTCTCCCTGAATGATGTCATCATGCTTTCGCAGAAGGGCTACGATCTGACTTGGAGTGATTTTGACCAGTTCAAGTACATTGAGACAGGCTCCGGGCTGTATATTCGCGTCTATGAGATCAATGAAATGTATGAGCTTTGGATTGGCGGAAGTTGGATAGATGAAGACCCCATGTATATCTATCTGGCCTTGGCGGATCACCTTGATACACGCATCGACATTCGGGATGGTGGCGTGACAGATTTTATCGATGCAGATCATTCCTCTGTCCTGCTATCAAAAGCAATCAATGAGGCGATTCTGACAGAAAATAAGCCTTCCAAGCCGGATGGCCTGTACCACTGCGCGAGCTTTGTTTTGCTGGATCAGAAAGAACTTAGTGGCACACCCACAGTTGATTCCTCTGACCATACTCAGATGGTCACTGTCTACGGACTGGCACTTCATCAGGGATTCGGCTATTCAGGTGGAACCTTCCACGACATTTCCGGAAGTCATATACCGGTTGCCATTACCTTTGAAATTGTCGGCGGGAAATATGTTCTGAAGGAGTATTGGACTCCGCGTGACGGCTCCTACTATGTTCGGGATGTCCGGGATAAGTTCCCTGACGAAGTTGAGGACGAGGCTCTGGATACGCAAAAATATATTCTCGCACAGAAGCAGACCTGCTACGATCAGGGTGTGCGTTACGGCGGCGTCGATACCTACTCAGCGGTGGAACATCTCTTTGAGGTGATTGAGTCCTCTCCGGCTACATCTTCCAGACCTGCCGATTATATTGACGCACACTCCGTCGAATATCGGGAACTCATGTATTACGGAGACTATACGCTACAATATATTTTCTCCAAGTTCCATCTGGAGGGCAATCAGACCGGACTTCGTGGGCAGCTCATGCGGATCGCACTCGATGATCTCGCACCGGAGGCTCAGCTCCGACTCCACGCCGAGACCGGCCAAGCGTATTTTGACGAATGGAAGGCAGGGGCACTCCAGATCAGTGAGCAGCATGATATGGAGTGGATTAAGGAAAACCAGCCTGCTATCTATCTGCTACTCCGAATGATTAACGAATAATTGCACCTTACAGCAGCGCAGTTCCGTTCTGGAACTGCGCTGTTACTCTGTGGCAAGATGGAGTTCAATATGAATACAAGACTATATTGACAAACTCGATATTCGAGGTTATACTACAAACGGGGAACTCGATATTCGAGATGGAGGTGGTAAAACAATGCCCAGACCGAAGTTTCAAACGCTGACCGAGCAGATGTTTTACATCCTGCTCTGCCTGAAGGACGAGTGCTATGGAATTGATATCTTTGATAAGATCTCCGCGTTGACCGGCGACCAGGTCACAGTTGGCTCCGGTACGCTGTATAACCTGTTGGAGCAATTTCTGGAGGCCGGTATGATCCGGGAGGTCAAGGTAGAGGGCCGACGCCGCAGCTACATCCTGACCGATAAGGGCAGAGAAATGCTGGATAATGAAACGCAAAAGCTCCGTAAACGAGTCGCAGACTATGATACGCTCTTTGGAAAGGGGGATGACCAATGAAAGACAGGAAACGAAGATTTGAAACCTTCTCTTTTTATGACCGCACCGGAATCGAGGCACATCTAAAGAAGATGGCCGAAAAGGGGTGGATGATCTCCGAAATGACGACCCTCGGCTGGATCTACAAGCGCGTGGAACCGGAATCCCTAACTTTTGCAGTAAGCTATTATCCCAAGGCATCGGAATTTGATCCAGAGCCTACCGAGGGACAGAACATCTATCATGATTTAAGCTCCAGAACTGGGTGGCAATTTGTGTGTAGCTCAGCGCAGATGCAGGTGTTCTGTACCACGGACGATAAGCCGATCCCCATTGAAACTGATCCCGCGCTGGAAGTGGAAATGATCCACAGGTCAGCAAAGAAGGGCTTTCTTCTCTCCTACTACATTCTTCTTGCTGTGGGTGTTTTGAACGGCGCTCTGTTTATATCTCGGCTGTTAGGAGACCCAATAGGAGTTCTGGCCAGCCCTACGAACCTCTTCACGGGCGTTGCATGGACGATGCTTATGCTGCTTTGCGGTGTAGAACTGATTGGATATTACCGTTGGCGCAGCAAGGCCCTGAAAGCGGCGGATCGTGGAGAGTTTGTCGATACCCCAAACCATGCGCAATTCCAGAAGCTCGTCCTTGCAGTGGTTTTCATTGCTCTTTTCTACTGGCTGATCAACGTCGTTGCTGTGGGCGATACACTGATGAAATGGGTCAGCATCCTGATGCTTCTGTATTTCTTCGGACTCATCGTGATCGTCAACACGGTCAAGCAGTTTCTCAAGCGGAAGAAGGCATCCAGAGGAACAAACTTCGCCATTACAATGACCGTAGATATCGTGCTTGCCGTTGTTTTGATGGCAGGCATCACATTTGGGACGCTGTACGCTGTGAGAAACGGTATCTTCCAAAATGAAGAAAACTATGAAACCTACGAATTCCATGGCAGCACACAAATCCTATATCAGGATGAACTTCCTTTGCGCGTGGAGGATATGCTGGACGTGGAATATGACGGATACATCTATCAACGAAGAGGCGACGAATCCGTCTTTCTCGGCCAATACGATTTGAGTCAGCGAACCCGAATGGATGACAAGGCCGGTTACGATATGCCTCGCCTTGAATACACCATCATATTGATCAAAGTGCCATTCCTGTATGACATCTGTAAGGAGCAGCTAATTGCAGACAAAGATGAAACGAATGACCGAAGCGTTCCGGAAGGTTACAAACGGTTTTACAGCGAGCAGGACCCGGCACCATGGAAAGCCGAGGAAGTGTATCAGCTGGCCTATCAGGATAGTGGCACGATGGAGAAGTACCTTCTGTGCTACGAAGATCGAATCATTGAGATAGACTTTGACTGGGAGCCGACAGAGGAACATATGAACTTGGTTGCGGAGCGGCTTGGCGGGGTAGGCCCTTGAGATATCAAAATTATGCGCAGCTGGCCACTGATCTGCGCATTGGGCATGAGATCGAGTTTGGCTATCTTGGGAAGCACTATTCCATCACCGACCATCACAGCAAATGGTGGTTCTCCTGTGACACCGATGGCGGCGATGAGGTATTCCTGAGTGAGTTCCAGGACAAGGATACGCTGGTCAAGGCTGTTGCTGCGCAGAAGCTCGGAACGCTTAGGGTTCATGTTCATAGGTACACAATGTGACCTATGGGGCAGACCGGACGGTACAGGGCACGAAAAAATAAGTCGAGGGAATTTCCCTCGACTTACTTTTTTCTTTGATCCCAAGTTTATCTGAGCGACAACATTTTATTGGATATGCAGACTTTGATGATCCACGACTCTCGCCGAATCTGCTATCCGGCTAAAGCTGGAACGAAAGTGGTCCAACCGGTACCGCCCCGCAGCGCGGCATCATTTTCATCTGAGAGGGTGAACAAGTAAACGGGCTGGTGGAATCCCTTGCTGTCGGTCATATATTCGAGCTTGCAGTCAGTGACTCGCACTTGCCGTGGGGACAAATAGTTGAACATGGGCACATCACGCCAAGAGAACCGCCCGTCACAAAGGCGCTCATACGCCTCTTGGGAAGAGATAACCGCAGCATTTCCATGAAGGGTGCTGACAGAAAGATGGTTGTCTACCTGGTAGAGGATACCGCCCTCTGCCACCCAGCAGACCAATTCCCCATTGGTAAGCACATCGTCTTCTACTACACATTCTGCCCGAAAAGCGTACCTTCCCTCGCTCTCGTCCACGGCGACAAAACTGGCCGCATCGGGGATCTCGACGCCCAGCTTGTCCAGAGCGGCACGAAGGTCGTCCTCTGTGATCGCTCCGCCCTTTCCGCTGTATCGTAGTTCGCTGTCCACGCGATAATCCGGGTACTCG
>ENA-ORLM01001889-ORLM01001889.1-human-gut-metagenome-genome-assembly--contig:-NODE-1889-length-12012-cov-3.305991_pt1 | contig 12012 bp, 10 predicted proteins | sample MGYA00243063_ERZ508815 | MGnify/ENA primary metagenome ERZ508815 (study PRJEB26277, sample SAMN04329768) | human gut metagenome | biome: human-associated habitat | host: Homo sapiens | place: USA...
TTTGCAGCAGATGGCCCGCACCTACCCAGATGCGCTGATCGGCTACGACCAGGACATTGAGCGCAAGTATCACGCCAACCCGGCGGCGTTCCATCAGGCGGTTATCACTGCCCGCCATGCCCCAGCTGCCCCGGCCCAGCCCGCCGAGGCCCAGGCAGGGGTGACAGGCGAGCCGGAGAGCAAGCCGCTGTATACCTAAAGTAAAAATTGCCCGGTGGCACTTGATGCCATCGGGCAATTTTTGGGCAAAATTTACTTCTGCGCTTTTTTTTCGGCTTTCTCCGCAAACGCAATCATCTTGCTGTACGTTTCCTCGCTCAGGTCGTGCTCGACCTTGCAGGCGTCTTTGGCGGCAACATCCGGGTCAACGCCCAGCGCCACAAAAAAAGCGGTCAGCTTGCGGTGGCGGCCATAGATGCGCTGTGCGATCTCCATACCGGGCTGCTCCAGCTTGATGAAACCGTCCGGGTCCATCGAAATATACCCGTTCTCACGCAGATTTTTCATCGCCACACTGACACTCGGCTTGGAGAATCCCATCGCAACGGCTATGTCGATGGAGCGCACAGAACCCTTCTGCTCCTGCAGCATCAGAATTTTTTCCAGATAGTCCTCTGCGGATTCGTGAATGTTCATGGGCAAAGCCCCCTTCCAGACTGAAATACTGTTCAAATTGTTATTACTTACATCATACCACACCGCGCGGTGCTTTGCAAGGCTGAATCAAAACGGTTCCGCTAAATGTTGCTGCGGCGTCGCCGGTCAAAAGCACGGTGTCGTCCCGCTGTACACACACCTCCAGTGTGCCGCCCGGCAGCTGTACTAGAATGGGCGCGCCGCGCGGACAGCGGCCTGTCAGCACCGCCGCCGCGGCCACGGCGCAGGCCCCGGTCCCGCAGGCCAGCGTGGCCCCGCTGCCGCGCTCCCACACCGTCACAGCCAGCCCGGTGGGGCTGATGGGCTGGGCAAACTCCACATTGATGCCGCCCGGGAACGCCGGGTGGTGCCCCAGTGCACGGCCCCAGGCGGCCAGCTCCGCCCCGGTGGGCGGCGGCTCGTGCGTAAAGAGCACGCAGTGCGGGTTGCCCACGGCTACACAGTGCACCCTCCACGCGCGCCCGCCTGCGCAGAGCGGCACATCCAGCAGCGGTCCACCGCCCAGCCCCACGGCCCCCACGGCGTCCGGTGCTGCCGTAAAGCGGCCCATCTCGACCTGCCACAGCCCGTCCCCGACCCGGTGCAGCACCCGCTGCCCGGCTGAGGGCGTGTCGATACGGATGCAGTCCCGCCGCACGCCGTGGGTGTATAAAAATTCCGCCGCGCAGCGCACACCGTTGCCGCACATGACCCCCTCGCTGCCGTCGGCGTTGAACATCCGCATGGCCGCGTCGCCGTCGGCCCGCAGCGGGGGACAGAGGTAGATCACCCCGTCCGCACCCACCGAAAAATGCCGCCGCGACAGCTGCACCGCCCACGCGGCGGCGTCGGGCGGCAGCCCCGCAGCGCGGCAGTCAATGTAGATATAATCGTTGCCCGCGCCCTGCATTTTGGTAAAATTCAGCTTCACTTGCCCACCTCCCCGCAAATCCTATGCAATATGGCATAAAATTAACACTTATCCCCTTGACATTCACCCGCAGATACGCTATATATTAAATGTATATCTGTGTTTATAAAGGAGTTAAATTATGGATTCCGAAATTTTCAGCCGCATCCGTGACTATCTGGCCGACCAGCTTGAGGTCGAGCCTGAAAAGATTACCCCCGACAGCGACATTGTCAACGATTTCGGCGCAGACAGCCTTGACGTTATTGATATGATCACCACCTTGTCCGACGAGTTCGGCGTTGAGATCCCCGATGAGGACATCGAGAACTTCCACACCGTCGGTGATGTGGTCAACTATCTGGAGGAGCGTATCTGAGCGCCTGCCCCCGGTTTTACAAAGTGTGAGGAAAAGAAAAATGGCAAACGATAAGAAAAAAATGGTCGAGGCGATCACCGCTCAGGAGGTCGACTTCGCCCAGTGGTACACCGATATCTGCACGAAGGCCGAGCTGGTCGAGTATTCCAGCGTCAAGGGCTTTGTTGTGCTGCGCCCCTATGGCTACGCCATCTGGGAAAACATCCAGAAAAATCTGGATGCCCGCTTCAAGGCCACCGGCCATGAGAACGTGGCCATGCCCGTGCTCATCCCCGAGAGCCTGCTGAAGAAGGAGGGCGAGCTGGTCAACGGCTTTGCGCCCGAGGTCGCCTGGGTCACCGCCGGCGGCAGCGACCCGTTGGAGGAGCGCCTTGCGGTGCGCCCCACCAGCGAGACGATGTTCTGCGACCATTTCAGCCATGTGCTGCACTCCTACCGCGACCTGCCCATGCTGTACAACCAGTGGTGCAGCGTCGTCCGCTGGGAGAAATCCACCCGCCCGTTCCTGCGCACCCGTGAGTTCTGGTGGCAGGAGGGTCACACCATCCACGAGACCGCCGAGGAGGCCAAGGCCGAGACCGAGCAGCAGCTGAACTGCTATGCCGATTTTGCCGAGCACGACCTGTGCATCCCCGTTGTCAAGGGCCGCAAGACCGACAAGGAGAAGTTTGCCGGTGCCGAGGCGACCTACACCATCGAGGCGATGATGAAGGACGGCAAGGCCCTGCAGAGCGGCACGAGCCACTACTTCGGTGACAAATTCAGCCGCGCCTATGACGTGACCTTCACGGGCCGCGACAACACCCTGCAGTATCCGTTCCAGACCTCCTGGGGCGCGTCCACCCGCCTGATCGGCGCCATCATCATGACCCACGGCGACGACGACGGCCTGATCCTGCCCCCGGCCATCGCGCCCATTCAGGTCGTGATCGTGCCCGTCGCCGCCCACAAGCCCGGCGTGCTGGACAAGTGCCGCGAGCTGGCCGCCGAGATCGGCAAGTATGCCCGCGTCAAGCTGGACGACAGCGACAAGCAGCCCGGCTGGAAGTTTGCCCAGTGGGAGATGAAGGGCGTGCCCGTGCGCCTGGAGGTCGGCCCCCGCGACATCGAGAACGTCCAGTGCGTGCTGGTCCGCCGCGACACCCGCGAGAAGCAGTTTGTGAAGTTTGAGGAGCTGGCCACGGTCATCCCCGCTGCCATGGAGGCCCTGGCAAAGGACCTGTATGACCGCGCCCTGCAGAACCGCGAGAACCGCACCTACAGCGCCACCACGATGGACGAGGTCAAGCAGCTTGCCAAGGAGCACACCGGCTTTATCAAGACGATGTGGTGCGGCGACCTCGCCTGTGAGGAAGCCATGAAGGCCGACGCTGGCCTGTCCAGCCGCTGCATGCCCTTTGCCCAGGAGCACCTGAGCGACGTCTGCCCGGTCTGCGGCAAGCCCGCCCAGAAGATGGTTGTCTGGGGCGTAGCGTACTAAGGCAACACCGCACAATTCCCGCCTGACGGCTTAAGCACCGCTTCGGCGGCTGCGGCACGGCATCTGCGTTGCCAAAATGCTCGATAAGACATCCAGTATTATCTGCGCTTTTGGCTTAGCAGCTGCCGCACCTCGCTCGCCGTATCGGCACTTAGAATTATGCGGTATTGCCCTAAGAAAAAAGCGGTGCCCCGGCACCGCTTTTTTGTTTACAACCGTAGGGGCGGATTCCATATCCGCCCGTCAAGCGGCGGTACGGCTCGGGCGGATATGGAATCCGCCCCTACGATACAATGATGAAAATTTTAGTTGCAACTTTATTAGTCTACGCCCTCGGCCTGCTGTTTACAGCGGTGGGCAGTCGGCTGGCGGGGCGGTGCACTACCTGGTGCTGCGCCCTGCTTGGGCTGCCCATGTGGGTCGTGGGCGGCACGGTGGCACCGTTCTGCCTGGCGCTGCCGCAGCTGATGCTGGCATTTCTGGCGGCGGGCATGTCGGTCACGGCGCTGGCCGTCGGCACCGCACTGGCGGGCGCTGTCACGAATCTGGGGCTGGCGCTCTCCGTCTGCCTGCTGCGCAAGAGTCACTGCGCCGTGGCGGACCGGGACGAGTTCTGCCGCAAATGCCTGCTGCTGCTGGCGGCCTGCGGCGTGCTGGCCGTGTTTGTGCGGGACGGCGAATTGAGCTACACCGGCACCGGACTGCTGATGCTGTTGTTCGTGCTCTTTGTCATGATGAGCATTGTGTTCCAGCACAAATTCACCTACGGTGATACGATCAAGGCGGTCTCCACGTCCGAAAAGCACCCCAGCCCGCAGCTGGCCGCGCAGGAATACGGCTACACCGCCCACACGATGGCCTTCCCGGTCATGAACGTCCGGAACGCACTGACAAATCTGGCGGGCGTCGCGGGCGGGCTGGCCCTGCTGGCGGGCGGTGCACAGGCGCTGCTCTACAGTGCCACGACGCTGGCAAACCTCACAGGCACGATCCAGGCCCTCTGGGCGGCGACGCTCATCAGCTTCGGGTTCTGTATCCCTCTGCTGGTCGAGGCGCTGAATCACCCGCTGGGCTCGGTCTGGAAGTGGTTCTCGGTTCGCTGCCGCTACTACCCGCCGGATTCGCTGCCCATCCAGCTTTTGAACAGCGCGATCCTGAACCTGACGCTGGCGCTGCCGATTTCCAGCCTGATGTACCGCCACAAGCTGCCCGTCGGTGCGCAGTTCCGCAGCTATGAAGTCCCCGTCTGCGCCGCCATGGCGCTGGTGCTGTTGCTCCCGCCGCTGTGCAGGCACAAGCTGAAGCGCGGGCAGGGGTGGATGTGTTTGGCGCTGTATTTTGCGTATCTGGCCGCCGCGTTGTTGCTGCCAAGAGCCGGGGCGTAAAAGCTGTCCGCTTCTGCTGTCGAAAACTTGTGCGGAGGGGTCAAGACCCCTCCCTACGATACCGCTTTCCAGGGTTCTGTAGGGAGCGGTCTTGACCGCTCCGTGCCCGCTTACCATTGTGACGCACAATAAAAATCCCGCAACACGGTAGGGGCCGCACATGTGCGGCCCGCAGCCTTCCGGCAGAACTCGTCCGCCGTACATGCCGCGGGCCGGACATGCCCGGCCCCTACAACGCAGCAGCGGCCCACGCTTCGTATCTCCCGAAGTGTGGGCCGCTGTTTTATTTGCTTATTTCCGCGCAAGCCTCTTTAATGATCTCCCGCTCGACGAAATGCAGCTTTTTGCCGTTGATCAGCTGGTAATCCTCGTGCCCCTTGCCCGCGAACAGCACAATGTCGCCGGGCTCGGCCATTTTCACTGCGGCATAAATCGCCTCACGGCGGTCCGTGATGCAGGTGTAGGGTGCGCCGGGAGCCATGTGGCCCGCAATGTCGCGGATGACGTCCTCGGGCGGTTCGTTGTCGGGATTGTCACTCGTGATGATCGTATAGTCAGCGTAGGCGCTTGATGCGTCGGCCAGTTCCTTGCGGCGCACCTGCGTGCGGCCACCCACCGACCCAAATACACAAAGTAAACGGTGCGGATTGTACGCCCGCAGCGTTTTCAGCGCACTGGTCAGGGCCAGCCCGTTGTGGCTGTAGTCCACAATGAAGGTGCGCCCGGGCAGACCCTCGACGACTTCAAAGCGGCCCTGCACGGGGGTGTGGGCCAGCGTGGCGGCGGCTTGGGCAGGCGTCACGCCGAACGCGCCGCACAGTGCGACGGCGCACAGCGCATCTGAAGCGCTGAACGTGCCGGGGGACATGACCTCGATGTGGGTCGTTTCGCCCGCGTGTACGCAGTCAAAGTCAACGCCGAGGGCGGTCTGGCTGCGGTACTGTGCCAGATCCTGCCCGTGATAGTCGGCGGCATTCTGGATGCCAAAACTGATCTGTTCGCCTTTAAAGCCCTCGCGCATGAAAGCGCTGTAGGGATCATCCATGTTGTAAACCATCGTGCGGGCGTTGTATTCTGCAAACAGGCGGCGCTTGGCGCACTTGTAGTCCTCAAAATCGGGGTGCTCGCCGGGTCCGATGTGATCCTCCGACAGGTTCGTGAAGGCCACGACCTCAAACGGCACGCCGTCCACGCGGTGGTGGCGCAGCGCCTGGCTGCTGACCTCCAGTACGCAGTGGCGCACGCCCGCATCCAGCATCTTGCGGAACAGCCGGTGCAGCTCGAGACTCTCGGGCGTTGTGTTGGCGGTGGCCTCGTGCACGCCTGCAATGTCCACGCCGTTGGAGCCGATGTAGGCGCAGGGCAGACCGGCCTCGGTCATGATGGCCGCGGTCAGCAGGGCGGTGGTCGTCTTGCCCTTTGTGCCCGTAATGCCGATGAGGTGCAGCTCGTCGGCGGGGTTGCCGTAGAAATCCGCACCGATGACGGCCAGCGCCGCGCGGGTGTCGTCGGTGACGATCTGCACGGCGTCCGCGGGCAGGTCGACCCTATGCTCCACCAAAAACGCACGACAGCCGTTTTGGTAGGCGCTTTCGGCGTAGGTATGCCCATCCAGCCACGCACCGACAAGGCAGACGAACAGCGAGCCGGCGCAAGCCTTGCGGGAGTCGTAGGTGATGGCGGTGATGTCCGTTTCGGAGGCACCTGTGTGGGAGATATGTTGGACAAGGTCGTTTAGCTTCATGATAACGTCCTTTTTAAATAAGAAAGAATAAATAATAAATAATAAAGAATGTGGAGTTTTCTCCCTTTGGTCGAAAACGAAATCCGTAGGGGCGCATTCTATATGCGCCCGCGGAAGTTTGCCTTACCGCAAGCGGGCACGGGCGGATATGGAATCCGCCCCTACGTTTTTTGAGCGGAGCGCCAGCGACGCGATTCACCACATTTATTATTTCTTATTTTTTATTTATTATTTGTGTACCGGGTAATACGTCTTAAACTTCTTGAACTGCCTTCTCAGCTGCTCCAGCACGCAGGCATAGCGCACGGGGTTCCACAGCAGGTCGGGCTTGTACAGCAGACTGCACGCCTCCTTGCCCTGCGCTTTCAGCGCCTTGGCGCGGGCGACGAGGTCCTTGTCCTCGGTGTAGGTGAAGGCCACCTGCGCGGGGACGTGGTGCCAGAACACCTCGTTCTTGTTCAGCACGCAGTCGGTGCCGCCGTCGTTCCACTTTTCCACAACCAGCCTGGCAATGTTCATGCCGGTGGCGGTCACATAGTAGTTGCTGCGGCCCTGGCGCAGGTTGATTTCAAACACGCGGTAGTCGCCGGGGATGCCGCTGTACTTGATGTCAAAGTTGGAAAAACCGGTGTAGCGGCAGGCCTCCAGCATCTTGCGGATGTTCTCCACCAGCGGCAGGGAGGTCGTGTCCTCGCTGACGATGGCGGCATGGTTGCCCAGGCCGTGGGGGGTGTGCTCCTCGACCATCGTATGGCCAAGGCACATGGCGCGGACCTTACCGTTCTCGTCGGAGAACGCCGTCAGCACGCGCATGTGGTCGTCGCCGCCCGGCACCATCTTCTGCAGGACCATGCGGTCCGGGTAGCCGCTGGCATAGATCGTTTTGACAATCTCGGCGGCCTCGGCGGGGGTGGCGGCGGTGTAGACCTTCTTCATCGTGTCAAACGGATGCTTCCAGTAATCAACGCTGGACGACGGCTTGACGATGATGGGGTAGGCAAAGCCCAATTTATCCTCGGTCAGCTCGGCGGCATCGACAGGTGCGGTCAGGATTTTCGAGTCGGGGTAGGGGATGCCGAACTTCTCGCAGACCTCGTAGAACTCGGCCTTTTTCTGGATGGAGCCGTACAGGTCGGCGGCAGGGCCGGGGGCGATATACTCGGTCAGCTCGGCCTTACGGCGGATGATCATCGCGGCGTAATCGTCGGTGCAGCCGAACAGATAGAGCCGCTTGCCCTTATGCTGTGCCGCAAACTCGTGCAGAATGCGCAGCATCGTGTCCTCGTTGTCCATATCGGGCACGGTGGTAAAGTGGATGATTTTGGAATACTTGGTCGGAGCCATCGGGTAGCGGCCATAGGCGTAGCTCTCGACGCCGTAAGCCTCATGGAACGCCCGGGCAAAGTTGTAGCAGTTCAGGTCTGCACCAAGGAATACAGGGATAATGTCGGACATGGGAAAGTACATCTCCAATTTTTCAAATTAGGCTTCCCCTGCGGGGGAAGCTGTCCGCGCAGCGGACTGATGAGGGGCAGCCTTACGGCGGCAATCCGTTTGCGGGCAATAGCGCAAACGCGCCCCTCATCCGGCCTCGGCCACCTCCCCCCCTTGGGGGAAGGCTCATAAGATTCACGCATCAAACTTCTCAAAGAACTGCTCATGCCAGGTCAGGAAGGTGTAGGCAGTCCAGATCTTGCGGCGCTCGTGCTTGGGGTCGGCCAGCATGGCGACGAGCTTGTCCTGGTCGAAGTACTCCGCCGCCACATCGCTCGTGAAGCTCTTGCGCACCTTGGCGGAAAACGCCGGGTCCTCGAGCCACTTGGCAATCGGCACGGGGAAGCCCTTCTTCGTGCGGTTGGCCCAGGCGTCAGGCAGGGTCTTGTTGGCGGCGGTGCGCAGCACGGCCTTCGTGTCGCCGCGCAGCTTGTAGCTGTCGGGGTAGGTCTGGGCCTCGCGCAGGACCTCGCGGTCCAGATAGGGCACGCGCAGCTCAAGGCTGTGTGCCATGCTCATCTTGTCGGCCTTCAGCAGAATGTCCCCGGGCAGCCACAGGTTCAGGTCAAGGTACTGCTTCTTTTCCAGCTCGCTCAAGTCCTTGACACGGTCATAGATCGGCGCGGCGACCTCGCGGGCCGTGGGGCCGACGCGGTACTTAGGCTTCAGAATGTCGTAGGCATCCTTCTCCTCAAAGACGTGCGCCTGGCCGATGAACCAGTCCTCGGGGCGGCCGCTGCCCTTGATGATGAAGTCGTGCCCCTTGAAGTAGGGCAGGTGCTGGCTGGCATCGCTGGCCAGATGGCGCAGCGGCGCGGGGATATGCTTGTACTTCTGCATCAGCGGGGTGTCGGCGTACCACTCGTAACCGGCGTAGATCTCGTCCGCGCCCTCGCCGGACAGCACAACCGTGACATGCTGGCGCGCCAGCTGGCACAGGAAGTAGAGCGGCACGCTGGACGGGTTGGACTGTGGCTCGTCCATGTGGTACTGGATGTCGGCGAAGGCGTCGAGGCACTGCTCTTTCGTCAGCATCTCGCGGTAGTTCTTGATGCCGAGCTTCTGGCTCAGCTCGCCCGCCTCGGTGGTCTCGTCAAATTTATGCGTGCCGTCGGGGCTTGCAAAGCCGACGGAGAAGGTCTCGTCGGGCATCAGGCAGGCCGTGATATAGCTGGAATCGACACCGCCGGACAGGAACGCGCCCAGCTTGACGTCGCTGATGCGGTGGGCGGCCACACTCTCCCGCACGCGGGCATCGATCTCATCGGCGGCGGCCTCGTAGGAGAGCGTCGTGGGGTGGCGGAAATCGACATCCCAGTAGCGCTCGATCTGCATCTTGCCGTCCCTGTAGGTGAACCAGTGGGCCGGAGGCAGCTTGTAGGTCCCCTTGAAGAACGTCTCGTTCATGGCGCTGTACTGGAAGGTCAGGTAGGGGCGCAGGGCCTCGGCGTTGACCTCGCGGCGGAAGCCGGGGTGCTCAAGCAGGCTCTTGATCTCGGAGCCGAACAGCAGCTCGCCCGCATCGGTCTGGGTATAATAGAACGGCTTGATGCCGAAAATATCGCGCGCGCCGTACATCTCGTTCGTTTTCGTGTCCCATACGACGAAGGCAAACATGCCGCGCAGCCTTGCGGCCAGCGCCGTGCCGTACTCCTCATAGCCGTGGATGATGACCTCGGTGTCGCAGTGGGTCTTGAAGATGTGCCCCTTGGCCTGCAGCTCGGTGCGCAGGTCCATGAAGTTGTAAATTTCACCGTTGAACACGCAGACGACAGTGCCATCCTCATTGTACATGGGCTGCTTGCCTGCGGCCAGGTCGATGATGCTCAAACGGCGGAAGCCCAGCGCAATGGCTGTGCGCGGGTCGTCGCCGCTGATATGGTAGCCTTCCATATCGGGGCCGCGGTGGATGATGCGGTCCGCCATTCTGTGCAGGATGGCCTCGCGCTGTTCACGCAGACCGGTAAAGCCAACAAAACCACACATGGTACATTCCCTTTCTCTCTATAGGCGCAATCATAGGATTTTAACTTATATATTTGTATATTGTACCACAGATGAGGAGAAAAGAAAAGTAGACGGGGAAAATATGTGAAGAAAAGTGAAGCGCAAAATGGCTTCCCCCACAGGGGAAGGCCTGACAAACAAAAGCGGCAGGATGCCGAAACATCCTGCCACAGAAATATAACGTTACGCTTCCTCTTCCGTCGTCACCTTATCGGTTTTTCCCTCGCCGTCCAGCGCTTCCTCCAGCGTGTGCCAGGCCAGCACGGCGCACTTGACGCGGGCAGGGACGTGGGCAATGCCCTGCAAAGCGGCTACGTCCTCCAGGTCGTCCAGCTCCTCGGGCGTGATCTTGCCCTTGATCATCTGGAAGTACAGGCTGATGAGGCGGTGCGCGTCCTCGACGGTGCGGCCCTTCACAAGGTCGATCATCAGCGAAGCCGACGCCTGCGAGATGGCGCAGCCGCTGCCGATAAATCCGGCGTCCTCGATTTTGCCGTCTTTTACGCGCAATTGCAGCGTGATGTCGTCACCGCAGCTGGGGTTGACACCCTCCAGGCTGTGGGTCGCCCCCTCGACGGGGTGGCGGTTCTCTTTGCTGCGGCTGTTCTCGGTAATGATCTGGGTATACAGTTCGTTCAGGTTCACAGGCCCATCACCTTTCTGACATTTTCAAGATTTTCCAGCAGGGCGTCCACGTCCTCGGGTGTGTTGTAGATCGCCACGCTGGCGCGGCAGCAGCTGCCGATGCCCAGGAACTCCATCAGGGGCTGGGCGCAGTGATGCCCGGCACGCACGGCCACGCCGCCCGCGTCCAGAATCGTCGCTACATCGTGGGGATGAACGTCGTTGACATTGAAGCTGACAACGCCGTAGCGGCCCTCGGCCACAGGCTCACCGTAGACGGTCAGCCACGGCATGGCGCGCATACCGGCCAGCATACGGTCCAGCAGCGCATGCTCATGGGTCTCCATGGCCTCCCAGCCGATGCCCTTCATATAGTCGATGGCGGCGGCAAAGCCGACCTCGCCGCCGACATTGCGGGTGCCGGCCTCAAACTTGCGGGGGCCGTCGGCCCAGGTCGCGCCGCTTTCATGCACAGCGCCGATCATATCGCCGCCGCTCATGAACGGGGGCATCTTTTCCAGCAGTCCGGCGCGTGCGTACAGCGCACCGACGCCCATGGGGGCGTACAGCTTGTGGGCAGAGCAGGCCGCAAAATCCACGTCCAGCTTCTTGACGTCCACGGGGGTGTGGGGCGCGCTCTGGGCGCAGTCCAGCACGACCACAGCGCCCACGGCGTGGGCACGCTTCACAATTTCTTCCACAGGCGCGCGCAGGCCCAGCACGTTCGAGACCATCGCCACGGCGACGACCTTCGTCTTGGGGGTGATTTTTTTGTCCAGCTCCTCGGTGGTCAGGCGGCCGTTCTCGCCGGGATACATATAAACCAGCTTCGCGCCGGTGGCCTTGGCCACGCGCTGCCACGGCACCATGTTGGAGTGGTGCTCGGCCACGGAGATGACGATTTCATCGCCCTCATGCAGAAAATTCATGCCGTAGCTGTAGGCAACGAGGTTCAGGCTCTCCGTCGTGTTCTGGGTGAACACGATCTCGTCGTCCTCTGCGTTAAAGAACTGCGCTACGGTGTGGCGGGCTCCCTCGTGGGCGTCGGTGGCGCGCATGGCCAGCTCGTAAACGCCGCGGTGGGGGTTCGCGTTCTCTTTCGTATAGTAATCGACCACCGCGTTCAGGACCTGCATGGGGTGCTGGGTCGTGGCGGCGCTGTCCAGATAGACCAGCCGATTGCCGTTTTCGTCAGCGGCCAGAATGGGGAAATCTTTCACCCAAGGGTTGTTCTGTGTGGTCAGCATGTCTCATCCAGCCTCCTTGCTGCTTCGGCGCGTACTTCCTCCCGCAGAGCTTCCAGCGGGATCTTTTCAATGGCGGGGGCAAAGCGGGCGTCCACCATCAGGCGGC